>Ga0163144_10011599_pt1 | contig 18626 bp, 16 predicted proteins | sample OliLak19BULKMAT1_FD_123175 | JGI IMG/M metagenome (GOLD analysis project Ga0163144, IMG submission 123175) | Freshwater microbial mat bacterial communities from Lake Vanda, McMurdo Dry Valleys, Antarctica - Oligotrophic Lake LV.19.BULKMAT1 | ecosystem: Environmental > Aquatic > Freshwater >... | reverse complement strand
CCATCGCCGCCGGAGCCACCTCCCTGCATGAGCCACGGGACCAACCTTACGGCGACCGCGAAGGCTCCATTCGAGACATCGCCGGCAACAACTGGTACATCGCCACGCATCGAGCGACCGGCCACCGGCCTGTCGGCATGCTCAGCCTGAGCCCCTACCTCCACGTCAACGGAGCGCTCGAAATGCTCGCCTTCCTCGAAGGGGCCTTTGGCGCCGAGACACTGGAGAAGTACACCGACCCCGACGGCCGCGTCGCCCACTCCAAAGTGCGCCTCGGCGACTCCATGATCGAAATGAGCGAGGCTCACGGTCAGTGGCAGCCCATGCCGGGCAACATCCTGATCTACGTGGAAGATGTCGATTCAGCCTACGCCCGTGCTCTCGAACTCGGAGCCAAATCCATCAGCGCTCCGGAGAACAAACCCTACGGCGACCGCAGCGCAGGAGTCATCGACCCCAAAGGCCACTCCTGGTTCATCTCCTCCTGGCTCGGCAAAGACGTTTGATTCACGGCGTCCGGGCGGGTGCCTTCACCCTGGAAGGCACCCGTAACGGAGTATCGACAGCTTCCATCCGTTCAGGGCCAGCCACCCCGGTCAGGGACTTCGCCCGAGCCATCAGCCGCGCCGCCCCCGCATGAAGCTGAGGATGCGTCAGCGGCTTCGGACTGGCATAGTGCACCGAGTACAACACCGCCGCACCTGGCTTCAACGGCGCCCAAAGCGTATTCACCAGCATCGCTTTCGAAATCACATTGCTGGCCGCCGATTCCGCCGATCCAAAATCCCACGACGCACCCACACCACTCCACATCGTCCCCGGCCACGACCCAATCAGCATCCCCGACTTCGGATTTCGCACAATACTGAACGTCGCCTGAGCCAGCGTGTCCGCCTGCCCCGCTGAGTCCAGCCCGATTGCAGCCGACCCTTCAACCAGCTCCATAGCCGCATCCACCTCGGCCGGAGCGATCACCCGGTGCACCCGCAACTCAAACTCACCGTCCGCGATCACAGTCGACCGCACCGACACCTTCAACCCTTCATACTCAATCCCGTAGGCCAGTTCCACCCCGTCCGTCAGCATCCGAGTCTCGCTGACTTCACCCCGTCCGGCCGACTTCCGCCGCCTCCGGTCCCGAAGCACCAGGCAGTTGTCCCACGGACAAACATCCGGCGCCTGCACAATATTGAACGGAAAATGTGTCGAATAAACCAGCTTGTTGTACTTGTCCCGATAATGCCAGTCCGTTCGCGTCGACCGGGCCTGCAGCATCTTCACCTGACCCGAGGCCTTGTGACCGGTCAGCATCAGGCCGGGGGCTTCCAGCCCGCGCCGGAAATCGGATTGCTCTACCGGCAACTGCCCGCCCGCGGCAGTCCAGAACGGATCCGTTCGAGGGATTAGCCACATCCCAAACGCCTGCATCCCCCAGTACGGATGGCCGCCGTCAATGTAGGATTCGTGAATATCCACCGTACCGTCCGCCGAATAAGTCTCTCGCAATTTGCCCGCTGAGGCATCGAATCCGCCCGTATTCTTGTGAAAAGCCAGGCTCCCATGAACAATCCGGTGCAACAAAGCGTCCGAATGCGGCCACAAGTTCTGCGAGTAAGCCAGCACCAGCGGCGTCAGCACAGCCCACCTGTAAATCAGCGACCGCCCATACAACACATGCGACCCGTTAGCCCCAAAGAACAGCGGAGCCGTCTCCAGATAAGACTTCAGCCGGTCGCCAAACATCTTCGACCAGTCCGGAAACTTCGCCCCGACCATCGCATTCCAGTACAGAAAGTGACTCGCGAACACCCACGAGTTGTAATAGTCGAACGACGCCCGCGGCTTGTCGTCGTTGTACCAGCCGTTCCCGACGTACATCGCATCCAGCGCCTTCAAATCCTCAAACATCGCCGTCTGTCCGTAGCTGAACTCGCTGAACTTCTCATTCAGAGACAGCCGTGCCGCATGATTCACAGCCGTAAACCACGCCCAGTTGTTCCTCCGAACCGGAACCACGGTACAACCTGACAGCCATTCATCAATGCGGCGCCTCTCCACCGTCGACATCTGCGGCAACAGAGCATCGCGAAGCAGCCACACCGACCACGCCACTATCGACGACTCCACCTGCCGCTGATCCTGTTTGTCTGGTGGTGCCGCCAGCCAGTAGTCCTTGTGCGCCGGATTGGTCCCGTTCACCAGCGCCGAACCCACTACATCCAGCAAATCGAATTTAGCGCCATCCACCGCAAGCACGCCCGGCTGGCGCTTCGACACAATCCACGACGCCAACGCCGGCAGCATCCGGGTTACCCCCGTAACGCTCTTGCCCGATTTCGCCAGAAAATTCTTCGTGACCGTGGCTCCCGGATACTCGATCACCGCGTTACTGTCCGAAGTCTTCGCGGCATTCGTAACGTACCCGCGGACCAGCTCGAGGAAGACAATCTCAGCCAGCGCATTGAAAGAGGGGTCCGAGCCAGGCGACTGGCCCAGCGCTGCAGAGCAGGGAAGAGCCGCAAGAAACTCACGTCGACGCATGCGCTCATTATCCGGCAAACGCGCCCCGGACAAAAGCCAGCAGGACAAAAAGCCAACATGTTTGTTGCATCGACATCCGTGGATATACTAAAACTCAATCTCTTGGTGTCCTCCACGTTTGCTCCATCCGACCAGCGCCAGCGCGTCGATATCGGCGCACTCGCCGCCGTCTGCCTTGCGGGCTTCGCGTTTTCCGCAAACTACACGAACCACGCCCCAATGTCGGGCACCCTCCGTGAAGCATTTCATTTCGACCAGGCTTCAGCCGGGCTGCTAACCACGGGCATTTTTCTGACGCACTTCCTGATGCAGATCCCTGGAGGCCGGCTTGCCGATCGGTTCGGCCCTGCAAGAGTAATGCCGGTGGCTCTCGTGTGGATCGCTCTCGGCAATCTCGCCGTCGCTGGGGCCGGCAGCTACTGGCATTTGTTGTTCTGGAAGGTATTCACCGGACTTGGTACAGGCGTCTGCTTCACCGCCGGAGCCCGATACACCGTGTCATCGTTCGAAGGGCCAGGGCTCCACCTCGCTCAGGGATTCTACGGCGGTTCGGCACTGCTGGGTTCCGGCTTCGTGATCTTCGCAGTGCCTCAACTTCTCGAAGCCCTCGGCTGGCGGGGTGCCTTCATATGCTGCGCCTCCGTAGCCCTGCTCGCCCTCGTAGTGTGGAAACTCTTCGCGACGCCGCCCGCGCGAACTCACACCCCTCCCGGCCTCGGCGGACTGCTCACTGACCGTCAGCTCTGGGTCCTCGGAATGGTTCAGATGAGTTCCTTCGGCCTGGTTATCGTCGTTGGATCCTGGATCACCACCCTCTTGCGAACGAACTTCGACATGCCCCTGAAACTGGCGGGCCTCGTGGGATCGGTCGTCCTTCTCCTCGGCATCCTGAGCCGGCCCACAGGTGGCTGGCTGCTCAACCACCTCCCCGTAAAGAGCCTCTTGCGCGGAGCTCTGTTGCTGAGCGCGCTCGCATGCCTCTCACTGGCATTAGCAAACTCCGTCGCCGTCATATCCATCGCCATCGTAACGCTCGGCATCGGCTGCGGACTGCCCTACGCCGCTCTGTTCAACAGGGCCGCGGCCCTGTTCCCAGGACGCGCCGGCGCCGCCATGGGACTGGTTAACATGATCGGCATCACCATGATCCTCGCAGGAGCACCCGCTATGGGCCTGGTCGCCGACCTCACAGGCCAGTTCCGCGTCAGCTTTCTCGCGCTCGCCGCATTCGCTCTCCTCACCGCCGTCGCCACCACCGCCCTTCGCGAATCATGAACCTCTGCCATCTCTTCGACCTCTCTCTGAAAGGCCGGCGCGATGCCGCCGCCCTCGAATGGCAAGGACACCAGTACACCTTCGGAGACCTCGACATCCGCAGCGACGAACTCGCAGCGTGGTTCACTGAGCTCGGCCTTCGCCCCGGTGACCGCCTCTGCATCTACCTCCCGAACTGCATCCAGCTCATCGACATCTACCTTTCCTGCGTCAAGCTCGGCATCATCTTCGTGCCGGTCAACATCCTCTACCGGGATCGCGAAATTACCCACATCCTGCGCGACGCCGAACCGAAGTTCGTCATAGCCACGAGCCGCGACTCTATCCCTGACATAGTTCCCATCCTCCTCGTCAGCGAACTGCAGCCAAGGCCCGGAGCACCGCGTCCAGACACACTGCTCGACGGCGACGCACCCGCAGCCATCGTCTACACCTCAGGCACCACAGGAGTCTCCAAAGGCGCCATCCTCACCCACAACAACTTCGCCGCCAACGCGCTGAACCTCCTCACCTGCTGGCGCATCTCAGACGCGGACCGACTACTCCTCCCGCTTCCGCTCTTCCACGTCCACGCCCTTGGCAATGGCCTGCACACGTGGCTCATAGCCGGATTCCACATGCGCCTCCTCGAACGCTTCGAGCACGCAAAAGCCTCGGCCGAACTGCTCGATTACCGCCCAACGCTGTTCTTCGGAGTGCCAACCGTCTACGTGCGACTGCTCGAACTGCCCCCCGACTCCGCCCGGCGGATCGGTGTCGCCGCAAGACTGTTCGTAAGCGGCTCCGCGCCCCTGCCTCCGCAGATTCTGGAGGAGTTCAGAGACCACTTCGGTCACACCATCCTCGAACGTTACGGCATGACAGAAACGCTGATGAACATATCGAACCCGTACGAAGGTGAGAGGAGGCCCGGGACAGTAGGGCTGCCGCTCCCCGGAGTGTCCACGCGGATCGTCGACGGAGAAGTGCAGCTACGCGGACCAAACCTATTCGCAGGCTACTGGCGCCGTCCCGAAGCCACCGAAGCGGCTTTTGATAACGGCTGGTTCCGCACCGGCGACATGGCGGAACGTTCCCCTGATGGGTACTACACGCTCTTAGGCCGCAAAAGCGACCTGATTATTTCTGGTGGTTTTAATATTTATCCCCGGGAGATCGAGGAATTCCTGCTGGAGCAGCCGGAAGTGGCCGAAGCGGCGGTGGTCGGCATTCCGGACCGCGTCCGCGGAGAACTCCCCGTGGCCTATGTGGTCTTGCGCGAACACGGCGCATTGGACCTGGAAACGCGCTGCCGTCAAAGCCTCGCCAGCTTCAAAGTGCCGCGCACCTTCATCATTGTCGACAAGCTCCCGCGAACCGCACTAGGCAAGGTACAAAAACACCTGCTCCCAAAGCCCTGAAACTAGCCCACCTCACCAGTTATTTCTACTCAGGGGGGCAGCTCCCCAGAGCTGCGGCGGGCGCCCACGCCCGCCTCACTAACTAACCGCCGAAAGCATCCACAGGGCTGGCATTCTTAATCGTGATCAGCTGCCCAACCGCCTTCAGAACGGACTCCCGTGCATTACAGTTATCCGAGCAGCGAATATTCACCCCCACAAACCGATCCGCCGGGAAATTCACCTCGTCCAGGACATGACCCAGAAAGTGAGGCTGATTCTCCGGCCCGCAGCCCGCGACAACGAAATAGTCGTCCGGACCAGCAGCCTTCAGCAAATCACGAAGCATGCTCACGCCCCCCGACCCGCACAACTGAGGATGCATCAGCGCGTACGTCACGTCGCTGTCGTTCTCCAGTTCGTGCGGCAGCGTGTTCATATCCAGCGACTCGGGCATAAACTTAAGCCCGTCACAATTGCAAAGGATTACTTTAATATTCACGGCCTCTCCCTTTCTCTACCGCTCGACCGCATCGGCCATCGGCTCCGCGGATTCCACCGCGACATTCCGGCCGTAGTTGTACCCGGCCTCAAACGCCCGCAGATTCAGAGCCAGCGCCTTTTCCGGAACCGACGCAGTTACTGAATCGAGAAAAGCTCTCTTCTCCAAAATGCCAGACACCGCCGCAAAATAGCCCACCACAATCACGTTCATTACAATCTTGCGGCCCAGCTCTTCCGCCATGCGCGTCGCCGGAATCCGGTACACCCGAACCCCTGAGGGCAACTCGGCACCAATCGGCACCAGATCTTCCTCAACAATCAGCACGCCATTTGGATCCATCTCCGGCATGAATCGCGAGTAAGCTTCCTGCGACAACGCAACCAGAATGTGAGGGCTCGTTGTGTACGGATAAAGGATCGGTTCCTTCGACAACACCAGCGCGCCCGAAGAAGCTCCGCCCCGAGCCTCAGGCCCATAGTTCTGCGTCTTGGTAGCGTATCCACCGGCGTAAATGCAGGCCGCCTTCCCGATGATGTCGGCTGCCAGCATTACGCCCTGTCCGCCGAACCCGGCAACTCGAATCTCGGTTACTGACATGTGATGTGGTCCTCCACATACTTCGCACCGAGCTTCTCCTGCATGCGGGCGCGCAACGAATCCAGATACTCCGGCCTCTCCCGATCCACAAATTTACCTACGATAATCTCGCCATCGAGGTCCAGGTCCAGATCCGAAGTGCTGCAACCGTGCTTCACCTTGCTCACGGCCTTGTAATGCTTCATCGCGTCGATCCCCTCACCCATGCCGTTCCGCCGCTGATACAGCGTCGGGCAGGGCGACACGATTTCGAGAAAACCGAAGCCCTTCTTCAACAGCAGCTCCGTCATCGCCTTTTCCATCTGCTTCACGTGGTACGTCGTCCAGCGTGCGATATAGACCGCGCCAGCCGCCTCCACCAGATGCGGCAGATTCCAGTGCGGCTCAAAAGAAGTGTACGGTGACGACGCCGTAACCGCGGTGTCCGGCGTCGTCGGAGCGGTCTGACCGCCCGTCATCGCGTACACCTGGTTGTTCACGCAGATCACCTTGATGTCCAGGTTGCGCCGAGCCGCGTGAATCAAATGATTCCCGCCGATCGCCGTCAGGTCGCCATCTCCCGAATAAACCACCACAGTCAAATCGGGGTTACCCAGCTTCAGGCCCGTAGCAAATGGAATCGCGCGTCCATGCGTTGTGTGAAACGAGTCCAGTTTGGTATAGCCCGCCACGCGCCCCGAGCATCCGATCCCGCTGACCACCGCCACCTTCTGCGTATTCAGCTTGCTGTCAGTCAGCGCCCGCGCAAACGCATTGACGGTCGTTCCAATTCCGCAGCCCGGACACCAGATGTGTGGCATCCTCTCGCTGCGCAGGAACTTCTCAGTCGGGTTCTGGAGAATTGGTAGTTCCACGCAAGTGCTCATGCCCCTGCTCCTTTACGAATCGCAGCCAAAATCACTTCTGGCTTATGCACACTCCCGCCGGCATGCGACACCGGAATCGTCCGGCACTGGCCATCCGCGCACCGCTGCACTTCCAGCACTACCTGGCCCAGGTTCAGCTCAGGAACCACCAGCGCTTTCACCTTGCCCGCCAGTTCCCGAATCACCGCCTCGGGAAATGGCCACACCGTCACCAGGCGCATTGTGCCGACTCGTAGTCCCTCCGCGCGAGCCATCAGCACAGCCCGCTGTGCCACACGGGCTGTAATGCCGTACGACACCACCACCACGTCGGCACCGTCGCATTCCTCCAGCTCATACTGGCTGATCTCGTCGAGCGCGACCGTCAGCTTCTCCTGCAGCCGCCGCACCAGCGTGTCCTGCCGCGCGACCGTCAACTCGGCATACCCAATCTCGTTGTGAGTCAGGCCAGTAACATGAATGTCGTAGCCTTCGCCCGCATGAACCATATCGGGCACCAGGTCGGGACCCGGCTCGAACAGGTGGAACTCGCCCGGCGGTTTCGTAGTGATACGCCGAGGCGTAACCTCAAGCTCATCCGCCTTCGGGATCACGACCTTCTCGGTCATATGACCCACACACTCGTCCATCATCAACATCACCGGAGTGCGAAAACGCTCCGCCAGATTGAACGCCCGAATCGTAAGATCGAAGCACTCCTGTGGCGAACTCGGACACAGCGCAATCGTGCCGTAATCACCGTGCGAACCAAACCGGGCCTGCATCATATCGCCCTGTGCCGGAAGCGTCGGGAGACCCGTCGAAGGCCCGCCCCGCTGTACGTCGACGAATACACAGGGGCATTCCGTCATGGCCGCGTAGCCGATGTGTTCCATCATCAGAGAGAACCCAGGACCGGAGGTGACCGTGAATGCTTTGGCACCTGCCCAGACCGCGCCCTGAAGCGTGATCGAAGCGGCCAGTTCGTCCTCCATCTGAATGAAGATCCCGCCCACAGCCGGTATCCGCGCTGCGAATCTTTCCACTATTTCTGTGGAGGGTGTGATCGGGTAACCTGCGCTAAATCGCGCACCCACTGCGAGGGCTCCCTCACAGCACGCAGCATCCCCGTTTATGAAATGAGTGCCCGTCAGGACGCCCGCTGGGTCAGCTCGCATTCCCGCTCCTGGACGCCTGCTGGCGCACGCCGAAGATCGCGAAATCAGGGCAATACATCCCGCAGAGATCGCAGCCTGAGCACTTATCGGCTGCTATAACCTCCGGTGGATGATAGCCCTTGGCATTGAATGCTGTTGAGAGTTCCAACACCCTGGTGGGGCAAAACTCGACACAAAAGCCGCAACCCTTGCATCGCTCTACCGTGATGGAAACGAAGCCCGTGGCCATGAATCCTCCGTTATGCATTTGTATTAAGCAATCACGGAGCCAAAGTCAAGTGTAGAGAAATGCAGCAGTTTACGGCGCAGCCGTCGGCGCCATATTCCGGATTGCCTCAATCCGCCAGGCACCCGAGTGTTTCCGCATCACAAATGTCGACCACATCGGACGCGACCCGGCGATCTCATACCTGCCGTCCGCAATCGCCACATCCGACCCCAGAAACCGGACCGTCTCCACCGTGATCGTCCGCTTGCCCGAGTTCCGCTCACTGCTCCCCAGCATGCCCTTCACCAGCGACGGTGCTCCGCGCCGCCACTCGCCGCTGGAAACCAACTGGTCCGCATCCGGCGCGAACAGCGACGCAATCAACTTCGGATCTCGATTCTCCCGGGCATCCACATACCGGCGCACCACGTCCTTCACAGCCCCAATCTCGTCAATCTGCCCCAGCGAGCAGCCAACCCCGAACACAATCAGCAGTACCAGTCTCACCGCACACCTCCATTCCCATACTTGTTCGATTTCGCCAGCGTAGCGAAATGCTCATAGAACAGCTTCGTCACCGCCGGAACCGGATTCGCGTCGCCCGTCAAAAATGTACCCGCCACACTCAGCACAAACGGCCGCCCCTGCACAAACACGACTCCCGTCTCGCAATGCACACCCGTCAGACCACCCGGCTTGGCCGCCACCACCACGTTCGCCGGAACCGTCTTGCGAAAGTCCGCGTCGGGCAATTTCAAAATCTCCAGCATCTGCTTCGACGCCGCCGCACTCACCGCCTTGCCCCGATAAATCAGTTCCATAATCCGCGCCATTTCCAGCGGAGTAGAAATATTCTCGTCATTCCGGGCCGCAGCCGCCACGTCGATCATGATGCGCTGCAGGCGCGTGTGTCGGAACCCCATCCGCTCCACCGTCGCATTCACATTCTGCATCCCAACCATTGAGATCAGCTTGTTGGTAGCCGTGTTGTCGCTGCTCGATATCATCGCCACCGCCAGGTCTTCCACGGTCAGCGTCATGGGATGTAACTTCAGCGTCGACTGCAAATGACCACTGCCGCCCACCAGGTCCCGCTGCTCCAGCGTCACCTGAGCCTTGAGATTCTGTTTGCCCTCGCCAACCTGTCGGAACAGCTCGATCAGAATGGGAATCTTGATCGAACTCGCCTGCGGAAACACCGTGTCGGCATGGTAGGAGATCGTGCGCCCAGTCTCCAGATCGATGGCATGCACCCCCATCACGCCCTTCAACTCCGCATCCACCGCCGCCACGCGTTGCAGCAACCTGGCCTCCAGTAACTCCTCAACGCTCGGCGGCGGCGCCGCCATCAGAAGGAGACACGCGATGATCGTCATATCTCCAAACGATAATAGAGAGCGGTCGCCCACATGGATTTCGCCGAGCAGGTCAAGGCACAGGTCGACATCGTCCAGACCGTCAGGGAGTACCTCCCGCTGCGCAAAGCAGGCGGACGGTTCGTGGGATTGTGCCCGTTTCACTCGGAAAAAACGCCGTCCTTCGGCGTGAATCCCGCCCTCGGCATCTACAAGTGCTTCGGTTGCGGCGCCGGTGGCGACGTCATCAAATTCGTCCAGACCATCGACGCCTGTACGTTCTGGGAAGCACTCACCGCCCTCGCCGAGCGCAACGGCATCCCCGTCCCACAGCGCAAAGACCGCGACCCGGAATCGGAAGTGCGCGCCGTCATCTTCGAGATGTACGAAGAAGCATCGCGCGTCTACGCCCAGAACCTCTATGGCCCACAGGGCACCGATGCCCGCGAGTACCTCAAGAAGCGTGGCCTGACCTCCGCCGTCGCCCAGCAGTTCCTCCTCGGCCTCTCCGACGCCTCCTGGGACGCGCTCCACAAACGATTCGCCTCCCGCTACAGCCCTGAGGAAATGGAAGACTCAGGCCTCTTCGGCAAGCGCGAATCCGACAGCGGTTTCTACGACAAGTTCCGCGGCCGCCTCATGTTCCCCATCCACAACGAGGCAGGTAAAGTCATCGGCTTCGGTGGCCGGGCCCTCCGCCCTGACGACGAGCCCAAATACCTCAACTCGCCCGAAACCGCTATATACAAGAAGTCCAACGTCCTCTACAACCTTCACCGGGCCAAAGAGTCCATCCGCAAAGGCGACCGCGTCATTCTCGTCGAAGGCTACATGGACGTCATCGGCGTTTTCGCCGCCGGCGTCAAAAACGTAGTGGCCAGTTGCGGCACCGCTCTGACCAATACCCAGGTGCGCAACATGAAGCGCTTCTCGCTCAACGCCGTCGTCAACTTCGACCCCGACAACGCCGGAGGCAATGCCACCGAGCGCTCCATCCAGATGCTTATCGACGAAGGCATGCACATGCGTGTTCTCGAACTCGAAGGCGGCCTCGATCCCGATGAATACATCAGGGAGCGCGGCGCCGATGAGTACATCGCCCGGCTCGACCGCTCCCTAAACTACTTCATATGGCTCGCCGACCGCGCTCGCAAAAAGTTCGGCTCCGGTTCCGCCGAGGCTCGCATGCAGGGCTACGATCAGCTTCTGCTCCCGGCCATTCGGCGCATCCACGACCCCCTCGAACGCGCCTCGGTTGCAACGGAAGTGGCGGACTACCTTGGCCTCGACCGCAATCTCGTATTGACGGAATTCAGGAAAATTCCCGGGCAGAAAGCGCAGCGCATGCCGCCGCAGGCCACTCAGCCCGAAAACAATATCTCTGTTCGCGAGCGCCTGTTGCTGCGGACCCTGGTGCAGCATCCGGAAGTGCGACAGATACTGCTTCCGCGCCTCACCGGTTATGCGACGGTGAGATCGCTGATAACCTGGCCCCTTATTGAAGCCATCGACGCTCTTATGGAAGAGGATCCTTCGTTCGGTTATCAATTGCTGGAAACCCGCCTTTCCGAAGAGCTGAAGGCTCTCCTGTCTTCGGCTTTGTTTGCCGATCATAGTGGGGAAGTGCTTTCCACTGAGCAGGCAGTGGTCTTTTTGAACATCGTCGAAGCCGATGACCGGGAACTGCAATATCGTCAGGTGCAGCGCGAGCTACAAACCGCCGAAAGGTCAGGTAATCTCGAAGAAGCAATGCGTCTGATGCAGCTTGCCGGAGAGCTGAGACGGCGAATCCGGTTCGGGTCGGCGTGAGGTACAATCGGGGGAACCGAAAACAGGCTTTCGGTTCGCAGAAGGTGGGTTTTAGGTGCCAACCGAGGACAAGTACGACCGTCTTAGAGAACTGGTTGACTCCGGAAAAGAGAAGGGCTACGTCCTCTACGACGAAGTAGGAGACCTGCTGCCCGATGACCTTTCCTCAGGCCCCGAACTCGACGATATTCTTGCCGATTTCGACACCGCCGGCGTAGATATCCTCGAAGAGCCCAGAGCGGATTTCGAAAAGAAATCTGAAGATTCCGATGAGTTCGGCGAAGGCGATCTTCCTGCCGATTTTATTGACAAAACAAACGATCCCGTCCGCATGTATCTCCGCGAGATGGGCACGGTGCCGCTCCTCACGCGCGAAGGCGAAATCGAACTCGCACGGCGCATAGAACGCGGCAATCGAGCAATAGGCAAAGCCCTCGCCCGCTCCCCCATCGTCATTCAGGGAATCCAGCAGTTTGCCGCCGAGGTCCGCGAAGGTGAACTCGACGTCCGCGACATTCTCCTGCTTCCCGAACTCAGCCTCGCTGAGGATATGGAGGACCCCCAGGAAATCGAATTCCTCGGCAGCTGCGAGAAAATTGCCGACCAGAACAGAAAAGTACTGCAGCTTCGCACGAAGATGCTCGCAACGTCACGTCAGCTCCGGCCCAGACAATATCGCACCGCCCGCTGGGAACTGGCGCGAGCCCTGGTCGTTCTGTCGAAGCAGGTTCGTGAGATGCCGTTCAGCACTCCGGCCCGCCGATGCCTCGTCGCCCGCCTGCGCCAGCTGGTGGAAGAGTGCCGGACTCTCGAAGACGAGATCGCACGAGCCCAGCGTAAGGCGGAGCTAAGTGACGCGGCCGCCGACTCGTCCTCCGACTGCGTGAGCGAGACCTCCGCCAACGGCCAGGCACGGCGTGACGTCCGCCAGTGCACGCAACGCCTGCAGCAGATTGAGGAGGAGTCCGGTGCCCCCGTCGTCGAGATGCGCCGCACGCTCCAGATCATCGACCGCGGTGACCTCGAGGCTGATGGCGCCAAGAAGCAGCTCATCGAAGCCAACCTCCGCCTCGTCGTCTCCATCGCCAAGCGATACACCAACCGCGGACTACAATTCCTCGATCTCATCCAGGAAGGCAATATCGGCCTGATGAAGGCCGTCGACAAATTCGACTACCTGCGCGGTTATAAGTTCTCGACCTACGCCACCTGGTGGGTCCGACAGGCCATTACCCGTGCCATCGCCGACCAGGCCCGCACCATCCGAATCCCGGTGCACATGATCGAAACGATCAACAAACTGGTGCGCGCGCAGCGCCATCTGCAGCAGGAACTCGGCCGCGAGCCAACCACCGAAGAGCTCAGCCGCCGCCTCGAACTTCCCGTAGGCAAGGTGCGCAAGGTGCTCCGCATAGCGCAGGAGCCAATCTCCCTCGAAACGCCGGTGGGCGAGGAAGAAGAGTCGCATCTGGGCGACTTCATCATTGACCGCCGCGTCACATCGCCCAGCGAAGCCGTAATCAACCTCAACCTGCGCGAGCAGACGGCCGAGGTATTAAAAACGCTCAGCCCAAGGGAAGAGAAGATCATTAAAATGCGCTTCGGCCTGCAGGACGGAAGCGAGCACACACTCGAAGAGGTAGGCCAGCACTTCGCCGTCACGCGCGAACGCATCCGCCAGATCGAGGCCAAGGCCCTCCGCAAACTCCGGCACCCCAGCCGGAGCCACCGCCTCCGGGCTTTTCTCGACACCAGCTCCGGCGAAAACTAAACGGCGTACTTGCATCATGGTTTTACCCGATGGCGCCTATAGTGTTCCTGCCGTACACTTGCTCCTGGGACCATGAAGACCAAAATCGGCAGACCTGGGACAATTCTGTTTCCTACAGACCTGTCCCCCCATTCCAAAAGCGCTGCGGCGCTCGTCTCCTTCTTTGTGAATCGCTTCCAGTCACGAGTAATCGTGCTTCACGTACTGCCGCCAGTAGAAAATCCCTTCGAGCTGCTATCCGGGGGATTCACTGAGACGCGCGCAGTGCAGGATGTGGCGAGTGCACAGGTCCGGGAATTCATCACACGCGAGTTCCCGCCGTTTCCCTGCGACCTCCGCGTAGAGGTGGGCGAGCCAGCGGAGGCGATCGTACGTGTCGCCAATGAAGTCGGCGTGGATCTTATCTGCCTGCCGACGCGCGGACACGGCCCGTTCCGCCGGTTTCTTCTCGGATCCATTTCCAGCAAGGTGCTGAATGACGCCAGTGTCCCTGTTCTCACTGGCGCTCACATGGACAACCCTGGTGCCGACGCGGTTCGCGACATCCGCACCGTCGTTTGCGCCCTCAGCCTCGACGACCGCGGCGAACGGGCACTTCGAGCCGCCCTCCAGGTCTGCGAAGAATTCGGAGCGCGACTGGTTGTCGCCCATGCGCTGGAGGACAAAACAGGAACCGGCCGCGCCAACGCCGACCACGCCATCGCCAGCCTGATGGCCGGAGCCTCCGTGCCTTTCGAAGTAGTCGTCGGAGACGGCGACCCGGCTCCCTTCGTCCGCACGGTCGCAGCCGAAAAGCACGCCGACATGGTGGTCATCGGCCGCAGCGCTCCCGGCCCTCTCGGCCGCCTCCGGACGCAAAGCTACGCCATCGTACGCGAGTCACCCTGCCCGGTACTCAGCGTCTGAACCCTGGGGCGGACTGCTTCCGCCCTCACTCACAGCAAAGTACTCCGCATCAGACGGCAGAAGAGAACTCCGGCACCCCAGCCGGAGCCATCGGCCAGCGAGAACTAAAACTAAATAGTATCCTCTCCCAGACAGACTTCTTGGGGGGCAGGCCCCCAGGCCTGCGGCGGACGCCTACGTCCGCCTGCCCTCACTGGGGCTATCCTGCCAGCAGCCAGTTGCTGCCCTGGGTGCAATTTCTGCCCGTCTAAAGTACTACGCTTCTGGAGAGTCGGCCAATTCAGCCCTCAGCAATTCCCCGCGACACCCCAACACTAAAGCGGCATGCGCCGGCCGACCATCGGTACCGACCGCTGCGTCTGCTTCGGCATTGGCCCCGACCCCTCCCCAATCGCCGGTCCGCCCCGCCGCGAACCACCCGGGATGTCGAGCTCCTGCTCTTCGAACGTCAGTGGACGATCCAGCACCATTTCCAAAGTCGTACCCTTGGCCAGGACCGCATCCGGACCTCGCGTTAGCAGCACAGTCGCCAGTCCGGCCGCCGCGCCCGCGGCAGCGCCGATCCCTACTCCCATGCCGGCTCGACCTGCAAGCCCACCGCTGATTGCGCCGACCGAAGCACCCGCCGCAGCCAGCTCTCCCACACGCTGCGCGTCGCCGCCCTTAGTGCTGTCGCTCCTGATCTTGCCTTCGGTCTTGTCCAGTTCTTCGGTCGCACGCCCGTCCAGAGACCCGATCCTCGCCCGAAAATCACGCGTAGTGCCGTTCGGCAGAGTCATCGAATCAAAGCGGATGTACAGTTCGCCCTTGCCCTTTACTCGTCCTGGGCGCTTCACCGCCGTCACGGTTCCTGCCACGTAGCTGCCCGGCGGAATCACCATCCGTCCGCTCACCATTACCGGAAACACGGTCTCCAGATACACGCGGTCGCCTTCGGCGGCGTGCTTGGTGCTGATGCTGTTGATCATGCTCAGTGGGATCTTGGTGCCCATACCAACAGTAACGGTCGGGACTTGTGAAACCGTCCCCTCCGGTTTGGCTGTTTCCTCAGCGAAGGCCACCAGGGGCAAAATAAGCATGGCGGAAAACAGAATTCGGTGCATATCGCTCCTGAAACAAGTCTAGCTGTAACCGTGGACGTTCTGTCGCCGCCCCAGGTTGCCGTGGCGAAGCATGAAGTCGTACCCCGGACGGACTCATTACATTGCCAAACCCCATACGAATCTCAGGGTTGCGTCCCCGTAACTCCGGTAACCTGACATTCACCTGATACAGGCCGGCGAACCCCGGTGCCAGCCCGGCGTACAAAATGTCTCGAGCCGGTACCTCGATTCCTTCCAGTTCCAGCCGAAATTCCGCCGTTCGAACCAGCGGCGCCGCCAGCCGCACGATTTGCCCGTCCTCAGGCCGCGGATTCGTTACCCCCAGGCCCGTAGCGTACAGCGTCAGCAACTCACCCGCGGAAGCCTCGGTTTCCGCCGTCAGAAGCTCGGTCCCGCGGGTCGCGACAGCGAATTCGGGATCCTTAAGAAACAGCGCTGGCGCCTCATCCCGCAGGACCACACGTACTGCTGGCCCATAGCGGCTCGCTTTTCCGACGCGAATTTCCGTCGCGCCCGGCAGTATCGTCGACGGCACAACAAAATTGATCTGCCGCGGCGACACGAATAGCAGCGGAGCCGGCTGTCCACCGATCAGCACCCGGACGCCGGTGCCCGGAAGGACCGTGGGCAGCACGCCTGCCCGAATGTCGTCGGAGGTCACGGACCGCGTGACGTCGGATAAGTACTGCCCGTAGATCGTTGCCAGCGTGTTGGGGGCGAGTCCCCCAGCTGCCGGACTGGCTGCATTGACGATGCTCGATTCGACGTACAGCGGTGCCGGATCCAGGGGGGGCGGGGCAGGAGAAGGGGCCTGCGCCACCGCAACAGCGACGACACAGGCCAGGAGAAGGGACCCACGGGCAGTCGTTTGCATACGACTGTGTAGTGGGCAGAGGCAGGAGTTTCTCTCAGCGCTTCACGGGAATCACCGTTCCGAAGGCCGAAGCGGAGCCTCCGACGGAAATCATCACGGGTGCCATGCCATCGGCGATGCTCGAAGGAACCCGCACATTGATCTGGTACAGTCCGCTGATCTGGCCCGGGGTCACGCCCGCATATTGCACATCAGCCGCCGCCAGTGTTGTGCCGGCGATCATGACTGTGACCGTTTCCCGAACACGGGCCGCGGCATTCGGAATTTCACCCGCCTGCCACACCGGTTCCGTCGGACCAAGGCCCGTCGCATACAACTGGATCAGTTCGCCAGGCCGGGCGCCACGAGCGCCGGGAATCACGTCCGCGTCGCCGATCAACCTTCCGTCCAGATTACCCACCGCGGCAGCCATTTCACCGTTGAAGGTGAAAAGCGCGGGGGCGTAGTTCACCACGTTCAGCGTACCCTGAGCGCTCGGCACGTTGTTGACCAGCACCCGGTAACTCACCGTGCCAGCCGCCACCGTGGTCGGGACCTGTGCGTTGATCTGATCCCCCTGGACGTATGTCAGGGGAACTCGTTCGCCGTTGATCTCCACTGCCACGCAGGCCAGATCCCGCGGGTAACCGGTCCGCGCACCGGACACCGCGGAGGCCCGTACACCCGGAACAGCGAACCCCGAGCCGAAGATCGAGATCAGCGTGTTCATCGCCACATCGCGTCCACCGGAGGCGGCGTTGCGAATGTCGCGAACCGTCGGCGTCACACCCGTGGGGCAGACTTCGGCGCTGATTCGTGTCGGCGATGCCCCATTGCTGTAAATCCGGTCGCCCTGGTTGTTGCCGCTGTCATTCGCTGCGTTGCCGGATGCGTAGAAGAGTACTTCGCCGATGTCCGACTCCGGCGCTGTCCACTCTACTTCAAAGGTCTTCGTGCCATTTGCTCCGGTTCTCGTCAGCGGTTGCCGGTGGCTGATGAACTCGGTCGAATTCGCCGGGCATGGCAGCGCCAGAGTCGCTTCGCGACCGTTACCTTCGGCGCACCTGAGGAAATATTCGGGTACGATGACGAACGTACCAGCCTTTTGACTGCCGTCCGAGGCTCGCCGGGCGGTGAGTTGAAAGCCCCACCGAGCGGCTTCCGGATGAGAAACCGTAACGCGGATAGTCTGTTTCTGGCCAGGCCGGTAGTTGACGGCTTCAACCCTCAGGGACCCACCCGGTGAGTTTAGCGGGTTGCCAGCGTGGCACTGCGTGCAAGTCCTCCCGCCATCTTCGGGAACGCCGGAGAAGGCAATCGGCGCACCCGCTGAAAACCCCATCACTCCTGAGGGCAACAGGGCGGCTGCCAGTAAAACTAGAACTGTACTTCTGACCAAAAAACACCTCCGTCTGTCTAACGTTGAATTGTAATCACAATCGATGTCGCACTGCTTACGCCGTTTGTCTCCACAACTGCCGGGTGGTCTCCGTTAGGGACATCCGGAACCGTGGCATTGATCTGATACAGGCCCGACCCAACCAGAGCGGAACCGAGTATCGAAACGGCAACATTGTTGATGCGAATCTGGGGAGCATTCACCAGAGATGGCGCGCCGGTGACAATCGTGTCCACCGGAATTGCGGGTGTAGTCGGTCCGAGGCCCGTCGCGTAGAACTGCACCACATCGCCCGGAGCGAAGGGCCGCGAACTGCCCGACACAGGCAGACCGAGCACCGTATTGGGATTCGAATTCAGCCGGCCGACCACGTGCAGTTTGCCATCGGCGCCCGGCACAGTCAGCAGTGCGGGCGACGATGCTGCACGCACCACCGTCACTGCGGCACTTTCACCGTTCAAGTTCTTGACGACCAGCGGCAGATTGCCCAGGTTCGTGTCTTCCGGAATGAGAACGTTTACCTGTCCCGGACTGATGAAGAACACGGGTGCGGCCTTGCCTCCCACTGTCACGCTCACTCCGCTAAGTGCCAGCGGAAGCTTACCCTGGCCGAATTCCGGAGCACCATCCCACGTCTTTGTGTCCGTCGCCAGGTTGGTTCCGAAGATCGCTGTCCAGGTGTTCGTAGCGAGTGTCGTCGAGCCCGACCACGTGTTGACGACTCCGCCGCTCGTTACTGCTGGCCTGGGACCGGAAGTCGCCTGCGGGGTGAGAGTGATATTTGCCGTGTAGATGCGATCACCCGACGTGCCTCCGTCACCGTTGGCCGCATTGCCAGCCACGAACACCTGGACATTGCCTGCGCCTGCCGCTGGTGCCGTCCACTCGAACTCGAAGGTGTT
>Ga0163144_10011598_pt1 | contig 18626 bp, 20 predicted proteins | sample OliLak19BULKMAT1_FD_123175 | JGI IMG/M metagenome (GOLD analysis project Ga0163144, IMG submission 123175) | Freshwater microbial mat bacterial communities from Lake Vanda, McMurdo Dry Valleys, Antarctica - Oligotrophic Lake LV.19.BULKMAT1 | ecosystem: Environmental > Aquatic > Freshwater >... | reverse complement strand
TGAACTTTTCGTCCTCAGCCCCCACCGCCCGACCGACCGCACGCCCTTCCGTCCGACCGGCCGCACTCCCCTCCGCCCGACCGGCCGCACGCTCCACCGCCCGACCGACCGCACGCCTGTCCGCCCGACCGTCCTCCCAGCCCTCCGCCTACGCGCTCACCGCCCCCGCGGTGTCCCCATGCCGTTCGCCCGAGTGTAACCTATTAGGTTACAATCTGGCGACGCTCACCTCTGAGCGGAACGCCTATTGTAACCTAATAGGTTACACGATGGTTTTCGCCGAAACTGCCTGCGCGTCATGAAATTCGTGTTTCTCGCCGGCGGGTTTGCCGGGTTTCTCATGGCGGGGGTCGGCAGTTTCTGGGCGGGGCATCAGGCGGATCGGGTGCTGCTCGATGGCGCCGTCGGCTGCCTCGCGGGCGCGCTGCTCTTCCGCTGGTTCTGGACCGTCCTCGTTCGCGGTATCCGCGAAACCATTCTCGCCCGCCACGCCGCCACGACCGCCGCCACCGCCGCGGCCAAAAAATAATCCTTCACGCCATTTTCCATGAATACTGCCACTGCAACGATCCCTGGCATGGATGCCACGCCCGCCGCCGCCTGGCGCGCGTATCAGGGAGTTTCGCCGGCTGCCGTCGATGAAAAGGATTTGATCGAACGGTATCTGCCCCTCGTCCGCAATGTGGTCGATCGCATCAAGCTCAACGTGCCCGCGCACGTCGACGCCGACGATCTCTACAGCGTCGGCATCACCGGCCTCATCGCCGCGGTCCGCAAATTCGACCCCAACCAGGGCAGCACCTTCGCGAGCTATGCCGCGATGCGCATCCGTGGCGCCATCCTCGACGAGCTGCGTCGCATGGATTGGTGTCCCCGCCGCGCGCGCGCCCGCTCGCGCAAACTCAAGACCGCGATCAACGATGTCGAGCAGAAGCTCGGCCGCGCCGCGACCGACACCGAGGTCCGCACCGCGCTTGGCCTCGGCGAGACGGAATACGCCAAATGGGTCGAGGAGGCGAAGCCCGTCACGTTCATCGCCATCGACCAAAACGCGGATGGCGACGGGAGTGGCGGCGCTTCCCTGCACGAGTTGTTGCGGGACGAGTCCGACAAAACCGGCCGCGACAACCTGGAAAAAGCCGAGCTCTTGCAACTTCTCACTCAACGAATCGCCGAATTGCCCGATATACCGAAGAAGATCCTCGCCATGTATTATTTTGAAAATATGCGCCTGGCCGAAATCGCGGCGGTCTACGGCCTGACGGAGTCGCGCATCTGCCAGATCCACGCGCAGACCATCCTCGGTCTGCGGGGCTGGCTGCAGCGGATGAAGGAGCGTTGAAACGCGCTGCCGCGCGAAACACCAAACTCCACTATCCAAGCTCCAGAGAATCTCCAAACGCCAATGCCCGAAGGGGGGATTTTGCTCATGGGATCTTCTCCGGGGATTGGAGCCGGGAGCCGGGACCTTTCCTTATGCTGATTCTGATCGGAGCGTTCATCGTCATGGCGTCGACCATCGGCGGCTTCCTGCTCGCCGGCGGCAACCCGCTCGTGCTGCTGCATGTCTCCGAATTCGTGGTCATTCTCGGTGTCGCCGCGGGCGTGCTCGTGATTGCGAGCCCCGGCCACGTATTGAAGGAGATCTTACACAAGACGAAGGAGTGCATCACCGGCAAGTCGGCGGGCGAGAAGGAATTTTCCGATCTGTTGAAACTGCTCTACGAGGTCTTCATGATCGGCCGGCGCAACGGCCTCATCGCGCTCGAGGAGCACATCATGGATCCGAAGAAGAGCGCCATCTTCCAGCGCTACCCGACGCTCCTCAACCACCAGGAGCGGCTCGAATTTCTCTGCAACGGCCTGAAGCCCGTCATCGACGGCAAAATCAAGCCCGACCAGCTCGAGGACTTGATGGACTCCGAGCTGAAGGCCAAGGCGATCGAGGCGGAACATCCGGTGCAAATTCTCCACCTGGTCGGCGATTCGCTGCCCGGCATCGGCATCGTCGCAGCCGTGCTCGGCATCATCAACACCATGTCGGCCATCTCCGAAGGTCCCGCCAAGGTCGGCGAGAAAGTGGCCGCGGCGCTCACGGGCACGCTGCTCGGCATTTTCGTCGCCTACGGATTCGTCAATCCGCTCGCGAATCGCGTGAAGTTCAACAACGCGTCCGACGAGCAGTTCCTCAGGTGCATCAAGTCCGCCGTCGCCGGCTTCGCCAAGGGGCTCGCGCCGCTCACCGCGGTCGAGGTCGCACGCCGCTCTCTCGACAGCAACGTCCAACCCGGCTCCGCCGCGCTCGAGGCCGCGCTCAAGGCACTGGCGCCGGCGAAGTGAGCGCGCGGCGCTCACGGTTGAAAGGTGAAAGTCTCACGTTGAAAGACCGATCCCCGCACGCCTCCCACGCTGTCTTTCTCATGCTTTCACCTTTCACCTTTCACCTTTCAACTTCTGCCCATTATGGCCGGTAACGGTGGAGCCTGGAAGGTGGCTTACGCGGACTTTGTCACCGCGATGATGGCGCTGTTCATGGTGCTGTGGATTTCCGCGCAGGATAAGGAAATCCTCATCGCCACATCGCAGTATTTCCAGAACCCGTTCCGCTCGCCGATGGACGCCACGTCCGGCGTGCTGCCCTTCAACAACAACAAGACCTCGAAGGCGGAGGGCAAGGACCAGGGCTCCGAGAAGGAGCAGGATCGCAACAAGCAGATCCAGATGACGTTTCTCAACTCGGTCGCCGCCGACTTCTACCGGCTCCTGCACCTCGATCAGAATCTCGAGGGCAAGCCGATCGAAATCCAGGTCACGACCGACGGGCTGCGCGTGACCCTCTACGATCGCGCCAGGCGGCCGCTCTTCACGCCCGAGACGACCGAGCTGACCGAGTGGGGGACGTTCGTGCTGCAGAACATGGCGTGGACGATCGAGCGGCATGGTTTCAACGTCACGATCGACGGCCACGCGCGCCGGGGCGCCGTGTCCAAGAAGGTCAACTACGACCATTGGGACCTCTCCACCGACCGGGCCAATGCCGCGCGGCGCGCGCTCGTGCATTACGCCGTCGAGCCGAATCAGATCGAGCGCGTCACCGGTTATGCCGACACGCGCCCGCTGCCCGGCGACGCCGCCGGGGCCGAGTCGAACGAGCGCGTGACGCTCAATCTCACGCTCACGGCGAAGAACCGTTTCAAGGACAGCAAACTCGTGGACCAGGCCGTGCCCGTCATCGCGTCCGAGCGGGAAAAGCCCACCTCATGAAATCTTTTCTGCAGGGTAAGAAAGTCGTCGCGATGGAGCCGTTGCGGCCGCCGGCTGGTTTCGCCTCGCCGCACGCCCCGCGCTGCGAAGCCGGCCGGCCCGCGGTGTCGGTCACTACACCCGGGGCCTCGAGCGCGCATGTCGAGGTGGTGAAGGAAGGCGACAAGGTCGTCCGGCTCGTCGTGCATTGCGTGTGCGGCGAACGGGTCGAGATCGAGTGCCTGTATTCCGCGGGGCGGTGAGAGGTCGCAGACCTGCGCTGGAGCGCAGGGCCGGATCTCCTGCGATTCAAGCCCTGCGCCCACGCGGAGAGACGATCCGGCGGCAGATCTTGCCGCGTGGAGGATTCCTCCTTTCGAGGTCGGCGGAAAAGTTTTCCTCGTGCATTTTTAGCAACTTTAATTTCCCGGAGCACTAAGCACTTACGCGCACTTCGCACTCGCCGGCACACGGTTGGCTTTAGGGCCGCCGTTCATGAATATCGGACTCTACCAAAGTGCATCGGCCCTTTCGGCCTTGGAGCGTTGGCAGGATACCGTTTCGCAGAACATCACTTCGAGCCAGACCGCCGGCTACCGGAAGCGCACGATCAGTTTCTCGACGCAGCAGGCGGGCGAGCTGCGCACGGATCCGAAGGCGCGCGGCGGTCACGACGCGGCGATGCCGATGTTCTTTCCGAAGGTGAACACCGGGATCGATTTCACCAACGGCGAGACGCAGCCCACGCGCCGCGAACTCGACGCGGCGATCCAGGGCGACGGTTTTTTTGAAATTCAGCGCGAGGATGGCACGCGCGTCTACACCCGCAGCGGCGAGTTTCGGATGCGGGCCGATCGCGTCCTCGTCACGTCGAGCGGAAACGAAGTGCTGAACGACAGCGGTTCGCCGATCACGCTGATTGGCGGTGGTGGCGCGGTGACGATCAATCGCGACGGCACAATCTTCCAGGGCGAGACCAATGTCGGAAAGCTCTCGGTCCAGAAGTTCGCCAATCCTGCGCAACTCCAGGCGATCGCCGGCGGCTATTTTGCCGCGCCACCCGGCGTGGAGCCCGAAGCGGTCGACGAGCCGGAGCTGCTTCAAGGCTACATCGAGGGCAGCAACGTCGCCTCGCTGCGCGAGATGGTCGACCTCGTCCTCATCGCCCGCGCCTATGAGGCGAACCAGAAGATCATCAGCACCGTCGATGATCAGATGCAGAAGACGCTCGACGCGCTCGGTTGAGCCTCCGGCCCATGACTTCCCCAGACAGACAACCGCAATCACGACTGCATGGCCGAGCCCGCTTTGGGGGCGGGCCGGCCCCATTTCAAGGTCTGGGGCTGAGCGCTGAGAGTCTGGAGCCGACGTCTTCCGATTCGGTGTTCTCAGCTCTCGGCTCTCGGCGCTCAGCCCTCAACTCCTCCGCCACATGAACCTCTCACTCTACTCCGCCGCCACCGGCATGGAGGCGCAGCAGCTCAACCTGAACACGATCGCGAACAACCTCGCCAACGTGAACACCCCCGGGTTCAAGCGCAGCAAGATCGAGTTTCAGGATCTGCTTTATCAAAGGCCGCGCGCGTCCGGCACCGACTCCGGGGGCGGCAATCTCGTGCCGACCGGCGTCGAGGTCGGCAACGGTTCGCGCGTCGCCGCGACCTCGAAGGTCTTCACGCAGGGTCAGCTCACCAACACCGGCGAAAAACTCGATATCGCGATCCAAGGCGACGGTTTTTTCGAAGTGCAGCGGCCCGACGGCACGCACGGCTACACGCGCAACGGCTCCTTCAAGCCCAACGCCCAGGGCCAGGTCGTAACGGTCGACGGCCTGCCGATCCTCAGCGGCTTCCAGCCGATTCCGCCGGGCGCCAGCGCGATCAGCATCGCCGAAGACGGCCAGGTCACGGTGCAAACCGCCAACGGTTCCCAGAGTTTCAACGTCACGCTCGCCCGCTTCGCGAATCCCGCCGGTCTCCGCAGCCTCGGCGGCAATCTTTACGAGGAAACCGCCGCGAGCGGCACGCCCGAACTCGGCAAGCCGGGCGAGCAGGGTTTCGGTCGCACCATCCAGGGCTACATCGAGGCGTCGAACGTCAATATCGTCGAGGAGATGGTAAACCTCATCGTCGCCCAGCGCGCTTACGAGATTAACTCCAAGTCGATTCAGACTTCGGACGAGATGCTCCAGAACGTCGCCAACATGAAACGCTGATGACGACGACGTTTCATTCTCTCGGCCGTTGCGCCGCACGCTGCCTCGCACTGTTTGCGTTCGCCAGTGCGTTGTCGGGGTCCGCCGCCGACAGCGCCACCGCCGGCGCCACGCCTTTCACGCGCGACCAGCTCATCGGCTCGCTCACGCGCACGCTCACGGCGCATTTCAATTTCGAGGGCGAACTTCAACTCGAGTTGATTCGCCCGTGGACGCCCCCCGCGCGCGTCGCGGCGGCCTGGGAGATCAACGTCCTCGAGTATCCCTCGGTGCCGTCCTCCTCCATGATGCTGCGCTGCCGCGTGCTCGCCGATGCGGCGCCGGTGGCCGAAGCGACCTTCGTCGTGCGGGCCCAACTCTGGCGCGATGCGTGGGCTTCACGCCTGCCGCTCACCGCCGGCGGCGCCTTTGACGCCGCATTGCTCGAGGTGCGCCGGATCGATCTCCTGCGCGAGCGCGACGCGCTCCCGGCCGCCGTCGGCGATCGCACCTTTGTTTTCGCCCGCGCCACGCCCGCCGGCCGCTTGCTCACGTGGCGCGATCTCACGCGCCGACCGCTCGTCAAGAAAGGCGACCTTGTCGAAGTTTCCGCCGCCGAAGGCTCCCTCATCGTCACGATGAAGGCCCTCGCGATGGAGAATGGCGCGCAAGGCGACACCGTCACCGTCCGCAACCCCGAATCGCGCAAGGATTTTGCCGCGATGGTCATCGATGAAAACCGTGTTCAAGTCCGCTTCTGATTCCTCCCGCCCGGCCACACCCGCCGCCGGCGTCTGCCCGGCGTTCGCTCTGCTGGCCTTGGCGTTCACCGTCGGCGCGACGCCCGCGCGGGCCGATTCGCTTTGGACCGGCGGCACCCAGCCCGCGCGCAGCATGTTTTCCGATCGGAAAGCAGCCGCGAAGGGCGACATCCTCACCATTCTCGTGGCGGAATCCGCGGTCGCCCAGAGCTCGCAAAAGAAGGCGTCATCGCGCGATTCGTCGCTGCAGGATGCCCTTTCGCGTTTCATCTACCCGGCGCTCGGCGCCCACAAGGGCGAACTCCCCGCTCTGAGCGCCTCCGGCAAGTCCAGTTACTCGGGCGGCGGCGACGTGAGCAATTCGCAGAGCCTTTCCGCCCGCGCCGCCGTGCTCGTCACCGATGTGCTGCCGAACGGCAACCTCGTGATCGAGGGCGTGCGCGTCGTCACATTTTCCGGCGAGACCCAGTATGTGGTGCTGCGCGGCGTCGTCCGCGCCGACGACATCGCCCGCGACAACAGCGTCGTCTCGACCAACATCGCCGACGCGCGCGTCGAGTTCTACGCCGAGGGCGCACTCACCGAGGCCCAGAAACGCGGCTGGCTCGCCAAGACCTACGAAAAGCTGCGCCCAATCTGACTCTCACGATACCGGATTTCGGAAACCGGATACCGGAAAGGATTCCAAAGAACATGATGTTCACCAGTCCAGTTCACTCTCACCCGCGCAGGATTATCGCGGCATTGGTTGCGATCCGGTTTCCGGTATCCGCCAGCCGGTTTCTGCTCGCATTCGGCCTCTGGCATGCTTCGTGCGGAATTATTCAGGCGTCGCGCCTGAAGGACCTCACGCTGGTCGAGGGCGGCCGCGACAATCAGCTTGTTGGATACGGCTTGGTCGTCGGCCTGGCCGGCGACGGTGACAGCAACGCCATCGCCACGCTGCGCAGTGTCGCCAACGTGCTTCAGCGCTACGGTCTCACGGTCAACGCCGCCGACCTGAAGGCGAAGAACACGGCCGCGGTGATGATTACCGCGGAGATCAGCGCCTTCCTCAAGCCGGGTGCGCGCATCGACGTGAACGTCGCCTCGATGGGCGACGCCAAGACGCTCCAGGGCGGGGTGCTGCTGCAGACCCCGCTCGTCGGCGCCGACGGCCGCGTTTACGCGGTGGCGCAGGGCCCCGTCGCCATCGGTGGCTTCCTCGGCGGCGCGGGCGGGGCCGGGGGCGCCACGGTGCAAAGGAATCACCCGACCGTCGGTAATGTTTCCAGTGGCGCCATCGTGGAACGCGAGATTCCCGCGACCTTCGTGCGCGACAACATCGTCCGCCTTCTCCTGCACAACCCCGACTTCACCTCGGCCGCCCGCATGGCCGACGCCATCAACGCGAAGTGGCCGGCGATGGCCAACCCGCTCGATGCCGCGACGATCGCGGTCACGCTCCCGGCCCACTATCGCGGCCGCGATGTCGCCTTCATCGCCGACCTCGGCCAGATTGAAGCCGCGCCCGACACCCTTGCCCGGATCGTGATCAACGAGCGCACCGGCACCATTGTCGCGACCTCGACCGTGCGCCTCTCGCAGGTGGCGATCGCGCACGGGTCGCTCACGATCACCGTTTCCAACAACGTCGGCGTCAGTCAGCCCAACGCATTCAACAACTCGGGCAAGACGACCGCGGTCCAGAGCACGCAGACCGACGTCAACGAATCCAAGGGGGGCTTCACGATCATCAACGACCCGCCGTCGATCGATCGCCTCGCCGCCGCGCTGAACGCGCTCGGCGTCTCCACGCGCGAGATGATGGCAATCTTCCAATCGCTGAAGCGCTCCGGCGCGCTGCAGGCCGAGCTCGTGATCAACTGACCATGAGCGTCGCCCCCGTCCAATCGATGCCACCGCCGGGGCCCGCCGCGCCGGCCGGTTTCAATGCCGCCGCGCTCCGGCGCGCCGATCCCGCCACCCAGCGCACCGCCGTCGCGCAGCAGTTCGAGGGCATCCTCGTCCGCCAGCTCCTCGGCAAGACGATGACTTCGATGCTGGGCGGCGAGAAGGGCGGCGTCGCGGGCAGCATCTATGGCGACATGCTCGCCGACACGATCTCCCAGCAGCTCACGGCCGGTCGCGGCCTCGGCCTCGGCCGTTTCATTGAACAACAACTGACGCCATCGGGCGCGAAAGCCGCACCGGCATCCTCTGCTCCGGCGTCCGAAAGCCGGCCGGAGTCCGGCGCTCCCCAACCATGACCACTCGCTGGGAATTCATCGCCGAACGCCTGCGCGCCGAACTCGCCGACTACGGCGGCCTGCTGCATTTGTTCCAAAACCAACAGCGCGCGCTCTTCGAGCGCGATGCCGACACCGTGCTCCGCCTCGGCACCGACATCGAGGTCCACGCGCGCACGCTCGCGGAGACGCGGATGCACCGCGAGACCGCGGTCGCTGCGTTCGCCGAGGCGAACGGCCGTCCGACCAACACATCCCTCCGCGCCATGCTGCCGCTGATCGAAGCCGACGCCCGCCCGCTGCTCGAAGCGTTGATCAACGAAGTCAACCTGCTCCTCCACCGCGTGCGTCGCACCAGCCGGCACAACCACTCGATGCTGTCGCGCGCCGTGGAAATGCACCAGGAGACGCTGCAACAGCTCCGGCCCAACGCCTTCACGAAAACGTATTCACCGGCTGGACGCGTCTCGGTCGCCGCCACCCGCCCCGCCACGACGCTCTGCGCCGCCGGCTGAGGAAGCGGTAGGCGATAAGCTTTAAGCTATAAGCCCAAAACCCCAATCGCCGAACCTCCGCTCCCCAAAGCTTACCGCTTAAAGCTTACAGCTTACTGCTCCCCGAAATGTCCGGCCTCTTCGCCAGTCTCAATTCGTCCGTCAAGGCGCTCACTGCCCACAGTCGCGCGATCGAGATCACGGGCAAGAACCTGGCGAACGTGAACAACCCCGACTACGCGCGGCAGCGCGTCGTCTACGGCGATCGCGGCACGGTGATCACGACGACCGGCGCCGAGAGCCTCGGCCTCGAGGCGCTCGGCGTCGAACAGCTCCGCGATTCGCTGCTCGACCGCCAGGTCATGCGCGAAATCGCCCTCAAGTCCTCGTTCGAAGCCGAGCAAAGCGGCTACCAGCGCGCGCAGGCCGGCCTCGGCCAGAGCATCGATCGGTCGGCCGCCGCGAGCGAGACCGGCGCCGCCGGCACGACCGGACTCGCCGCCGCGCTCGACGATTTCTTCAACGCGTTCCAGAGCTTCGCCGCGCGGCCCACGGATAGCGGCGAGCGGCAGACGCTCCTGCAGAAATCCGCGATCCTCACCGATCGCTTTCAACTCGCCGATGCCCGCATCGCGCAGGTGCAGGCCGACCTCAACACGGAGATCGCGACCGAGGTCGACGACGTCAACCGCTTGCTCGAAACCATCGCCGAGCTCAACGCCCAGATCGGCCGCTTCGAGATCAACGCGCCCGGCTCCGCCGTCGATCTCCGCGACCAACGGCAGGCGCGCCTCGAGGAACTCGCCGCCAAACTGCCCGTGGAGATTCGCAGCGGCGGCGATGGCCAGGTGCAGGTTGTGACCCGCGATGGTGCCGGCGCCGACCTCGTCCTCGTCGATCGCGCGGTCGTGCAAGGCGGCGTGAGTTTCGCTGGCACCCAGCTCACCGCGGGAGCCGCGGCGACGCCCGTGGCGCTGACCGCTGGCTCGATCAAGGGTGCGCTGGCCGCGCGCGATGGTGCGATCGCGACGCTGCGCACCGATCTCGATCAACTGGCGCGGCAGATCGTGACGTCGGTCAACGCCGCCTACAATCCGTCCGGCGCGAGCGGCGACTTTTTCGTCAACACCGGCACCACGGCCGCGAGCCTGGCGCTCGTGGGCACGCTCACCGCGACTTCGCTCAAGGCGAGCGATGGCGGTGCGGCCGGCGACAATTCGGTCGCACTCGCCGTGGCGCAGTTGGCGAACACCGCGTTCGCCACCGCGGGCGGTGACCATATCGACGGCACCTTTTCCGGTTTCTTTGGCAAGACCGTCAGCAAACTCGGCCAGGCGCTCGCGGGCGCGAACTCGCGCGCGGAGGACCAGGCCAACATCGAGCAGCTCGTCCGCTCCCAGCGCGATGGCGTGAGCGGCGTGTCCCTCGACGAGGAGCTGGCCGACCTCATGAAGTATCAGCGCGCGTTCCAGGCCTCCTCGCGCGTGTTCACCGTGATGGACGAGCTGCTCGACGTCGTCGTGAACCAGCTCGGCCGCTGAAGAAGCGATAAACAATACGCGATAAGCGCTCAGCCCAAACCATCGAACCTTCTGCCTTCGCTTAAAGCCTATAGCTTGTCGCTTACAGCTCACCACCCATGCGCATCACCAACAACACCCTTTCGGAAAACATCGTCCGGCAGATCCAGCAGTTGGGTTCGCAGCAGGCGAAACTCCAGACGCAGGTCGCGACCGGCCAGCGCATCTTCCAGCCGGAAGACGATCCGACCGCCGTCGGCCGCGTGCTCGGACTCGAGAGCGAGCAGCGCCAGATCGCCCAATATGCGCGCAACGCCGAGCGGGCGCTCGAACTCTCCCAGGCCTCCTTCTCCGGCTTGCAGCAGCTCAAGCGCGTCTCCGATCGCGCCACGGAGATCGGCACACTCGGCACGGGGACGATCAGCCCCGACGCGTCCCGCGCCTATGCCTCCGAGGTGAACCAGCTCATCGAGCAGACCCTGCAGCTCAACAACACGAAATTTCGCAACGACTACCTCTTCGCCGGGACGGCCGTCGACGCCGCGCCCTTCGTGGCGACGCGCGATGCCCAGGGGCAAATCACGGGCGCCGCTTACGTCGGAAACGCCGACCGCGCCCCCGTTCAGCTTTCCGAGAATGCCAGCGTCGCGCCCGGTTCCGGTGGCGCGACCAACCTCGGCCTGCGTGATTTCCTCAATCAGCTCGTGGCGCTCCGCGATGCGCTCGCCGCCGGCACGACCACCGGTGTCAGCGCCGCGCAGAGCCAGCTCATCGCCTTCGAAGACAGCCTCGTGTCGTCGCTCGCCGAGCACGGCGGCATCGCGTCCCGCATCGAGGCCAACCGCGCGCAGCAGCAGCAACGCGCCGACAATCTCAAGTCGCTCGTGTCCTCCGAGACCGACGTGGATTTGCCGGCCACGATCGTGCGGCTCAACCAGAGCCAGACCGCCTACCAGGCCGCGCTCCAGTCCGCCGCCAACATCATGCGGATGTCGCTGCTCGATTACATCAACTGAATACAGGGCAATTTGAGACAGGTAAGAAGCCAAAGCCTCAAGCCAAGCACCACCTTCCCCGTCTCCCTTTTCTCCCGGGTCTTCCCCCTCTTTCCAGTCTTTTCATCATGAAAGTCCTCCCCGAACTTTATCCGACGGATTTCGACATTCCGCCCGCCAACCAGCTCGAGTTGCCGCAAGGGCTGATCGGTTTCGCGAACTACAAGCGCGCCGAGCTGCTCTATCTGCCCGATCACCTGCCGTTTCTCTGGATGAAGCTCCAAGGGCCGACCGAGGCGGAGCACCTGCACTTCATCGTGATTGAGCCGGGCGGCATCGTGCCCGGCTATGAACCGGAGATCTTCGACCTCGACGCCGAACAGCTCGATCTGCGCAATCCGGCCGAGGCGATGATCCTGAACATCATCACCCTGAAACGGCAGCATCCCGTCGAGGCGACCGCCAATCTCATCGGGCCGCTCGTGGTCAACCGCCGCACCCGCATCGGGCGCCAGCTCGTAATCTCGAACTACTCGCGCTACAGCGCGCATCACGCCCTCGTTGAAAACCCGCAGGCGCCGGTCTACGCCCGCACAGCCTGAGCCGCCGCCATGCTCGTCCTTTCCCGCCGGGTCAACGAGGCCATCGTCATCGGTGACTCCATCGAAATCCGCATCACCCGCATCGAGGGCGATGTGGTCAAGATCGGCATCGCCGCGCCGCGCGACATCGCGATCTTCCGCAAAGAAGTCCTCACCGCGATCGCCGCCAGCAACCAGGCCGCCGCCGTCCGCCCGCCTGCCGCTGGCGCGCTGCCGAGCCTCCCGCGCAAGCCCGCCGCCCCCGCCGCCGCTTCCGCTTCCGCGGCCGCCACCGCCCCAGCTTCCGCGGCCGCCACCCCCAGGCCCGCCACGCCCGCCTTGACCGCGTCCGCCGCCCCCACCGCCGCCACAGCGATCGCCCCCGCGCGTCCCGCTCCGGCCCATTGTAACGTAATAAGTGACAAGTTACGCGGGTTGCCTCGTAGCGAAACTGACAATGTCACGTAATAAGTGACAAAACGAATTTCATCACCACCTAATCAATCCCTGCCGCACTGCCTTCCATGAGCGTCATCAACACCAACACCCAAGCCATCGCCGGCGCCCGCAATCTCAATCACAGCCAGGAGATGCTCGGGCGCTCGCTCACGCGGCTCTCCTCCGGCTCGAAGATCGTCAACCCCTCCGACGATGCCGCCGGTCTCGCCGTATCCGAAAAACTGGACGCCCAGGGCAAGCGCGTCCGCGCCGCCACCACCAACGTCCAGAACGCCATCTCCTACGTGCAGACCGCCGACGGCTTCATGAGCGGCATGACGAAGATCCTCTCGCGCATGAGCGAGCTCGCGATCCTCGCCAAGGACGTCACGAAGAACGCAACCGACGTCGACCTCTACCAGCAGGAGTTTACGGCGCTGCAGGAGCAGCTCCGCGCCACCATCGGCGGCACGACGACCGAGATCGGCGGATCCGCGGGCGTCGGCACGCCGCTCGGCGCGTTCAACAGCATCACCCTGTTCGGTCCCAATCCCGCCGGCCTCACGGTGACCATCGGGCAGGCCGTGGGTCAGGACATGACGATTGCCGAATCGAACCTTCGCGCCGGGGCGATGCTCGAGATTATCCAGCAGGACGCGACCGGCGCCTACACGTTGGCGAGCAACGACAGCAACTCCATCCAGCGGATAACGGACGCGATTCAGCACGTCGCCCAACAGCGCGCGTCGCTCGGCGCCGCCCAGTCGCGGCTGGAACTGGCCTCGACGACCTTGCAGGTCGAATACGAGAATCTCTCTTCCGCCATCTCGCGCATTCGCGACGTCGATGTCGCGGAGGAGTCCACGCAATACGCCAAATACAACATCCTGGTGCAGTCGGGCACCGCGATGCTCGCGCAGGCGAATCAGACGCCGAACACGGTGTTGAAGCTTCTGCAAGGCTAAGGGCGAGACGTGGCCGGTTCCTGGCTGCGAGCGAGGTGCGCCGTCCGCTCGGGTCGGTATCGGCGGCCTGAAGCGCAGGGGCGCGCCGGCCGTGCGCGCGGAGCGCAAAGCGCTCCACCACCCCAAGAGGCGCCGGGTTTTTCCCAACCCCTAACCTGGAAAATTCACACCTTAATCAAGCCAAGGCATGAGCCACAGAGGACCGAGAAGCCCAGCCACAGAGGTCACAGCGCAAGACAGCGTGAGTGGCTCTGTATTACACCGTTCGTGATTCTTGTTACGCGACGAAGAATTTCATTCGCGATGGGTCCGATACCCCGGAGCTTGCTCCGGCTTGGTTGGAGTGTGGCCGCGAGCGTGAGCGGTGGTGGTCCGTCCGCTCGCTCACGCTCGCAGCTACGAAGAATTGGCGAATGGCACAAGGTGGGTTTGGTCAAATGCCCCGGCGCTTGCTCCGGGGATGTTTACTACTCTCATCGATCCCAAACCAACCACGGATTGCACGGATGGCACGGATAAATCCCAGTCGCTCGCTGTTGTGGACTTTATCCGTGTTCATCCGCGTCATCCGTGGTTAAACGGGCTCGTGGCTTTGGTTGCGGCTGCGCTGCCCTGTGAACTCTGTGTCCGAGCTCAGTGCGCTCTGTGACAAAAAAATCTTCAAGAAAAGTGTGACGATGGTGAAGACGATCCGCAGTTCACCGGCGCCGTCGATCCGGGCCGCCTCGGGCAATTCCGACGGCACGGTGTTCAGCATGGCCTGGCGAAAGTGGAAAACGCCGAAGGCCGGGGCGAGCGCCGGCAGGATAAGACCGGCGTAGGAGTTGAGAAGACCGAGCTGCCAGAGGAGCCGGTAACTCGGGGCCAGCAGCAGCGCGGCCGGGATGATGACGGCGCCGCGCACGAGCCAGGTGACGTCCACCGGCTGAAGGACGGCGCGTTGATTTGTTCGAACAGGCCCTCGCGCTGGAGACGATCCGGTGAGGTCGGCGAAGCCGATGGCAGCGAGCGAGCCGGCGAACGCGCGTGCCATGGGGCGAACGGGAGTGTTGCCGCTTCAGGTCGAAGTTCGCCGAGACGATAAACTGTCCCGGATCGACGAAGCGAGCGGAGTGAATTTCGCCGTTCGGGAAGGCACCGACGGCCGATGCGCCGACGTTTGCGACGCGGTTTCGGCGCGAAAAGCCGGATGCGCTGCTCGTGAGCCACTCCGCGCCGGTGATCGCGTGGTTGCGCGCGCTCGGCCGGCAGGTGCCGCGCGACCTGGGCCTGGTCGAACGCGAACTGCCTCCGGCGCAGTCGTGCGCGGGCGTGCTCTACGCACCGGCGCGCATCGGGGCGCGGGCGGTCGAGACCCTCGTGGGCTTGGTTCACCGCAACGAGAAAGAGGTGCCGGTGGCGGCGAACGAGATTCTCCCCAAGGGCCAGCGGCGTGAGGGGCGCACGCTGCCGCCCCGGCGCTGAGCGCCGCCGGCACAGCGAACGAAAAGAATTCACGGCGGCGGTGCGGCTGGGCTTGGCTCGCGCGGTCCGAGTCCTATGGTCGGGGGCAACACCGATGAATCCCTGCATCTGGAACCGGACCGTGCGACTCTGGCTTCTCGGCGTTTTTGCGCTCGCGGCAAACGCGACGGCGGGGGCCGCGCGAGCGCCCAAGGGTCCGCCGAAGCCGGATGTGATCGTGGCCGCCGACGGGACCGGCCGCTACAAGACCATCCGCGAGGCGATCGATGCTTCGCCCCAAATCTCGAGCGACACGGGCCGGAGGTGGACGATACTCGTGAAGCCGGGCATCTACCGCGAACTGGTCTACGTGCAGCGGGAGAAGCGTTTCACATCGCTGATCGGCGAGGACGCGGAGAAGACGATTCTGACCTTCGATCTTTATGCGAGCCTGCCGGGGCCGGACGACAAGCCGATCGGGACCTTCCGCACGCCGACGCTCGTCGTCGATGCGGACGACTTCACCGTCGAGAACATGACGATCGAAAACTCGGCCGGTGCGCGCGGCCAGGCCCTCGCGTTGCGGGTCGATGGCGATCGCGTGGTCTTTCGCGGCTGCCGGTTTCTCGGCTGGCAGGACACGATTTTCGTGAACCGCGGGCGGCACTATTTCGAGGACTGCCTGATCGAGGGGGCGGTGGATTTCATCTTCGGCGGGGCCACGTCCTATTTCGAGCGCTGTCACATCCGCGTCGTGGGTGCGGGCCATATCACGGCGGCCTCGACGCCCGATCACCAGCCGCACGGGCTGGTTTTCTCGCGATGCCGGATCACCGGCCTGGCGCCGGGTCCGTTCACCTTTCTGGGAAGGCCGTGGCGGGATTATGCGAAGACGGTTTTTCTCCATGGTGAGATTTCCGAGGTGGTGCAGCCGGTCGGCTGGGACAACTGGAGGAAGCCGGCGGTGGAGCAAACGTCCTTCTACGCCGAATACATGAGCACGGGGCCGGGCGCGAAGCCGCTGGAGCGGGCGGCGTGGGCGAAGCCGCTCACGGCGGAGGACGTGGCCGCGCTCACGCGGGAGAAGGTGCTCGGCGGGTCCGACGGCTGGGATCCGACGGCGCGGCCGAAGCGCGCGCGCTGAGCTGCGGCGCGCGAACGAGCCGGCGATTGGCCCGGCGCCAGCGGGATCCGGTCGCGGCGCCGTTGTCCCAGTGGTATCTAAACGACGAATTCGGTAGCGGAGCCGCTTCGGCTCCGTGCATTTCGCTCCCATTCGCTCGTGCTCGGCCACGGAACGGAAAGCCGTTCCGCTACACCAAAGCAGTGATGAGGCATTCTCGACGCGCTCTCACGCCGTCTGACGCAGGATTTCCGCAGGCGGCAGCCGGAGCAATCGGCGCGTCGGCAGATGCGCGGCGAGGGCGCCGGCCAGCACGCTGGCGGCGAACGTCGCGAGGAAGGTCACATACGGCAGCGTGAAGACAACCGGCACCTCGATCAGCGCGGCGGCCTGGAGCACGAAAAGGTAGGCGAGCCCGAAGCCGATCGCGCCACCGATGAGACCGGCCGAAAGCGTCAACACCACCGCCTCGCCGAGGAACATCCGAAAGAGCTGGCCGCGGCGCAGACCCAGCGCCTTGAGCACGCCGATTTCCCAGCGGCGCTCGATGGTCGCGGTGGCCATCGAGGCGATGAGCGCGAAGACCGCGATCACGATCGCCACGGCCAGCAGCAGCCCGAAGAGCACCTGCGTCACCCAGTAGAGTTTGGCGGCCTCGGCCTTGCGTTCGACGGTGGACTTCACGCCAAAGCGGTAGCGGATGTCGAAGCCGTCGCGAATTTTCTGGGCGACACTCTTCTGGTCCGAATCGCCCGGCGTGGTTTTCACGAAGAAGCGCGATTGAAACGCATCCGCCGGCGCCGCCTGCGTCATGGCTTGGAAGCTCCCCAGCGGCATCAGCACGCCGGAACCGACGGCGTGAGCCACGCGCGAGCGGAAATTCTCGAAGCCGGGCACCGCGCTGCAGATCGCCTCGACGCGGAAGCGGCCGTCTTTGCGCACGGTGCCGAGCCGAAACGACAGGCGCACGAGATCGCCGCGACGCACGTCGAGGAAGCGGGCGATCGATTCGCTCAGGATCACCGGCGGGGTCTCGTTACCGCTCGCCGCTTCAGAGGGCGCGACGGCCGGGGAGGTGGTTTCACTTTCGATCACGACACTGCTGCGGTTTTCAACGGTCGATGCAGCGGCGGTGGTGGGATGCGAAGGAGTCCGGTGGGCCGCGAGCAGCGCGGGCGCGTCCGGGCCACCGGCCGCAAAGTGCATGCGATCGAGGTAGAGCACCTGTGAAAGCTGCGCGTCCACGCCAAAGGGCACGATCCACAGTTGTTTCATGCCGACGAGGTCGCCGATGACGACATCGTAGGCGATGCCGCCCCGCGACCGGCTGCGCAGCGAAGTCACTTCCGAAACCGCCGCGACGCCCGCGGTCCGCGCGAGGTCGCTTTTCGCGGAGAGGGCGGCGGGCGCCTCGGATTGGATCCGGATGTCGGCGCCGTTGAAGTGCTCCACCATCGCCAGCGAGGTGCGACTGAACAGCGCGGCGAGGCTCGCGATGAAGATCACCCAGGACACCGAGAGGATGAACATCAGCGCGGTCGTCGTAGTGCGGCGACGGTGACGCGCGAGGTTCCTGCCCGCCAGCTCGGCCGCCGGGCCGAACGCCCAGCCGGTCGCCGCCAGCACCCCGCGCTCGACCCACGGCAGCGCACCGAGGGCGACGAGCGTGAAGCCGAGGAGGATCGTAAGCAGCAGGCAGAGAACGACCGTGCCGATCAGGGAAGGATCGCCGGAGAGAAACGCGGTGGGCAGAACGAAGAAGACCACCACCGAGAGCACGGAGAGCGCCGTGCCGACGAGCAGCAGCGGCCGGATCGACGCGCCCTCGGTCGGCGGCGCGGCGGGGATCTGGCCGCGGCGGAAGGGATCGAGGGCGTCGACGATCCGCCAGCGGACGGCCTGGAGCGCCGGCAGCAGGGCGCTGCCGATCGAGAGGAGAATCCCGGCGGCCAGCGCGAGCCAGAGCGTGGTCGGCGAAATCTGCAGCGCGATGGCGCCGCCTTCCGCCCGCATGAGGCGCTCCACCAGCTTCACGCCGACCTTGGCCAGGACGACACCGCCGAGGACGCCGGGCACCACGCCGGCGAGGCAGAGCAGCAGCGATTCGCCGAGGACGAGCGTGACGATGTCGCGGCGCTTTCCGCCCAGCGTGCGCAAGATCGCGTATTCGCGGATGCGTTCCTCGACCGCGACGGAGATGATGGAGTAAACGAGCAGCGCGGTGATCGAGAGCGCGAGGAGCGCGAACACGCCGAAGAACGCGCGGATCGGCGAGGTGAAATACTGAAACGACGCGATCGCCGCCGCCTTGGGCAGCCGGATGTCGTAGCCCGAGCCGAGATCAGCGGCGACGGCTGCGCCCGCGTCCTTGAGCTGCCGCACGCTCGCGTTGAGATCACGGGCGTCGTAATACCGGGCCGGGTCGTGCAACGCGCCCGCGAGCGCGTGGACCATGAAGGGTTCGTTGAGCAGGGCGCGGGCGGCCGCCTCGTTGACGACGACATAGTCCTTCACCTCCTGCGGCAGGATCAACTGCCGTTCGAGGATCGTGGCGACCCGCAACGTGAGCATTTCACCGGAGCCGGTGGCGCGCAGGAGGAGCTCGCCGCCCTGGCGCAGGTTGAGTTTTTTCGCGAGCGGA
>Ga0163144_10011597_pt1 | contig 18629 bp, 15 predicted proteins | sample OliLak19BULKMAT1_FD_123175 | JGI IMG/M metagenome (GOLD analysis project Ga0163144, IMG submission 123175) | Freshwater microbial mat bacterial communities from Lake Vanda, McMurdo Dry Valleys, Antarctica - Oligotrophic Lake LV.19.BULKMAT1 | ecosystem: Environmental > Aquatic > Freshwater >... | reverse complement strand
TGTGCATCACGGCGTGCTGAATCTTCTGCAGCGGATCATCGGTTCTGGTGGTCCAGAGTTGTCGGGCATGCCACGGCACCGGGCACTGCGCCCGACTGGCCAGACGGATCGGGCCATGCCCAAGATCGGGGCCGGCGCCTGCATGCTGCAACAGATGTTTGAGCGGCAGATTGAACGGCGCTGCGAAGGCGCCTTGAGCATCAAGTTCGAGCTGAAACAGCACCATGCCACGAACGACGAGTTCATCGCCAACCCCGACGTATACCGCCTTGACCGAGCGTCCGGCCAATGTCGTCAGCGAGGCTGCGCCGTTCTGGACCGCTTCGAATTCACCATACGGCATCTCGACCTCGATCTCGAGATCGTCGGTGAGAAAGAACAGCAATTCCTGGAGATCGTCGAAGTCGGACATCAGGAGGCTTTCCCGAACCCACCGCGTCAAACGGGCGGTGTCGAACCAGCAGGCAAATTGTGAAGACCAAAGTCTAGCAACCCGCTTTTGTAGTGGTGTGCGACAGGTCTCACTCTCTCGAGCCGCCAGTCCCATCGGCCAGAAGTCTGCGCGGCGGCAGATCGACCGGCCGCGGTGGCCCCATTCAGGCCGTGCGCAGGTCGTCCGGAAAATCGGCCAATCGATGCAGGTCAGTGAGATGGAAGGCCGCCCTCTTCGCTCCGCGAGCAGGCCGCCGGGCTTCTGCATAGACCATCTTGTCGCCGCGTATATCGACCACGTCGACAATGACATAATCCAGATCACTCAACTTGAACGACTTGCCTAACAACTCCTGCACGACTGCTTCCTTAATCTCTGTGCGTATCTCGAATCATAGATCGGGTTTACACATCTGCGAGCCGTAAGTTGTGGGCGAAACGAAAGGGCAGTTTCCCGTGTTGTCGAAAAGCACTTACAAACCCCGTAACAGGTCCACAAACGTTGGGATGACCGGCGCATGAGCCGCGTATTGATCGTCGGTTCGCTGGCATACGACGTGCTCGCAACGACGTGGGATGTGCTGCCGGCGACGAACATCAAAGTTGATTCCCTGCGCACCGGGTTTGGTGGTTGTGGCGGCAATCTTGCCTATACCTTCGGCCGCCTTGGGCAGAGCCATATTCTGCATGGCCATCTGGGGGCACTGGATGCACAGGCCTATCGGCTGCATCTGCAATCGACTGGCGCCGATCTGGCTGGCATCCGGCAGATTGATGATCTCGCCTCAGCCCGCGCCTTCATCTTCACCGATCCGAATGGCACCCAATTCACGGCGTTTCATCCGCTGCCCGTAGATCTGCAAATCTGGCAGGCGCAGCTTGAAACCACGCTCGCCGACCACGCACCGGACCTGGCCATCATCGCGCCAGACCTGCCCGATCGGATGCTGGCTGCGACCCGCCGTTTGCGGGGTGTCTGTCCGCTACTGTGTTATCCGGGCCAGTACTCCGCCCAGCTTATGCCTGGTGAGGCTGCAGAACTCCTGGCTGCGGAGACGATTGTGATCCAGAACGAACACGAACACCGTCTCCTGCCCGTGCCGGATGGCCCGCTCTCGATCGTGACCCGGGGGCCCGCGCCCATTCGGGTGCGTTACCAACACACTCGCACATTCCCGGTACCCGCAGCCGAACCAGTGGATCCTACCGGCTGCGGTGATGCCTTCACCGCCGCGTTTGTCCATCAGTGGCTGATTGAAGAGTCGCTGGAAAAGTCGGTAAATGCCGGCATCGAGTGGGCACAACGATGCCTGGCCTGCCGTGGCAGTCAGGCCCATTGACCACCACCGGGAAATCGCTCCGTTAACGCACGAACAGTTTCTCCAGCCCTGTCCCGATCAACAGTCCATCCACAAATCGACGATCTTCGCCATCCAGTCGTGCATGGGATTGTCGTAACCACTGCAGGCACCGGGCCTGATACGGAAACGTCTGCTGCTCCCAGTGAGCGCCATCGATGGTGGTCGTAAAGGTCCTGGCACCCTTATCCAGCGCGGCCGCGTTGGCCAGCAAGACCGGCATGTAGACCCTGCCGATCTCCGTCAGGAGCGGTCGCAGGGCCACCGCCACTTCCTCACGGCCAAGCCAGTCCCCCGCTGCCGGTTCGAGACCGGAAAGATCTTCAACCAGACTGCACCAGGCATAAACACGCGGTGCCAGACGGAACGTCTCTGCCATCGGCGTAGGATCAAACATCGCCAGTTGCGTGAGTTGTCCAAACAGGCCGAAGTCGGCACTGGACGGACGATCGCCAAAACAATACGGGCTCGCATTCATGCGCTCGGCAAACAGTGTCAGGAAGCGCCTGAAGCTGGCCTCGATGATCGACGCAGTAACGGCGTTGCTGCCCACCACGTACAGGCGACTGATCTGTCGATCACGAATGAACTGGCTGCGTGGCGCGAGTTCTTCCTCGCTCACGGTCAGATCACGCCAGCGTGGCAGGATCTGACCGGCCCGTTCGATGTCGGCAGCATAAAACCAGCGATAGTGGAACATCGCCTTGGTCAGCCATTCATCGGCATAGTCTTCGATCAGTTCATCGAGAAACGCCAGCGCCGGATCCTCGGGAATCACCGAGCGACCGCTGAAGCGCTGTTCCAGATCACGAATGATGGGTGTTGAATCCACCAGAGCCTGATCTTCGCCGGGGAACCAGAACGTCGGCAGAAGTTCCACCCTGGGTTTGGGGAATGCATGGGCTTGCGCTGCGCCACTCATGATCAGCCGATACGGAATCTGACGGTAGCGCATCAACGACAGCATCTTCCGCGTATAGGGCGAACCGGGTGCACCCCTGATGATCAGTGATTCGTTCATGCGCATGACCTCGGCAATTTTCAGTATCGGCAGTGTTCTGGTCGCCATTGTAGTGGGAGAATTCCGGCATCCAAAGGACCACACCATGCCTGTTCCCTCCTTGGCCCCTTCCTGGCTGGAAGCCCTGCCCCGTGTTGCGATCGGCCATCTGCCGACCCGGCTTGAACCGTTGAGGCGTTTGTCGAAAGAATTGGGCGGCCCGCGCATCTGGGTAAAGCGCGACGATTGCACCGGCCTTGCCACCGGCGGCAACAAGACCCGCAAGCTCGAGTACCTGCTGGCCCAGGCGCAGGCCGAATCGGCAACCGATGTCATCACCTTCGGCGCGGTACAGTCCAACCACGCCCGCCAGACCGCTGCTGCCTGTGCACGGCTCGGCCTGCCCTGTCACCTGGTACTCACCGAGCAGGTGGCATGGAAACATCGTGCCTACACCACCTCCGGCAACGTCCTGCTGGACCATCTATTTGGCGCCCACGTGCACATCATGCCGACTGCGGCAGCGGCGGACTTCACCCAGGAACTGCGAACGTCCCTCGAAGCGCAGGGGCGCCGCCCCTACCTGATTCCTGCTGGTGGCTCGAATACCACCGGCGCGCTCGGCTACGTGCGGTGTGCTGCAGAACTGATCGCCGACTGCAAAACGCTGGGCATTTCACCAACCCACATCGTGCACGCGAGTTCCAGCGCGGGTACACAGGCCGGTCTCGTTTATGGCTTTGCCCGCCTCGGGGCTGACATGACGGTCCACGGCATCAACGTTTACCACGAAAAATTGACCGATCTGGAATCGCGCATCCTGAAAATCGTCGGCGATCTGGCATCCCGACATGGTCCGATCCAGACCCCACCCCTACAGCTCACTGACCGCTACCGCGGCCAGGGTTATGGCTTTCCCACGGACGCCACCATCGACACCATTCGCCTGATGGCTCGTCTGGAAGGCCTGATCTTCGATCCCGTGTACAGCGGCAAAGCCGCCACCGCGCTCATCGATATGGTCAGCGTGGGTCAGTTTGGCAACGCAGAGGATGTGATCCTGATTCACACCGGAGGATTTGCGAGCCTGTCGGTTTACGACAATGCCTTCACACGTTGATCCCAGTCCCTGAGGATATGCAGGCGCGTCAGTTCCTTGCGAAACCAGGGTGTGAACTCATCCGGGCCGCGTTCTAGCATCGACACCAGTTCAGCCTTGATCACCCACTGCACGGCCATCACCTCAACACGATCCACGCGCACGTCGCCATCGTGCCGCAGAATGAATGCCTGCTGGATCTCGGCATCCACACCACCCGACCAGAACAGCGAATCGGCATTCACTTCGCCGATCGGTTGCGGCGCCACCTCCACCAATCCCAATTCTTCAAACAAACCCCGCCGCATGCCACGCAGGAACGACTCTCCGCTGTGCAGGTGTTCGCCGCACGCATAGTCCCAGCATCCGGCGTAGAGATCCTTGTCAGGTGCCCGACGCTGCAGCAGCATCCTGCCCGCCCCATCGAATAAGAAGGCATGCGCGGAACGGTGCCACAGTCCGAGGCGGTGCACCTCGGGACGCGGTGCCTGCCCCAGACAGGCACCATTGCCGGCAAAGACGTCGAAATACTCCATGCACACCTCCATCGGCGTTGGTAGGCTTGGGGCTCAGGGAACAATCAGGAATTCAATCGTGGTCGAAAAACGAACCGTACACACCTACTGCCGTATTTGCGAACCCACCTGCGCCCTGATCGCGGAGGTTGATGACCAGCGCAAGATCATCCTGCGGCCGGACAAATCGCATCCCGTTCACCAGGGTTTTGCCTGCCACAAGGGGCTCAACTTCACGGAAATCCACACTGATCCTGACCGTCTGAATCATCCCCTCGCCCGACGCGGCGGCAAAAACACCGTTGCGTCTTTCGAACAGCTCGACTGGACCTCGGCTGTTTCGCAGATCGCGGCGCGCATCAACGATATTCGCGCCCGCCACGGCGACGACGTGTTTGCCATGTATACCGGCAACCCCAGCGCATTCAATGCAACTGCACGGGAAGGCGCGCGACGCTTTGCAGGCGAAGTGGGTGTGCGATACGCGTTTGGCTCCGGCACCCAGGACTGTTCCAACAAATTTGCAGCCTCGGAGCGGGTCTTCGGCACCGCCAACCTGCATCCGATTCCTGACTTCGCGCACACCAGCTACTTTCTGTCGATCGGCAGCAATCCGCGCATCTCGCACATGAGCTTTGTCCACACCACCGATCCAATGGGCAAACTGCGCAGCATCGTCAAACGTGGTGGCAAGGTGGTACACATCAATCCACGCCACATCGAATCGGCGACCCCTGCAACCGGCGAGGTCGTACTGATCAAACCGGATACCGATCTGTATTTTCTCGCCGCGCTGATCCACGAAATGGTGGCCAACCGCTGGCATGACGAAGCCTTCCTGCGTGCACACGGCAGCCACGTCGACGAGATGCTGGATTTTGTGTCGCGTTATCCGGCCGAGCGGGTTGCTGATGTCACGGGAATCGATGCCAATACCATTCGCACCATTGCCCGGGAATTTGCGAGTGCAGATGGCGCCAGCGTGCACTGTTCAACCGGTGTGAACATGGGCCGTCAGGGCACCCTTGCCTATTGGCTGGTGCAGATGCTGTCGCTGGTCTCCGGCAACCTCGGCCAGCGCGGTGGCAATCTCTATTCACCGGGTTACTTCGCAGCCGCAACCGTTGGCAAACCAAAAGGCAACGATCCGTTTTTCGACACCGAATTTGGCCGATTGCGAACCATCACCGGCAGTCTGCCCGGCAACCTGCTCGCCGACTACATCGAAGCAGGCAAGGTGAAAGCACTGTTCTGCATGTCCGGTAATCCGGTGCTCTCCATGGGTGGTGAGTCACGTCTGCGTCGCGCGCTGGCCAGTCTGGAACTGCTGGTGGTGATCGATATCTATCCCAATGCCACTTCTGCACTGGCTGACTTCGTGCTACCGGCAACCGACTGGCTGGAACGCGAGGACGTGAATGCAATTTCGGTCGGTTTCCATCCTGAGCCCTACGTGCAATACACTCCTGCGGTTGTCGAGCCCATTGCCGAGCGCAAACCGGAGTGGTGGATCTACAGCAAACTGGCAGCCGCCATCGGCGGTGCCGATATCACGTCCAGCAGCACGTTCAATCCCTTGTCGCGCGTCGACCGGCAACTCACGTCGGCCGGTTTGTCACTGGACGAACTGAAGGCCATGCCTGGACATGTACTGCGCCTGCCTGATCCGGAACCGGAACAGCTGTATGCCCTCGGTGTGCAGACCGGCGACCAACATGTCGACTGCTGCCCTGCCCTGTTTACGCTTGACCTTGCACACGCTGAAACCCTCTTCCATGAACTGGCTGCCGAAGACACCAACCAGCTGAAACTGATCACCTTGCGCACCAACTACATGGTCAACAGCTGGTATCACAACGCGCCGTCACTCAAACGCGACAACGCGCTCGACAATCCACTGCACATGAATCCCGTGGATGCCAATCGACTCCACCTGGAGGACGGCGCAGAAATCCGCGTCAGCAATCAGTACGGCAGCCTCATCGCGACGCTCAAGCTCGATGAGACGCTGCGTTCGGGTGTGGTCGCCATGACCCATGGCTGGGGTCACGGCAACAACAAACAGCTGCGTGTGGCGAGCAATCATCCCGGCGTGAACGTCAACGAACTTCTGCCGACCGGTGTCGGGAGTTTCGAGCGTCTCAGCAATCAATCCCATATGACGGGTGTTGCCGTCGAGGTCGCACTGACAGGCTGACAGGCTGACAGGCTGACAGGCTGACAGGCTGACAGGCAAACGATACAGAGGAGAGCGCTTTATGTCCGACCAGTGCGTTCAATACCGAGTTTCGCCTCGATCCACATGAAACCGCGACTCCAGAAGCGTTCGGCCATGGTCAGCCATCTGGGCTTGTCCGGCTTCACCGGATGCCAGAGCATGTTGGGCTGCGAACCCGCCGCGGTCATGACAGGCCGATACACGAAGGTACCGGGCGAAAAGGAGTTGTCCTTGGGATTGTTTGTGTAGAAGCGGTTCTGATGACCTTTGGGCACAAACTCGCCGGCGCCACCGATGTCTTCAACGATGAGACCGCCGTGATGAACGAGTGTCGGGAAGAGGCTCTCCATATGACCCTGCGCACCAGCCTGATAGCCGGAATTGATGCAGGCGACTGCCTGTCTGGATAACCGATAGACGGGGAAAAAGCCCCGCAACCATCGTGAGTGTGGAATATCCGGCGCCGGCAATTTCATCGACGGCCAGTGCGACCAATCTGGGTTGTCGTCAAACCCGGAGATCGCAGTTGCCAGCAAATCTGCAGAACTGGCAGCACACGCCGCAAAAAAAAAGTTCCAGGAACCGCTGAAACGCACGTCGTACTCAACTACCCAGTAGTAGTCATATTGTGGATGGGCCTGCGCAAACATCAGCACCGGCAGTTCCGCGTTACCCAGTTTCAGGCTACGCGCACCAGCCCCACTCATATGCAGATCCTGCTTGCCCGGATAACCCAGAGTCCGCAGATTTTTTTGTGTGAACACTACTTCCTTGCGCTGCACCGGCAACCGCACAACCGGCAGACTGCGTTGTGTCCGATCCGAGAGGAGAAACACGTCTCTGCGATCACCACAGTCGTTGACCAGCTTATCGTGCAGATCGACCAGATCCTGGTCGAGAAAGTGGTTCAGAAGCAGTACCGCCTCGCGGCTCACGCACCACTCGCTTCTGCAATCGATACACCATCCACTCCTGAGAGCTCGACACCGAGCAGGGATGCAAGTGTGGCGCCGATATCGACGATACGAGGATTCATCCGCAGGTGACCGTGACCCGTGCCGAGACCTTCACCGTGCACCAGCAGCCACGCATTGGCCGTGTGATCGCCCGTACGGCCCCAGCTGCCAGCGCTCTCCAGGCGACCGAGTCGCGGTGATTCAACGGCGTGAAACGGAGCCTCGCGATCCCACACCACAAAGAGGTCCGGCAGCGTGTCGCGAAGCGGCCCTGCATAATCCGGCTCATCTCGCACCTTGATCACCTGGCTGACGATGGGCAGCGCGTTCTCGGGATTGCGCAGTTCCATGAAAGCCTGGGTGAGGTCGGCGCAAACCGCATCGTAGTCGGCGGCGTCCACCCGCCCGGCCGGCTCCCGGCCTTTGAGATTGATGCGAATCGCACCACTGTTTTCGTTGTGGTCCACCGCATGGAAGCGCGCAAGCTGTCGTTGTTTCTGCATCACCAGCCAATCGATCTTGCCCGCGATTCGCCCGGCAAGACTGTTTTTCGTCAATCGTCGGACCACTCGACTCACCGCTGGCTGCCATTCGCCAATCCGTCCATCGAGTCTGGCCAGAATGGGGCCAACCAGGTCGTTGGCCGTGTAGTCCGGCCCCATACCAAGACCGGCAAAGAGGACAATGCGAGTGCCCTCTGGCGCCGCCTCGACCATGCGGCCGATCGCCTCATCGACCGCCTGCGCGACGTTCAACCAGGGATCCCCATTAGTAGCCACAAAGGCCGCATCGTGATCAGGCGAAACCGGATCGTGCATGTGCCAGCCCATGTGTCCGATATCATGCATTTCAGCAAATCCGGCGCAGAGCAGATCCCAGTGACCTTCGGCAAGTGTCCGGCAGACCAGTGAGGCTTTTTGTGAAATACGATGGACAAGCTGTTCCTGAAGCACGCGAACCCCGTTGGCACCCTTGTCTACATGATCCGAAACACCCCCAACCGGATCATCACCGAAGGTGGCCAGAAGTTCATCGATCAGTTCAGGTGGATGACTGCGTGGTGGGCCGTAACGGTCATGTATGTGCCAGTCAGCCACCACACGTCCGTGTATGAGTGTCGTACGAGGAGTATAGGGCAGATCAAGAATGGCAACCTTGCGCCCGGCTGCGTCCAGCTGCGTCCAGAATGGTGCGGCTTTGAGATCGCGATCGGTCTCGAAGTTGTATGAGGCATAACTGCCGGATCGTAACTGGGAACGAAAATAACGGCCATGGCGGGCTGGGCCACAGGCAGTCACCAGAGTCGGCCAGGTAGCGCCATCACCCATGCCGGGCAGAGTCCGGACCGGCCCCACACAACCTTCGCTCGCAAGCTTTGCGAGTACGGGTAGTTTGCCCTCAGCCATCCATCGAACGAGCAGAGTCGGCTCGGCTCCGTCGAGACCGATGAAGAGAACCGGATTGGTCGTGGTCATGACAGGGGCTTTCCTTCAGAAATTCTCATGGCTGCGTCGGAAACACAGGTCGCATATTCCAGGGTTCGCATCACCAATCGATCAGGCTGCAGAAGTTGTCGATAGTAGTCGACGTTGTGCGCGGCAATCTGCTCACGAAGATCAGGTTCGTCAAACAATCGCTGCACCATGCCTGCACACTCGTCAGCTGATCGGAACTCCAGGTAGTGCTCGCCGGGGTTGAATCCTGGAACCTGATAGTACAGCGGCTCACTCACGATCGCTTTGCCAAAGGCCACGTATTCTCCAAGCTTCCAGGGATTCGAGCCAAACAGCCCGGTGGTCGAGACACCGATCGTGGCGTCTTGCAAATACGAGAAGTAGGCTTCTTTTTCCGTACGCACGTCGGCAATCAGATCCGGATAAGACCGCTCCGCCAAAGGTGTACGCCAGAAGCCGACCAACGCTCTTGCGCCGAACTGCTTTTTCAACAAGCGTATACACGCAGCGCGAGTATCGTTCATCACCTGAACATTAGGCCCAACGGCATGATCATGTCCCTCGGCTGACCACACCTGCGTCAGAAAGATGACGGTTGGATTCGCAGTGGAACGCGTCTGTGCCATGGCTGATACCGTCGGCAGGAATGAGCCGGTCAGCCGAAGCGCACGGAAAAATCCCCTCCACCGGGCCTGGTACCCTGCCTCGCTGCGCAGCGCCCGCCAGGCTTCCGGCCAATGCGGACCATCACCGTATACCTCGTAGTTCAGACCCAACGGTACAATGCGCCGTGCGTGTCGGTAACCGGAAATGAACTCCGGCGCGAAACTGCGCTTGAAATAATAGTCACAACGTTCCAGCAGTCCGGTATCGATCTCCGGTCCGTCGAGGACGTCGTAGTACAGCGTTCGGCCATCGACCTCAGCCTGTACGCCGGTACCGCCCGCGCGTCGCGAAAGCCGAATCCGTCCCTGCCTGGCAAGCAGGAAGAAACCGGTGAGAATCTGCGAATAGTGACCAGAGTAGGTCCGCAGACCCACCGGACCTGTATTTAGCTGAACGTGCACCATCAAACGCCCGAATGACTGCGAGCATCTTAGGCGCCAACGGTGAAAACTACAGACTTGCGCCGTCGGATTGTGACGCTGTTCCCCACTGTACCGGCAGTACACGAAGTGATCACGGCGCTTCCCGCGCGTAGCAAGGTGTGCGCCCCGGGGTCAGGCGAGATGCGGGAATCTCACACACCCGCACGCAGAGCATCCGCTTCCCACTGAAATTTGCCCTGTGTCGGCGTTGTTTGCAGTTAACATTCCGGCACGCCAGCCAAATCCCCCTCCATGAAACGTTCGTCCGCAGAGCTTGAATCACTGCTTGCGAAGGCAGAACTCGAACGTGATGCAGCGATATCCCGCCAGACGACGCAGGTAGCGTTGCAGCTGCGTCTGTCCTTGATCGCGAATCGCATCATCGAACATGCACTCGATGTGGAAGGCTCCCTTGCCAACATCGCGGACGCCGCACGCACGTTTACGGACGCCGACCGCGCGCGGCTCTGGTTGATTGACGGTGAACAACTGATTGCCGGTCCGGGTGCCACTCGCAGCGGCATCGACATGACCCGTTTGCCCGCAGGTTTTGCCGTCCACCTTGATGGTGCAGCACCCGTGGCACACGCGGTACGTGATTGCGCTGCCTTTGTACTCGATGACGCGGCGGACCCGGCGGCGAATCTCGAAGCTGCAGGACCGATGGGCGTTCGTTCGGTACTGGCGGTGCCCATTGGCCGCAGTCCGCCTGTCGGTGCAATGGGCGTGAGTCGGATGGCGGTACGTCCGTTCAATGCAGAAGAACGGGCGGTACTCGAGGCATTGGCTGCGCTCGCTGCCCACGCCGTCGAAACCGCCAGAACGCACCAGGGTCTGGCTGCTGGCCGGGAACGGGAAGCCGCAGTCGCGCAGGTGCTGCAAACCATCAGCCGCTCCACGCTGGATCTTTCCCAAGTGCTCACCCTGCTGGCAGAAAAAACGGTGCGTTTGCTCGAGGGCCGCAGTTCGGTGATCTGGTTCCAGCGCGGGAACGTGTTCGAGCCGGTGGGCGCATTTTCAGAAGTCGTACCGGACATACACCAGATGCTGCAGCAGCAGATCACAACGGAACATCCGGCAAACTCCGCCATGCGCGAGCGACGTATCGCGGTGCTTCCCGTCACGCGAGATGGAACCGGTTTCCCCGGCATCGACAAAGTGCTCGAGCAGTTTGGCGAACACACCGTTCTGTACGTGCCCATGATCGTGGATGACGCCGCAATCGGTGTGCTCACGGTCGAACGTGCCGGAGTGGTGACATTCAGCGACGACGACATCCGGTTGATGCAGATGTTTGCGGATCAGGCCGCTATCGCCATTGAAAACGCGCGTCTCATTGGGGAGTTGCGAGAGGGTAACCGGCAGACCAACGATGCACTGAATGTACAGAAGGTGATGGCCAGGGTCCTGGGGATCGTGGCCGGTGCACCCGCGAACCTGGAGGCAACCCTCCCGGAAATCGGTCGTGCGGCGGAACGCCTGACGGATTCCGATTTTGTGCTGGTGAGTGTTTCGACAGGCGAGCTTCGGACCAACTGGAATTCCGCAATTGGCAACTTCTCGAATCGGCCCGGATTGGACCGCGATGGCAAACCGGTCAAGCAGGGCCTCATCGCTGAAGTGGCACAGCGCGAAAACCGCATGATCGAGCTGGTGGGTCCGGTAGCCGATTGGGCAGAGCGGTATCCACGATCTGCGCAGTTGAATCGCGAACTGGACCTCGGCGATGGTTCGTTCCTGGCAACGCCGCTTCCCGGTGCAGAAGGCGCAATCGGCGCGATCTTCATCGGCCGGCGTGAACCGACGCGTTACTCGGACGCCCACAAGGCCATCATCCGCACCCTCGCCGACCAGGCTGTCATCGCCATCCAGAACGCGCAGCTGTTCGGGGCGTTGCAGACGCGTAACATCGAAATCACCGAGGCCCTACGGCGTGAGGAAGCCAGCAGCGCGATCCTGCGACAGATCAGCGAAGCGCCGGAGCAACTTGATGAGACGCTGCAACAGATTACCGAAGCGGCAGTGGGTCTCATCGGACTGACTACGTCGATATGGAGCGTGGACGGTCCTGAAATGGTTCTGATGAGCCGTACACAGGCACCGCATGATGAGAGCCGGGACGTTGCAAACGGGATGCGTTTTCCACTTCCTGAGGAAATCAAAGGCCCGCTTCTCGTCGGGAAGCCGGTGTTCATTCAGATGGACCCGAAGCTTTCGGACACCCTTCGAAGCGGCATGCAGGACATCGAACAGAGTCGAGGGCAACGCATCGAGAATTTTGCACTGGTTCCCATGATGCGGGTCGCTTTCCTCGCCGTCCCGAACTGCGACGATTCTGTTCTGCCAGTGCTGCGATTGTTTGCCGACCAGGCGGGTATCGCCATCGAAAATGCACGTCTCATCCGTGAGCTGCGCGAGAGTCATCGGGTAGTCAGCGAGAACCTCGACGTACAGCGTGTCATGGGCGACGTGCTGTCGATCGTCGCCTCGGCGCCGACCGACCTGAAAGCGACACTGCCGCAGATCGCGCTCGCCGCACAGCAACTGTGCAGCGCGTTCGTAGCCACCGTAGACTGGATCGACGGCGATTCGTTGCATGCGTTCAATGGCGGAGCGGTAAACGTCACAACCCGACCCTATGACCCTGATTGGGCCCGCGACTCGATGATGGGTGCCTCCGCGCTCGGCAACCGCGTGATCGAACTCGTCTGTGGCATCGATGAACTCGCCCGGCGCTATCCGTACACAGCCAACGTATGGATGAGCGGTGCAAATCGCTCAGTGAAGGAGGTCTCGGGCCTCGCGATGCCGATGCAAGGCAGTGGTGAAGCCTTCGGCGCCATCAGCGTCTGGCGTCTCGACCGATCAGCGTTCACCGAGCGCCAGCAAGAGGTACTGCGCACGCTCGCCGGCCAGGCGGTAGTTGCCATCGAAAACTCGCGCCTGTTCAACCAGTTGCAGACCAAGACACAGGAACTCGAAGTCGCCTCGCGCCACAAGAGCGAGTTCCTCGCCAACATGTCGCATGAGCTGCGCACACCGTTGAACGCGATCATCGGTTATGCGGAACTCCTGCAGGAGGAGTGTGAAGATCTTGGCCAGCCCGATTTTCTCCCGGACCTTGGCAAGATCCACACAGCAGGCCGGCATCTTCTGACCCTGATCAGCGGCATCCTCGATCTTTCCAAGGTCGAGGCCGGGCGCATGACGATGTACCTCGAAGACTTCGACATCGCCGCGCTGGTGCGTGAAACGGATGCCATCGTGCGGCCATTGGTGGAGAAAAACGGCAATACCTTCGCCATCGACTGTCCCACCGATATCGGTGTGATGCACGCGGATGTGGTGAAAGTGCGACAGGTGCTGTTCAACCTGCTGTCGAATGCGGCAAAGTTCACACAGCGTGGCAGGATCGGATTGCAGGTCTTCCGGCGGCCAGAAGACCAGACCATCCATTTCGCGGTGAGTGATACCGGCATCGGCATCACCGATGAGCAGCTGTCACGCCTGTTCGAAGCATTTTCCCAGGCGAACGCAGAAACGAACCGGAAGTACGGCGGCACCGGCCTCGGTCTTGCTTTGAGTCGGTCGTTCTGTGTGATGATGGGCGGGGACATTACCGTACACAGCGAAGCAGGCAAGGGATCAGTTTTTACCACGGTACTGCCGGTATCTGTTTCTGCAGAGCCAGCCACCGCGAGCGCGACCAATCCGCACTGACAGGAGGTTAACGTGTCAACGGTACTGATCGTTGAAGACAATGAGATGAATCGCGACATGCTGTCGCGCCGGCTTGAACGGCGAGGTTATTCGGTCGTGTTTGCAGTGGATGGCGCGGAAGGGGTTGCGCTGTCGAAGTCTACCCTGCCGGCCATCATCCTCATGGAAATGAGCCTGCCGGTCATGAACGGCTGGGAAGCCACCCGAGCCATCAAGGCCGATGCCAACACCAGCCATATTCCAGTGATCGCGTTGACGGCACATTCGATGGCGGGTGACCGCGAAAAAGCCATTGAGGCGGGCTGCAATGACTACGATACCAAGCCGATCGACATGCCGCGCCTGCTGGACAAGATGGCGGCGCTGGGTGCGCCCGCGCCGAAATAGCCCGTCGCCGGTGAACTATCGATGAGCCCTGAAGAAATCCGCGAACTGCGCCATGAACTGCGCACGCCGGTCAATCACCTGATCGGGTACTCGGAACTGTTGCTGGAAGAAGAGGATGTGGATGCCGCCATGGTGGCACGCCTCGAAAGTGTGCGTTCGGTTGCTCGGCAGGTGCTCGAACTCCTGCCCGGCATGATCGAAGCCAATGGCACCCCCGGCAAGGCGGCAGATCAACTGCGTGTGCACGTGGGCGAGCTGGAAATGGCGACCGCTGCATTGCGGGCGGTTCCGGGCACACTGTCGCTGGCTGACATCGAACGACTGGCCGTGGCAGCCGTGCGGCTTGGCGAGCTGGCGCGACGTCTGGGCACCGGCGTCATCCTGTCGGCACCGGTTTCGAACACCACCCATTCGTCCGTGGAGGGTGACCTCGGCATCATCCTCGTAGTCGATGATGACGAAGCCAATCGGGACGTACTCGGGCGGCGACTCCAACGACTTGGTTATGGTGTCGTGTACGCCTGCGATGGAATCGAAGCCCTCGAGCGTATGGTCGTGGGTGGTATCGACCTCGTGCTGCTCGACGTGATGATGCCGCGCCTCGACGGCTTCGGTGTGCTGGACCGGCATCGTGTGGATCCCGCGATTCGCGACATACCGGTCATCATGATTTCCGCACTGGATGACATGGTGAGCATCGTGCGCTGAATCGAGGCGGGCGCCACGGACTACCTCAGCAAGCCGTTTGATCCGGTGCTGCTGAAGGCCCGGGTCAGTGCCAGCATGGAAAAGAAGCGGCTGCACGATGAAGAGCGTGCCTTGCGTATCCAGGTGGAAGCGCAGGCGGAAGAGTTGCAGAACTGGAACCAGGAGCTCGAGCGGCGGGTTGCGGAACAGGTTCTGCAAGTCGAGCGTCTGAACCAGCTGCGCCGTTTCCTGCCGCCGCAGGTGGCGGACGCGATCAGTGAAGGTGGCATCGATGGTCTGCGCAGTCACCGCCGGGATGTCACGGTGCTGTTCTGCGATCTGCGTGGCTTCACGCCATTTGCCGAACACGCCGAACCTGAGGACGTGATGCAGGTACTGAACGAACTGCACGGCACGCTTGGGCCGCTGGTGTTTGCGCGAGGCGGCACCCTCTCGCAGTTCACGGGCGATGGGATGCTGGTGATCTTCAACGATCCGGTGCCCTGTGACGACCCCGCTGGACGGGCGGTGACACTGGCCCTCGTCATGCGTGATCGTGCTGAAGAACTCGCAACCGTCTGGCGGCGGCGCGGGCACGAATTGCAACTTGGTGTCGGGGTAGCGATGGGTTATGCCACCTGTGGCAGGGTCGGCTTTGAAGGTCGTTACGAATACGCGGCGATTGGCACAGTCACCAACCTTGCCGCACGCCTCTGCTCCGAAGCACAAGGTGGACAGGTGTTGATATCACAACGCATCGCCACACTGCTGGAGGGACGTGTGCAGGCCGACCTGGTCGGTAACATAGACTTCAAGGGAATCGCCAAGCCGGTACCGACGTGGGCGGTACGTAGCCTCAACTGAGCTGATGACGACGGGCTGATCATGTCAGATGACAAGCCAGACGCGGAAGCCACCCTGCACCGGGAAGTACTCAAACGCTTCCGCGCAGGGGCATCGATTGAAACCGCCCACAAGGAAGGTGGCAGCCGAATCTACTTCCGGAAGGGGGTGTTCATTCATGAAGAGTACGGTGACCGGGAATCACACCGCGAGTTCTTGAGCGAACAGGAATTTCTGGATCACCTCCTGGAGGTCCGGGACTGGAAGCTGTCTGCGGTGCATGGATCTCCTCGCCTCTCGGACCTCGAAGCCTGGCAGGCCATCGTTGATCAATTGGCGAACAGTCGTGCTTCAAGGGTTTTCCAGAGCAGGTCGACAGCCGCTCAATCACAGGCAGCACGGGCTTACTTCAAACATTCACGACTCAGGATGTGGTTCGCAATCGTGGTTGGCACACTCGTGCTGTCCGGAGCGCTTGTCTGGAAAGCACTGGCACCGCTGGTGGTGATCCGAACCACGGGCTCACCCCTCGGAGAGGCAGTTGGTTCACCGGCGTTCGTCGCTCAACTGATTTCCAGGCAACAGCCTTACGTGCCGAGCCTCAACCGGCACCCGGACCACGACCGATTTGATGTTGCCCTGCTCATTCATCCGCGGGACTCGACGGCGAAGGCTGCACGGCTCGACCTGGCTGAAGGTTATACAGCCTCGGAGTCCATGAACGCCGCACGTCTGCTCGGTTTCGATGGCACACTGCTGTAGTTGCTGGCCGGTGAGATCGCAGCCTATGACCACACCACCAACCGACTCATACGGCTGGATGAACTGCGCCGGATCAATCCAGATCTGGAAGCGCTGTGGCCGGTGGGCTACTACGAAGTGAACGGCCACCTGATTGTCAGCACACGTGATCGCCAGACCATCGTCGAGATCGACCCGTTGACCCTGAAGGCAACCCATCTGCCGACGTTGCTACCCTCCTCCCACCCAATACCACCGCAGCCGGTGGATTCGTTGATCAGCGAGGTGGGGTCAACCGACCCGACGCAGATCCGGCCCGCCTGGGTACGCAATGCCGTTGATGCCCCGCCCATGGAATTTGGATCACCGGAGAGCCGACTGCGCATTCACTGGAAGAGAGTCGGTTTTCCGCAGCGCATGCTGGTGGTTTCGCGGATGGCCACGTCCGGTGCGGTCGTCTGCTCTGTTGATACCGGCATCGACACACTCCAGCAGATCCTGCCTGACCGCAACATCACGGTTTTCATCGGCACACGGCCCGCGGTTCCCGAAAAGATCTCTGAGCCGATCATAGTGATGATCAACCTCGAGGACGGCTCTCTTGCCCAGCATTCGTTGTGGTTTGGTGGATGAACCAGGCGGTGTGAATTCGAGAGAGATTGTGGAAGTGGTCTCCGTGTGGGAGCGGTCTCCGCGAAACAGCCTTGTGAGTTGTTGGGTTCGCGATCAGGAGATCGCTCCCACAAGATCTGCGAAGACATTCGCGATCTAAAGATCGCGCCTACAACCTGGGGCGGATATCCACACCGAAGTGCTGCTCGAACGCGGCGTAATAGTCCGCATCCTGTTCGATGGCACCCAGCGCCGTCCATGCGGCGTCGCCCATGGTGTTTCGACCGGCGATCATGCTGGCGCCACCCCAGCTGGCGGCATAACGCAGCTCTGGCTGACTGGTCGTGATCGCCTCGTGAATCAATTCGCCTACCTCCATCGGGTCAGTAGCCTCACTGATGCCCCTGGCATAAAACTGGAACATGCGCCGGTAGGCCGCGTCATACGCACCCGAGCCAGCAGGATGATCGGTGTTCTTGGCAAAGATGGCGGATTTGGTCACACCCGGTTCAATGATGGCGACCCGAATGCCAAACGCGGCCACCTCCTGCGCGAGTCCTTCGCTCATGCCTTCAAGCGCCCATTTTGACGTGACGTAGGGTTGTTGAGCGATTGCTGCAACACGTCCGACCACGGACGAAACGTTGATGATGGAACCACTGCGCCTGGCACGCATCTGCGGCAGTACCGCCTGGATACACCGTACCGCCCCGTAGAAGTTGACGTTCATCGTCTCTTCATAGAGTGAGATCGGGCAATCCTCGGTCACGGCATTGCCACCGATTCCGGCATTGTTCACCAGATGGTCCACGCGCCCCGCTTCGCCAAGGATGTGCTTGAACCCCTCACGCACCGATGCATCATCGGCGACGTCCAGTTCGATGAGTTCCACGGTCACACCCGCCTGCGCCGCCATACCTTTGAGTTTTTCCGCCTTGGACAAGGAGCGAACCGTGCCATAAACCTGGTGCCCATGGGCAGCAAGCACAATCGCGGTGGCACGACCGATACCGGAGTTTGCACCGGTGACAACACTGACAGGTTTCATGGGACACTCCGGTTGGGAAAGGTCTGCGTGCCCTCAATCTTGACACGCCCGCAGGAGCCTGGCTCCAGGGATTTGGGCGCGAATCCGGGACACCGACCGATTCGCCGGTCCCGGACCTTCCAGCCCTAGCCTGCCCTGCCATGCACTGCCCTGCCCCAGAGAACGAGCACCACTGCACCATTCAGAAAACCCGTCGCTCAAAATTGTGATCAAGCGCTGGCTTGATTCAAGCGCTTGCTTTAACATCCTGCAAAGTGTTACCAAAGTACTCAAAGCGATGATTGAGCCGAATACCAATGCCGATGCCCGCCGCCGCTTGCTCGACGCGGCCACTGAAGTGTTCGCCCAGAAAGGCTATGCCGAAGCCTCTACCCGGGAAATCTGCAAGCTCGCTGGGGCAAACATCGCTGCCATCCACTATTACTTCGGCGACAAGGCGTCACTGTATCGGGAGATATTCCTGCCCGTTGA
>Ga0163144_10011596_pt1 | contig 18629 bp, 16 predicted proteins | sample OliLak19BULKMAT1_FD_123175 | JGI IMG/M metagenome (GOLD analysis project Ga0163144, IMG submission 123175) | Freshwater microbial mat bacterial communities from Lake Vanda, McMurdo Dry Valleys, Antarctica - Oligotrophic Lake LV.19.BULKMAT1 | ecosystem: Environmental > Aquatic > Freshwater >... | reverse complement strand
GCGAACCATCGACGCCGTGATCGAAGAAACAGGCAGGATCGTGAAAGCCATCAGCCCGACCGAATGCAGCAACTACATCGTCGGAGCGGGATATGCTTCCACCAAAATATGAAACGCTCTAGCTGGCCTTGGTCGGAATGAACCAGATCGGCGATGTGTAGGCGCGCTCCTGGATGGTGGTCTCCAGATGCGGACTGGGCTTTATGCCGGCGCGGATGGCATCCCATGTCGACCAGCGGCACGTCGGATTTTCGATGACGCGGGCGTAGTAGAACGCGTTGGCCTTGGGATTGAACTCCGGATCGCGCCAGCTCGCGCGCAGCTCGGCGTCGCCCTTGTCCTGCGGGTAGGCGCAGGTCTTGACGTCGACCGTCGCCCCGTTGTCTGCACAGCGGTGGGTCGTCGGGTTGATGGTGCCGCCGTCGGCGGAGGCCACATCAAACACTTTCTCCTCCGCCGTGCCCTTGGCATCGAGCCAGGCCTTGACGATCTGGATGCGCTGCAACGGCGCTGAGTTTGCATCACGCATCGCCATCACGAGAAAATCCGGTGCGCCGTCCGGCCTGCCGACGAGGTCGGCGCCCATCGACACGCCCTTGGCGGACGCGGCCTGGACGCCTTCGTCGGTCGCCAGCGACGCATCGCCAATGCCATAGCCGGCAAAGAACCGGACGCGGATGCGCGGACCTGTTGTGGCGAATGTTTCCTTGCGACGGAAAGCGGCGTAGATTTCCTCTCGCGTATTCTCTTGCGCCCAGACGCCTGTCAGGCCTGACGCTCCCCAGGTGGAAAAGCGAGCGATATTGTCGGGAATCTCATAATTGTCCCACGTTTTGCCCGCGGGCGGCGCCGAGCCTCGCAAGTCCGGCGTGGCATCGCGAATGCCCACCTTCGAGTAGTAATTGTCTTCTTCGTAGCTGCCGGCTGCGTTGTGAGTGTCGCTCGCACCCACCATGCCGACCTTGTATGGATTGGCCCCGGTGGCGGCCTCGATCTCAAGACCATCCTTCAGAGCCTTGCGTACATAACCGCCATCGAACTTGGTGATCGGCGTTGCGTTGCCGATGTACCACTCCATGACCTCGAAGCCGGCAAACTCGTCGTTCGGCGACAACAATGGATGTGTCTCCGACGTTCCCTTCACCTGGGTCACCTCCGCCAGCGGCTCATTGCGCAGGCGCAGTTCGGCCCACTCCCGGTCGACCGGCTGGCCGTTCCATTTGGTGCGCTCGAACATCGTCCCGTTCGAACCGTTGGAATTGTGCGGGATGGCAAGCGATTCCATGCCCAGTGAGCGCTGCTGGTCCATCCACTTCCAAAGGTCTTCGGGGTTCTGCGATTGCAGCGCCGAGTGAGGCATCATCGGTGCCTTCGCGCCGGAAAATATCACGTTGCGATGGAGGTTCCGGCCCTCGGGCGCAGAGGTGAATTCATAGCCTATCAGCGTCGTGAACTTGCCCGGCTCATAGTGCTTCTCCGCCGCCGCGATGATGTCCATCCATGCATTCTTCACGGTCCGCAGGTCTGCGAACTCCGGCATCTGCTGTCCATCGCGCAGCGTGTCCGCGAACTTGCGAAAGGCGGCGTTCACCTGCACCTGGTCTGTGGAGAACAATTCCTTTGCATATGGAACCCTTGAGTAGGGGTCGCCTTCGGTGTCGATCGCCGGCAGAACGCCAAGATACTCGGCATGGTCGGTAATCGCCATGAAGTCGAGCGGACCTGATTTCATCTTCAGATCCACACCGGTCGCATGCTTGATCGCCCCGCCCTTGGCGTAGGCATAGGCCTCGTCCGGGGAGGCGCGCACATTGAAGATGTAGGCGTCGAACGAATTGCGCGTGTGGATGTGCAGGTCGCCGAAATAGGCGTTCTTCATGGCGTTGGGCGCCGGCCGCGTCGCTTCTGCCGCCGCATCGCCCCCTGCACCATCGCTCGATGCCGAACGCTGGTCACCGCAAGCGGTCAGGATGCAGATCGAAAGACCAGTCAAGAGAATCGAGCGCAGATTCATGGCCGGGCCTCCAACTTGCTACCCAGCGGTACAGTCTGAATGACTAAGTTGTGGGCGTCCAGCGTTTCGCGCGCAGTTCGCCGCGGGTGGACTTAGCGGCAGCGGGAGTCCAGCTTCGCCTGCCCAATCGGGGACGCGCCCAGGACCGACACGCAGCATGACGCAACGTCCAAGCACTTCACGCCGTATCGTCCTCGCCGCCCAGGCCGCCGGGCTGCCGACGCGCGAAATCTTTCGAATCGAGGAAGTCGCATTGCCGCCGCTCGCTGAGGGACAGGTTCTCACGCGGACGCTCTACTGCTCGGCCGACCCGGGCACACGCTCGCGTCTTTCTTCCGGGGCCAGCTATGCGCCGCCGCTGCGGATTGGCGACCCGATCGATGGGTTCGCCATCGGCGAGGTAATCGAAAGCGCCAACGCCCGCTTCGTCGTTGGAGACATCGTTGCCACCGGCGGCGGCTGGGCCGAGCACGCGATCTTCCCCGGACGCGGCTACATTCAGAAGATTCCTCACAGGCGACTTCCGCTGTCGTACTGGATAGGCGTGCTTGGCGTTCCCGGGATGACGGCATGGTTCGGCCTGAAGCGGGTCGCCGCCTTGAAGGCGGGTGATCGCGTTCTGGTCACATCGGCGGCTGGACCGGTGGGCGCCACAGCGGCGCAGATCGCTCGCGGACTTGGCGCGTCCCGCGTGATCGGCACGGCAAGCGGCTCAGACAAGGCGATGTGGCTGCGCGATGAGGCGAAGCTTGATATGATCGTCGACTACAAGACGACGGTCGATCTTGTCGCCGACCTGAAGGCGGCAAGCCCCGACGGCTATGATGTGCTTTTCGACAATGTCGGAAATGCCATGATCGACAGTATCATCCCTCTCTTGCGTCCGGGAGCCCGCATCGTGATCTCGGGTCAGCTGGCTGACTACAACGCGGTCGCCGGCGAAGTTCCCGGTATCACCAATACGCGCTATTTCATTGCCAGCAGGTTGCGGATGGAGGGCCTGGTCGTATTCGACGACCTGAAGGGCTTCCCCGCGGCGCAGGAGGAGTTGGGCACCATGATCGAGCGTGGCGAGGTGAAGGTGCGCGAACACCGCTACAAAGGACTGGAATCAGCTCCCCAAGCCTTCATCGATCTGTTTGCCAGTGATAGTTTCGGGCGGCGCATCATCGAGATTGCTGCGGAAGCAGGTTGAGGACGGACTTGAACCATGGTGCCTGACTTCTCCCGATATGAACGCATTGTCGCAACGCGAAGCGACCGCGTTCTGACATTGACGCTGACAGCGCCCAATCCGGTCAACGCCGTTGACGGCGAAATGCATCACGAGCTGTCGCGCATCTTTCTTGACGCGCAGGATGACCCCACAAGCGATCTGATCGTGTTGACCGGCGCGGGTCGCGCCTTCTGCGCCGGCGGGGACACAGCATGGTTCAAGTCGCATATCGAGAACCCGGCTTCATTTCGGGCACTCGGTCCAGAGGCCAAGCGCATCATCACATCCCTGCTCGATCTGGAGAAGCCGATCCTGTGCAGGCTCAACGGCGCGGCAGCCGGTCTCGGCGCGACGATAGCCCTGATGTGCGATGTCATTATCGCCTCCGAAAAGGCCGTTGTCGGGGACCCACACGTCAAGGTCGGCCTCGTCGCCGGAGATGGCGGGGCGATCATCTGGCCGCAGCTGATCGGATTTGCGCGCGCCAAGGAACTGCTCATGACCGGAGAAATGCTGACCGCGGAGCGCGCCTTGCAGCTAGGCCTGATCAATCATGTGGTGGCCCACGACCAGCTCGACGCCAAGGTGGCCGAGATTGCGAACAGAATTCTTGCAAACCCCAAATGGGCGGTACGCTGGACCAAGACAACCACCAACATCCCGCTGCGGGCACTCGCGACTCAGCTGCTCGACGCGGCGATGGCTTACGAACTCCTGTCGAACTCGCTCGACGACCGCCGTGAGGCTGTGGCGGCCTTCGTCGAGAAGCGGCCGCCCAACCTGACGGGTGAGTGATGATTGCAAACACACTGCCCGAACCCGAACACGTCACGGCGCTGCGCAACCAGCTCCGCCGCTTTGTCGCGGAGAAGGCGCCGCGCGAGAAGCGCCGCGCGTGGGACAAGGCGCACGACTGGCCGCGCGACCTGTTCCGCGAACTCTGTGACATGGGCATCTGCGGCCTGACAATCGCCGAGGAGCATGGCGGCCTCGGTCAGGATATCGTCGCCGCCGTTGCTGTGATCGAAGAGCTTGCACGCGCCGGCCCCTTCCTTGCCGGCCCGTTTATCCACTGTGCCTTCTATGGCGGCATGAACATGTCGGAGAACGGCTCCCCCGCACAGAAGGACGCACTACTTCCGAAGCTGGCGCGCGGAGAGTTGCTCTTTGCCTATGGCCTGTCCGAACCTGATGTTGGCGGCGACCTCTCCAGCGTGAAGACCCGCGGCCGCGTCGAAGGCGACACACTGATCATCAACGGCGCCAAGCGCTGGTGCACAGGCGCGGACTGGGCCGACTACATCTACTGCCTGATCAACACTGCGGCTGATGCTCCCCGCCGGGAAGCACTGACGTTTGTGCTGATACCAGGCAAGGCAAAGGGCCTCTCCACGACGCCGATCGAGCATGTGAATCTGCGCTATACCGCCTCCAGCGATGTTCATTTCGACGATGTTTGTGTCCCGCTTGATGCGATTGTCGGCGGACCTGCGAACCTCAACAAGGCGTGGAGCATGCTCGCCGGCCGCGCGCTGGATGTGGAGAAGCTCGAAGTTGCCGCATGCACATTCGGGTTTGCGCAGGCCGCGCTGGACGAAGCCTGGACGTATGCGCAGGAACGGGTTCAGTTCGGCAAAGCCATTGCGGGTCACCAAGCCGTCGCGCATCGCCTCGTGACGGCGCGAACGAAACTGGAGGCCTGCCGGCACATGCTCTATCACGCCGCCCATCTTGCGAATGACGGCAAGCCGTGCGGCGTCGAAACATCAATGGCGAAACTGTTCATCGCAGACACGGGCGTCGAGATCGCGCTCGCCTGCCAGCAAGTCATGGGCGCCTACGCGCTTTCGGACGCGTACGATATCGACCGCAATGTGCGTGACCTGCTCGGCATGCCGATTGTCGGCGGCTCATCGGACATGCAGCGCAACAATCTCGCTGGCCTCTGGAGGCTCAGGGGATGAGCGATCTTGTGCTGCGCGCGCGCGCGCTGGAAGCGGATATCATCGCTGCGCGCCCGGAAATGGACCGCCTGCGGCGCCTGCCGGACTCGCTGGCCAAGCGTTTTCGGGATGCGCGGTTCTACCGCCTCTGCATGCCTTTCGAACACGGCGGCCTCGAAGCAGAGCCCCGCGTCGTGGTCGAGACAATCGAGGCTTTGGCTGAAGCGGACGCATCCGCTGCATGGTGCGTGACCGTCAGCGCTACCACCGGCGCGTTCGGCGCGTATCTCGACCCTGACGTTGCCGATGCCATATTTCCGGATCCAGCCCTGATATTCGCGGGCGTCTACGCGCCTATGGGCAAGGCAACGATCGAGGGCGATTCATACCGCGTTACCGGCCAGTGGAAGTGGAACAGCGGCGGCCAGAACGCGACATGGTTGTGCGGCGGCTGCGTGATCCACGAGAATGGCGCGCCACGCATGCTCACGGAAAAGATCCCCGATCACCGGATGATGCTCTTTCCGGCAAGCGACGTGACGTTCATTGACACATGGCAAACCTCCGGACTTCGTGGCACGGGCAGCGGTGACATGGCTGTCCAGGACGCGATTGTGCCGCGGTCCCGCTCGGTCTCCCTCATAACGGACAAGCCCAGGGTCAAGGCCCCGCTGTACGCCTTCCCGATCTTCGGACTTCTGGCGATCGGCATCGCTGCGGCGGCCAGCGGCAACGCCACGGCTGCGCTGCGAGAGTTTGCTGCCCTTGCCTCCAGCAAGCGTACGCCGACCGGCCGTACGCTCAACGATCGCGGCACGGTCCAATCGGCCTATGCCGAAGCCACCGGCCGACTGAAGGCCGCGCGCGCTTTCCTGTTTGCGGAGATCGACGCGGCCTGGGCGCAGGCGCAGGGCAACGCCGCCATTTCGCTGGAGCAACGCGCCTCCCTCAGGTTGGCGGCGACACACATGACCCGCACCGCGGCGGAAGTGGTGAGGACCGTTCAGGATCTTGCAGGCGGCGCGAGCGTGTTCACGGCGGATTCGCTGAACCGGCGTCTCGTCGACGCCCAGGCGATGACCGCCCATATCATGATTGCGCCGGCAACCTATGAACTGACCGGACGTGCGTTGCTTGGCGTCCCCGTGTCTTCAGCGGAGCTTTAGCCGACCGCATCACGCGCAATCATCGCTCGCACGTGCTCCTTCATGGCATCGCCTGTCTTGAGCGCATTCACGGACCCCATGTCGAAATATTCGCGCAGGCCAATGATCTTGCCGTCACGAAACTCGACAACCCCTGCATAGGGAGCAGAGACGAGGTAGCCACTCATTGACACATACTCATCGACCCCCTCGACAAACAGCCGCTCGTCCTTTTCGGCATAGTCAAAAATGCGCCAGGTGACGTCGCGGACCTCCAGCGCCATCGCTGCCAGAAGCTTCCGCGCCTTCACCTTGCCTTTCAGCGGCGGCGCAATGACCGCTGCAAAGTGCCAGACGATGTCGTCGTGCATGAACGACAACACGCCATCGATGTCCCTGGCCTTCCAGGCGCTGATCAGTCCAAGCAATTGATTGATGTGGGACATCTGCTGACCTCCGCTGACGATCAATGCGAGCGCTGCTTATACGTTGCAACGACAGTACACCACGGTGTCCCCCAGCTTTCCAGCGAGGCAATGCCTCAGCCGGAGATATCTTCGATTGGCACCCTCGCCATCCCGGCGTCCCCGGGCTCCGGCCTCACGCGCACATGGGTGCGGCCGGAGATCTCGCGCGACTCGATCGGCCCGCCTGTACGCAGAAGATGCTGGGGGCGCTCTAGCCAGATTCAAAGTCCCGCGCTGGCTAACCGATGTCGGCAGGGGCGTAACTACCGCGAGTGGCTAGCCTGCATTGGCGGATTTTCGCATCTGATCAGCACCACCGGCGACTGTATTTCAATCAACATTCGCATCAGCATCGCTGATCGACAGGACGTCGCTTTATCCCTGCCGTCGATAGTTCCCGGATTTCCGAGTGCAGATTCGACCTTTCCCGGCCGGTAATGTAACCCTGCAGCCACACTAGCGGGGACGTGCGTGGCGGACATCTTCCTCTCCTGCAATCGCGAGGATCAGGCCCGCGCCAGGGCCTTTGTCGAGGCATTCGAGGCACAGGGGTTCTCGGTGTGGTGGGATGTGGGCCTGCGCACCGGCGAGGCCTATGACGAGGTGACGGAGACGTCGCTGCGGACGGCCAAGGCTGTTGTCGTGCTCTGGTCGAAAAAAAGGTCGGTGCAGTCGCGCTGGGTGCGGGCCGAGGTGCAGGAGGCCATGCGCAAGACGCACAAGGTTGCGCCTGGTGAGGGACTGGACTTCTGGATCAGCCTCGCCCGCAACAGCAATTTCTCGGAAGCGGATAGACTGTCCTACTCGAAACACTTCATCGATGCCTGGAACGCCACGCCGCAGGGGGATGTATGACCGCGCCCATCCAGATCACGCACGAGGCCTGGGCGGCGGGCTTCGTCATTCCCGGCTTCAAGCATCCACCGGTGAAGGCGCTCTGGGGCGCTAAGTTGGAGAGCCAAGATCCCGCCGTGGGCATTCTGCGGCCGAAATTCCCGACACGTCCGGACTATGCCAATCCCGCCGGCATGGTGATGGGCGGAATAGTCACCGCAATGCTCGGTGACACGATGGGTCCGCTGGTCGCGGCCGCGACCGGGGGAACGAAATTCCCCGTCAGCACCGATCTGCACACGCAATTCTTCGAGGGCGCGCCCATTGGCGGGATGCTGACCGTTGAAGCGCGCACAGTTCGCCTGAGCAGAAGCATCGCCTTCACCAGTGCGGTGCTGATGAACGGGAAGGAGGAGGTGTGCGCCAAAGCCGTGCATACCGCCATGCTGATGGATACGCCGAAAACATGAGCACTGCACCCGTCGCCGCCCCACAGCCGCCGCGCGTACGCTTGAATCTCGCCATCACCGGGCATCGCGAGGGCAATGCGGCGTTCGCGGCTAACCGCGTGCGCATCGCGCAGGTTCTGGCAGAGGTGCTGGACATCATCGCCGACGCCGCGAAGGCGGAAGCATCGCATGTCGAGATCGCGCTGCCACGCTTCCACTCGATGTTGTCCGAGGGCGCGGACCTTATGGCGGCGGAACAGGCGCTGGCGCACGGATGGGAGCTCGTCGCGCCGCTGGCGTTTGGGCTTGATCTCAACGTGGCGATCAATGCGCTGCCGACCACGGCGGAAGATGCGCGCGCGATGATCGCGGGCGGTGATCCGGTTGATCCGAAGGTGAAGCAGCGCGCCGACGCCATTCGTGCGATGGCTGCCCGAGCGCGACTGTTTGAGCTTGCCGACCGTGACATGGCAATTGGCGATCTGTTCGTGGCCGGCCTTCAGTACGCCGATGACAGGCGCAAGGCGGATACCTTCTCGGCGGAGTCCTCCCTTCGCGTCGAGGTCGCAGCGCGAGTCATGCTGGCACATTCGGACGTGCTGATCGCAATCTGGGACGGCGTGACGCGCGCCCTCGTTGGCGGCACGGGTCACACGGTGCAACTGGCGCTGGAAATCGGCGCGCCGGTTGTGTGGATCGATGCGAATACGCCGGATCACTGGCGCATCCTGACCAGCCCGGAATCGCTGGCTAGCGTGCATGCGCCGGCCGTCGCCGCCCGCCCCCGGCTTGCGGAGCTGCATGCGCTGGTCGGCGCCGCGATGAGCCCAGCGCCTCCGCGCCAGTCGCATGGGAGCCATGGCGATCACGGCACGCGCATGGAGGGGCCTGAAGCATTCAAACGCGAGCGCTGGCGGGCCAGGAGCAACCCGCTGTTGCACGGATACCGTCGTATCGAGGCGCTCTTCGGTGCCGAGACATGGAAAGGCCGGTTTCGCAGGCTGCGCCAGACCTACGAGACGCCGGACACCATCGCAGGCGGCAGCGCTGCCAGCATGCTCGCGCATGCTCGCGGGCTTCCAGGACAAGACGCAGCCTTCATTGATGCGGTTGAGAGCAGCATGGTGCGCCGCTTTGCATGGGCCGACGGCGTCTCGGCCTATCTCTCTGACGCCTATCGCGGTGGGATGACGCTGAACTTTCTGCTTGCTCCGCTGTCGATCGTGGTTGGCATCGCCTACCTCCCGTTCGCCTCTTCGGGCGAAAAGTGGATTTTCGCGGCGGTGGAGCTGGCGCTGCTCGCCAGCATTCTTGCGATCACCATCACTGGGCAGCGCCGCCGATGGCATACGCGCTGGTTCGAGACGCGGCGCGTCGCAGAATATGCGCGCCACGCACCGATAATCCTGCTGCTCGGGGTTGTACGGGCACCGAACCGTTGGCCCAAGGGCGCGGAGACGTCGTGGCCTGAATGGTATGCACGCCGCAGCCTGCGCGAGGCCGGCCTTCCGCCCGTCAAAATCACCAGGGGCTATGTGCGCGACGTGCTGCGCGACCTGCTGGCTCATCACGTGGTGCAGCAACGCGATTATCACATTTACAAGGCCAAGCGCCTTGCCGCGGCGCACCGAAATCTCGACAAGCTATCGGAGATACTCTTCACGCTGGCAGTCGTCTCGGTGTTGTCCTACCTCATCCTCAAGGTGGGAGGAACGCAGCACTGGTGGCCGAAAGACTACGCCGACGAACTGTCGTATCTATTCACCTTCCTAGGCGTGTCTCTGCCGACATTTGGCGGTGCGATAGCCGGCATCCGCTACTTCGGCGATTTTGAACGCTTCTCCTCAATCTCCGAGGTGACATCTGAAAAGCTCACGGCGATTCACACGCGAATGACCCAGCTGCTCGACAGTCCCGAATCTGCCCTCGACTATGGCCAGGTCGCAGACCTGGCGCGAGAGGTTGATGGCGTCGTCGTCGGCGAGATCGAGAGCTGGCAGGCGGTGTTTGCTGGTAAGCACGTCGCCGTGCCGGTGTAGGAGATAGAACCAATCACGCCAGCAAGGGCGAAGGGCTGTATCCATGCCGTATAGGGGATTCATAAGCTATTCCTGGCAGGACAAGGCTTGGGGACGGCGTATCCACAGGTGGCTTGAGCTGTACCGCGTGCCTGACGGCGTCGGCGAAATGGCCGACCCGTCACGACGTCTCGGCAAGTTCTTCCGTGATGATGACGACATGCCTGCCGCAGCCGATATCGGGCAGGTCGTCCGCGGCGCGATCGAGAGTTCGGAAAGTCTGATCGTGCTCTGTTCGCCCCGCGCCGCACTGTCGAAATGGGTCAATGCCGAGATCGAACACTTTCGCCGCAACGTCGCTGACGGGCAGGTATTCGCGCTGATCATTGATGGCGAGCCTAACGCAAAGGACCCTGCAGACGAGTGCTTTCCGCGCGCCCTACGAGTCGCCTACGATGCGAACGACCCCGACGCCATGCCGATCGAGCCGGTCGGAATTGACCTGCGCCGCGATGGCCGGGATAGAGTCTGCGCAAGGCTGGCTGCCGGCATGCTCGGCGTCAGCTTTGACGACTTGTGGCAACGCACCCGCCGCCGCAACGAGCTTCGGCAGCGTATTCTTGTCGGAGCACTCGGCGCAATCTCGGTCACGTTCGGCGTCCTGCTGATGTGGGCGCTCATAAACGGCCAGCGCGCACATGACACGCTGAGCCGGTTCTTTGCCGAAGGCGCCTGGGAGAACCTTGAAAACGGGCAAATCCTCCCGGCAGCGCGCTTTGCGCTTGCCGGCTGGCAGATCGCGCCCGGCAACGAACCTCTCTACCTCGCAGCGCTGGGTGCCGTGCGTCAGGCGGCCGGAGTGAGCGACCCCCCATTGCTGCACAATGACAAGGTAACAGGCGCCGCCTTTTCTCCAATCGGGGGGTTGCTGGTCACCGGCAGTCACGACGGAGAAGCGCGGGTATGGGATGCAGCAAGCGGAGAACTGAAGCGCGAGATTGCCGTCAACAGTGCCGGTGTCACGGCCGTGGCCTTCACTGCCGATGGAACCCGCTTCGTCACAGCGGACGCAAGCGGTGACGTGCGCGCCTGGGGAAGCGCGGACGGCGCTTCAATCTCGACGTTCAAAATGGGCCAGCCGAACATCCAGCAGGCAGGGTTCTATCCCGACGGCTCGCGCGTATTCGCGCTGGGACGCGACGGAGCCATTCGCGTGTGGGACATGCAATCCGGCGATCTCGCGTTTGAGATTCCGGCGACGAAGGTTCACGTATGGTCGGTTTCCGTTTCGAAAACCGGATCAAGCCTGGTCCTTGCCCGCGACGACAAAACTGCGCACGTCCACAGCGCGGCGACCGGTGACCTGCAACACATACTGTCTGGACATCAGGGTGCCGTTTTCCAGGCGCGCTTCTCGAACGATGGCAGGCGCATCGTCACCGCGAGCGAGGATGGCAGCGCCGGCGTATGGGATGCGCGCACAGGAAAACTTCTGAAAGAACTGCTGGGCCATCAGAGGGAGGTGCTCTCGGCCGCCTTCTCACGCGATGGAGCGCGGATCGTCACAGCGAGCGTAGATCGCACAGCCAGGGTATGGGACGCATCCAGCGGTAAGGAGGAGGCCAGTCTGCAAGGGCACGCGAAGTTTGTCAGCGGCGCAGCGTTCTCGGATGACGGTCTCCGTATCATCACGACGAGCGAAGACGGCGCTGTCCGGCTCTGGACTGGTCCCGACAGTCGTTTGATGGCAACGTTTCGTGGTCATGATGGAGCCGCTTCCGCAGCCTTCTCTCCGGATGGTGCCACCGTCGTGTCATGGGGCGACGACGCTGCAGCGCGGCTCTGGCACCTTACGCCAGAGCGGATCCTGCTACCGGCCGCCGGCGACAAAAGTCTGTTCAGTGTCAGTTACTCGCCAGACGGCAAGACTTTGGCCGCTGCGTCCAGTGACGGCGCGGTGAGCCTTTGGGACACAGAAACCGGCACCCTAACCTCTCAGCTGGATGCACCTGGCGAGGAAATCTACAGCGTTGCATTCTCGCCGGACTCGCAATGGATCGTGACAACAAGCGAGGACGGCGCTGCTCGAATCTGGGATCGCGCGGCAGTAACCATGCAAAGGCTCATCGCCGGCGAAGCAACGATAAACGGAGCCAGGTTTTCCTCCGATGGGAAACACGTCCTCACCGCTTCAGATGCCGGATACGTCGAGCTCTGGCCGATCGAAGGTGGAGAACCAGTCCTGAAACTGGAGGGCCACACGGGAGCCGTTTTCACCGCAACCTACTCCCCTGATGGCAAAATGATCGCCAGCGGTTCGGAGGATTCAACGGTCATCCTCTGGGATGCATCCAATGGCGCAGCCCTCGCAACACTCAGACACCACGACCGCAGCGTAGGCGCAATCGCCTTCTCGCGGGATAGCGGCAGCCTCGTCACAGCCAGCGACGACACAACTGCGGTGATCTGGGATGTCGCGCGGCGAAGTGTCAACGCCATCCTGCCCGGAAATGGAAGCCCGATCATTTCCGTCGCGTTCTCTCCTGATGGGTCCCGCGTAGCCACGAGCGATGACCGCGGCCTCAGCCAGCTCTGGGACGCGCGCGACGGCCGATTGCTTGCAACTCTCCCAAGCTGGTCCAACAGCGGCGTGGAGATCGCGATCTCGCGCGATGGGTACACGCTTGCAGCAGCCGGACGGGATGGCTTGCTGAAGCTATGGGATATTCGCGCCCTCGTCCAACCTTGGACCGTCCTTGCGCGAGATGTCTGCGGCAGCCTCCTCGGGAAAATGCAACGCACATTCTCAAGCGACGAAATCAAGTCGGATTCTCTGCTTGGCTCGCTATGGCCAGACCCAAATCGTGATGTGTGCTCCGGACTCGACTAAGCTCGCGCCGCGCGGCTCTATTGACGGCGGGTATTGGCCGGCGGCGGCGGCGGGCGAGGCGGAATGCGGCGCGGTCGCGCGCCCAGTCCATCCGCTGCAGCGGTACCCTGGTCCGCCCCCGGAGCGCCATTCTCCGGCTCGCCGAACAGGTACCAGTCAACCTCCTCATAGCAGGCGACGATCTCCCGGCGTGACGGATTGTAGACGAACCCCGGAGATTCCCGACCGCACGCCGCGCCGCGGAGGAGAACGTCGACGGGCAAGCCGATGTACTCGACCAGATCATCGCGAAGCGCCTCGAGCACGCCCGCCTCAATGAGAAAGTCCCGCGCCTCGGCAAGAGCAGGACCCGCTGGATCGTACTGAACGCGGGCGCGCGCGACCGGTTGGTCGTCAATGTCATCTGCCACGCCAAGAAGTTCCTCCATGCTCTCGTCGAGCGCGACATAGGTTTGGCGGCAACTCGCCAGGTCGAAGCGAAGCGCTGCAACCGGTTCCAGCGCCGCAAAGCCATTCGGCTCCGAGTCATCAGAGCCAAGTAGCAGGCAGGCGATCCGCGAGGCGCGCGTCACGGCGTCCGGATAGACCTCTGCGTCCGGCGGATGCGCCGCGCCCGCATCGTCGCCCATATCAGCCATTTCCAGCCAGCCGCCGATCGCAGCAACAGCTTCCGAACTCTCGATTTCCTCGCCAGGGTCAGGCGAGATCAGCCACGTGGCGATGTCGTCTGCAGATTGCTCAGCGAGGAGACGGTTGTTGCGCTGGTCGGCTTGCGCAATCTGGTCGAGCAGCAAATGGCCAACCTCGTGATAGGCCAGAAAAACCAGGTTGCCGATGACCCATTGGTCTTCAAGCGCTGCCTCATCCGAGTCCTGCCCCCAGGCAGGTAACGCAGCTAGGCCGACAAAGCTTGCGGCAACGAGGCCTCGCCACGAGCGGGCAAACGGCATGTGACAGCTCCCATCCCCAGAGGGTGAGTAATGGTTGCAGCTGTACGTCAGCTGTCAACGCACAACCTGCAGGTCGCACAAGCGGTCCTGTCATGACCTTGACGATATGCGGCCCTGGCCGAAATCTGGCCAACTCTTGCGGATTGTGGTGTCTTTCTGCGACCAGATGCGAAAGTCGACGTCGGCAAGCTCGCCAATAAGGTCGCCAAAAAAGACAGCAACGGACCGGGCGTTTGCGATTTCAGCGACGCATCCGTGCGCGCCGCCGCGGTGCTGTCAGGCCAATGCGCTATGGTCTCCGCAACGGCCGGTTTTCGGCGGCAGGAGACCCCAATGGCGCGAATTTCCTTCAAGCGTCACCGTTTTCCGCCCGAGATTATCCGCCATGCGGTCTGGCTCTACTTCCGGTTCACCCTCAGCTTTCGGGATGTCGAGGAAATGCTGGCTCAGCGCGGGATCGAAGTGAGCTACGAGACCGTGCGCTGCTGGACGATCAAGTTCGGGCCGCAGACCGCGGCTAAACTAAAGCGCCGCAGAGCACCGCCCTCGCCGCGCTGGCATCTCGACGAGATGGTCTGCAACATCGGCGGTGAGCGCGTGTTCTTGTGGCGCGCTGTCGACGACGAAGGCGAGGTGCTCGACATCGTCGTGCAGAAGCGTCGCAACACCGCCGCAGCGCTGAAACTGTTGAAGCGCCTGCTTCGCAACCAGGGCGTCGACCCCGAGAGCTTCGTCACCGATTGTCTGAACTCCTACGGCTCTGCATTGCATGTGCTTGGCCTGGAAGATCGTCATCGACCGGGTCGCCTGCGCGAAAACAACCGCGCCGAAAACTCGCATCTCCCGATCCGAAGACGCGAGCGCAAGATGCAGGGGTTCAAATCCATCCCCTTCGCTCAGCGCTTCCTCACCACGCACGCCGCGATCCACAACGCCTTCGATTTGCAACGTCACATGATCAGCAGGCCGACGCTGAGGCTCTTCAGAGCACGGGCGGATTCTGTCTGGGCGAAGGCGACTGCTTGATCGGAATCCCGCACGCCGCGACGGATTCCGGCGACTCAAGTCAAGTTGTCAGTTCCGCCACCTGCTCGCGGCATAGGCCGTCCGGCATAATTGCGCGCAATGGCCAGCGCCGTACAACGAAGCAGCTGACCTCCCCCCCGACTTCGGTTGGCCTCAAGAGCGTCCCGTTCACCGCGGGGCGCTCTTTTGTTATTGTGCTGGCTCGGGGGCGAGCATGACGCAGAGCACTGACCAGTGCCGCGACTGCGGGGGAAGAGTGCTGAAAACCACCCAACCGATATTCGGTTAGGCAACAGGCCGCATCATTCGGACCCGTCAGGGGCGCCAGTGGTCGTGTCCCGATGAGTGGTGTACGAGCCGGCACTCGTCTCGGGCCTCGCCGCCAGGCTGGGCCGGTCATGCTGCTGGCAAGGCCGGCAGGCTGACGGGGGGGTCATCGCTCATTGGTGCGATTGTTTCCAGCGTCATGTAGCGTGAACGCTGGACCGCCCATTCGTCGCTCTGCTCAAGCAGGATGGCGCCGACGAGCCGGATCAACGCAGCCTCATTCGGGAAGATGCCGACGACATCGGTTCGGCGCTTGATCTCGCCATTGAGCCTTTCGAGCGGATTGGTGGAGTGCAGTTTCAAGCGGTGCTCGCGGGGGAAGTCCATGTAGGCCAGGACGTCGTTCTCCGCCTCATCGAGGAACGCGGAGAGCTTCGGTAGTTTTGGCCTCAGCTGGTCGGCGACCGCTCGCCACTGGGCATGGGCAGCGCCCGCGTCGTCCTGAGCGAAGGCGGTGGCGATGAACCCCGAGACCACACGTCGGCCGCTTTTTCCCGCATGCGCCAGAGCGTTCCTCATGAAGTGCACGCGGCAGCGCTGCCAGGTGGCGCCCAGCACCTTGGCGATCGCCGCCTTGAGGCCCTGGTGGGCGTCGGAGACGACCAGCTTCGCGCCACGAAGGCCGCGCCGCATCAGCTTTCTCAGGAAGGCTGTCCAGAACGTCTCGGCTTCGTAGACGCCGATATCGAGGCCGAGAATCTCACGCCGGCCATCGGTGTTGACGCCAACAGCGATGGTCACCGCCACCGAGACGATGCGGCCGGCCTGGCGGACTTTCACATAGGTGGCGTCGAGCCAGACATAAGGCCAGTCGCCCTCGATCGGGCGGTTGAGATAGGCCTGCACCTTGTCGTCGATCTCGGCGACCAGGCGGCTTACCTGGCTCTTTGAGATGCCTGTCATCCCCATGGCCTGGACGAGATCATCGACCGAGCGGGTCGAGACGCCCTGGACGTAGGCTTCCTGGATCACGGCGGTCAGAGCCTTCTGGGCCAGTCGGCGTGGCTCGAGAAATCCCGAAAAGTACGAGCCTTTCCGCAGCTTCGGGATCCGAAGCTCCACGGTTCCCGCGCGCGTCTCCCACGCACTGTCGCGGTAGCCGTTGCGCTGGTTGATCCTGTCGCCGCTGCGTTCGCCGTGGGCGGCGCCGGTGAGGCCTGCTACCTCCAGCTCCATCAGCCGCTCGGCCGTGAAGCCGATCATGTCACGCAGGAAATCGGGGCGGCCTAGTTTCGCCGGCCTTTGCAGACAAGTGTGAGGCCAAACTTCCAACCAAGCAGGGCGAGACCTTCTCCGGCGAGGTCCGGTACGTCGGAGACGGCGATAGCCTGTGCGTTGGCAAGACAACTGATCCGAATGATTGGATCGAGGTTCGGATCGAGGATTTCGACGCGCCTGAGATCAGCGCAGCCCAAGGGCCCGCCGCAAGAAAGGTTCTCGAGCAGGTCTCCTTGGGCAAGCAGGCAAGCTGCACGGTCATGAGGGGGCGCAATGGCAAGACCACTAGCTTCGATCGCGTAACCGCACGGTGCAGCGTGGGCGGCGTCAGCATCGGAGACTTAATGCGGCAGGCCAACGCGCCGACGAGCAGATAGTGCCCCATTCCGGCTGGACACGTTTCTGGATTGTAGCGCCAGCTCTCGTGATGGCGGGATGCGGAGGCCCCAAGAAACCGCCGCACTACTATGTGCTATGCGAAGACGTGGACGGCGCAGGGTGGAAGCTGATCGACTAAGAGAAGGATGAGCAGGGCTACCTGATGTCCTGCACTTACCAGTCCCCCGACAAGCGGCAGATCAGGGAGGACAAGTGCCGACCGGATGGCTGCGACTAGCAAAAGCCCATAGGGGGTCGTGATGAAACTCTCAGGCTGGATCAGGTTGGGGATTGCTGCTGGGGCGCTTACCGCGACCGCGTGCGAAGACCCTGAACTTGAGGCACTGAGGCGAGAGCATCAGGAGATGAGGGATCGACACCAAGCTTTGGTGGTCAAGCCGGGAGAGGATGAGCGTGACCGCCTGGTTCGGCTAGAGACCGCGTGTAGGGTGTTCGTTGACAACGCGGGCTGGTGGAATCGCTCACCTCTTGCCGAAGGCACGCCCGAACTGGCTCGTGACGACATGGCTATCCGTCAGATGCTCGAAGCCTGCGAAAACTCTTGGCCAGCGAAGCCCTGATCCCGAGGGCAACTTCAAACTGAGACACTACTTGGCTTCAGGCTGCGTGGTGCTTCCGCCGCAATAGTGCCTTGGTGGACGAAAGCGCTGCGGCCGCGGCCCTGATGCCAATGGGAATTCACGCTGAGCCGCTACCCGCAGCCATCCGACGGTCCGACCGAACGTTGCTTCAATCAGACGCGGTGGCGACCAGCGCAAAACGTCGGCGGGGTAGCTGGCGGGGTAAGCAACAGGCCCGTTTCACAAGGCCTAGAGATAACAACACTCTAGGCGGGAAGGCTGGTGGACCTCTCTGGACTAACCTCGAACCAGATTCCCCACAGAATAGCGCCGATCTCTTTGAGACTCTAGAAAATTGGAACGAGCGACTGAACGCGGTTTGCCCTGACCTCGGGGCACCCTCGCCATGAGCGATTTCAACGCCTCTGCGACGTTTACCAGTGCAGCCGCTGTTGCTCCCGCTTCCGCCAAAGCCCGACGGAAGCGCCCCGCTCCATTTTCAATAAGGTTCACACCGGACCAACGGGCGCAGCTACGGCAGGAAGCCGGAACCCTCCCATTGGGCGAATACATCAAGGCGAAAGCCTTGGGGACGAAACCGTTCCGCCGCCGCGCAGGTCCGACCGTCGAGGACCGTCAGGCAATGGCTCAATTGCTCTCCATGCTGGGAGCGTCGCGCTACGCCAACAACCTGTCCCAGCTCGCCCATCTGGCAAACATCGGCCTCTTGGCGATGACCGAGGAAGAGCAGCTCGAACTGGGCGCAGCCATCGCGCACATCGCAGAGATGCGCAGGACCCTCATGGCCGCCCTTGGAACTAAAGCGAAGGGCTCGCCATGATCCTGAAAGCGTCCTCCCGCGCCAACGGCAACGACCTTGCTACGCATTTGATGCGTATCGACGAGAATGATCACGTTGCCGTCCAGGAACTTCGGGGATTTGTCGGGAGCAACCTGCACGACGCTTTCGCCGAGGCTGAAGCCATCAGCCAGGCAACAAAGTGCAAGAAGTACCTCTTTTCGCTGAGTCTCAACCCACCGAAGAACGCACAGCTATAAAGCGCGGGCGCAAAGTGTACCACTGAACCGGCTTTGATCTCCGCTTGATGGCGGCGCAAAAGTGTACCGGTCCTGCTAGGCCGCCTCGATGCCTTTGGATGGCATGGAGAGGCT
>Ga0163144_10011595_pt1 | contig 18630 bp, 19 predicted proteins | sample OliLak19BULKMAT1_FD_123175 | JGI IMG/M metagenome (GOLD analysis project Ga0163144, IMG submission 123175) | Freshwater microbial mat bacterial communities from Lake Vanda, McMurdo Dry Valleys, Antarctica - Oligotrophic Lake LV.19.BULKMAT1 | ecosystem: Environmental > Aquatic > Freshwater >... | reverse complement strand
TGCACGTGAACGGCTATATCCGTAGCGACATCGTGCTCAATCCGGGCAGCGTGCAATTGGGCGCGATCGACCAGGGGACGCCGGTCGAGAAACACATCCAACTCAGCTATGCGGGCCGCGACGACTGGCAAGTACTGAACGTCAAGAGCGGCAGCCCCTTTTTGGAAGCAACAGTCGGCAAGCCAGATCGCCGCGCCGGCCAGGTCACCTACGACTTGACCGTGAAGCTGAAGGACGATGCTCCCAGCGGACCGATCCACGAACAACTGGTGCTGGTCACCAACGATAATCGCTCACCGGAATTTCCCGTGGACGTCGAAGGCCGAGTCGTCTCGGAATTGACCGTTATCCCGTCCTCGCTGCTCTTGGGAGTTCTGCACCCCGGCGATAAGGTCACCAAGAAAATGGTGATCAAGAGCAAGAAGCCCTTTAAGATCGTGGGCGTGAAATGCGACGACGATTGCTTTCAGATTCAACCGTCCGACACCGTGAAGGAGCTGCAGCAGATTCCGATTACGTTTACGGCCGGAGAGAAGCTGGGCAACGTCACGCGCAAGATCCGCATCGAAACGGACCTGGGCGCCGACGTCGTGTGCGAATTCTCGGCCTACGCCCGGATCATCTCCGACGCGGAGGAATCGACGGCAGGCAAGCCTGCCGCCGACAAGTCGGCGGCGAAGTAGGTCTCGCGAAGCGAGCAATCTGTGCCGCTCAATCTTTGCGCGCAGTATTCACCAGCGCTGCGATTGAAACCAGCGGTTGTCCGTTGGATGTCGCGGCATCGCTGGGACACTTGGCGCAGGCGCCGCAACCGCTCGATTTCTTGCGTGCAAGGACCAGCCACGACTGGCGGGCCAGGTACACGCAGGCGGTTAGGACCAGCGCGGCCGCAACGAGGTTTTGCCAGTCGAACACCATAGATTGCATTCCCAAGTTCCGATGGTGGGGCTCCGCCCCAGCCTACGCGATACGCATCCCTACTTGGTACGTCACCATCGCCGCCAAATACGCCAACCCGGTCATGTACGTGAACGTGAAGGCGGGCCAGAGCCAACTATTCGTTTCGCGGCGAATCACGACCAGCGTCGCCGCGCACTGCGCGCACAACGAAAAGAACACCATGATCGAGAGGGCCACTGGTATGTTGAACACCAGTTGGTCCGTTCCGTCCCAAGTGGCTTGCTTCAAGGCGGGCGCGAGTCCGCCGGCGTCCTCGGCTTCGACATCCACGTCCTCACCCAAATTATAGATGATGCCCAGCGTCGCCACCACGACTTCGCGAGCCGGAAACGACGCGATCACGGCGCAGCCGATTCGCCAGTCCCAACCCAGCGGCCGCACGGCCGGCTCGATCCATTGTCCCAACCGGCCCAGAATGCTCTGCCGCTGGTAGGCGCCGGCGATCTGATTGTCGAGGTCGCTGATCTCTTTTTCGACAGCCTCACGCTGGGCGCCGTCATCGGCGGCCGCGACCAGTCGCGTTTCCAACGCGGCTTTCTGGTCGGCAAACGGCGTTTCGACGGCCCGGTCGTGCGGATAGTAAAGGCTCGCCCAAATCACGATCGACACAGCCACGATCAGCGTGCCGGCCCTGCGAATGAACGACCAGCCACGCTCCAACATGCGATGGACGACGGTCGCCAGCGAGGGCCATTTGTAGCTGGGCAATTCCATCACGAAGGGGGGCGTCGGTCCGCGCAGAATCGTCCGCTTTAAGATCAGGGCGACAATCATGGCCGTCACCACGCCGACCGCGTACATGGCGAACAAGGTCAACCCTTGTAGCCTAATCGCTCCCCACAAGTAACTCCGCTGCGGGATAAACGCCGCGATCAGCAGCGCGTACACGGGCAGTCGTGCGCTGCAACTCATCAAGGGGGCGATCAGAATGGTCGTCAGCCGGTCACGTCGGTTTTCGATGACCCGCGCCGCCATGACGCCGGGGATCGCGCAGGCGAACGACGATAGCAGCGGAATGAACGACTTACCGCTCAATCCAACGCGGACCATCAGCTTGTCCATCAGATAAGCCGCACGGGCCATGTAGCCGCAATCTTCCAACAGCGCGATGAAAAAGAACAGAATGAAGATCTGCGGCAAGAACACCAACACACCCCCCACGCCGCGCACCACGCCGTCGACCAACAGGCTGCGCAGCGGGCCCTCGGGCATTGCAGCTCGCAACGCATCGGCCAGGCGACCGACGCCGGAGTCGATCGCATCCATCGGCAGTGTGGCCCAACTGAAAACCGATTGGAACACGACGACCATCAGCAATACAAAGATGATCAAACCCCAAAGCCGATGCGTGAGCACGCGATCGAGCCGATCGCTCGCCGTAACGGGCCGTTGCCTGGGCCGCACGACGACCCCTTCCAGTACTCGGCCAACCCAGGCGTAGCGGGCCATCGCTTCGACGGCCGGCACTCTACAACCGGCCGCGGCCAGCCGCTCGCGCGATGCGCGGATCTCGGCCCGCAGTCCCCGCTCGTCGTGCGCCAACACTTCGTTTTCCAGGTAGCCCGACGTATCGAGCAGTAGCCGTTCGACGAGATAGCGAGGCAGTCTCGCGGCATCACCGTTGGTCGCGAGTTGGCCTCCAGGGCCATTTGTCGGTTCGACCACCGTATGCAATTGGGAGGTCAGCTTGGCAACCTCTTGCTGAAACGGCTCGGGAAAAGGGCTCTCGGTGCTGCGCGTAGCTTGGGTATCGAGAGCGGCCAACTCGTCGCGAAGTCGGTCGACGCCCAGCTTGCGATTGGCTTGCACCTCGACCACGGGTACGCCCAACTGCTGGGCAAGCCGCGGAACGTCGATCGCGATTCCCCGCTCGCGAGCCACGTCGATCATGTTGAGCGCCACGATCGTCGGCAGACTCAGTTCGAGAACCTGGCTGACGAGATACAGATTTCGCTGCAAGTTGCTGGCGTCGACGATGCACACCACGGCATCGGGCCGCGGATCCTCGCGGCGGCGGCCCAGCAGCACGTCGACGGCGACCATTTCATCGGGCGATCGCGGCGCCAGGCTATACGTGCCGGGCAGGTCGACCAGCGTAAAGTCACGCCCGCCGTGCGTCATCTGGCCGAGTTTCTTTTCGACCGTTACACCGGGATAATTGCCCACGCGCTGTCGCACGCCAGCCAGCGCACTGAAGAGGGTCGACTTGCCCGTATTCGGGTTGCCGATAAAGGCGACGCACAGCGACGAATCAGTGGTCCGTGAGGGCATGGTAGACCGAACATGGCCACTGCGTCGCCACGGCGGACAGTTGCCGTGAATAAGTATCGAGGCCCCAAACGGAGTGTCACGAGGCGCTTCGCTTTGGCTTGCGCCCCGCTAGCTTGATTAGCGTCCGCAGCGCATCGTTGACGGCGGCAGAATCTGGAAAAACCGCGGCGACTTCGGGGGCGAGCACGACAATGTTCGATCCAGCGGCGAACCGCTGTGCATACTTTCCCCGCTGTCCAGCGCTAAAATCATACTCCGGCAGGACATCGTCATTCGTCTTTCGTCGGTGCGCCTTCTTCATAGTCTTTTTGCGCGCGGCGAGTTCATTTTCCGGCTCGCAACGTCGAAAGTGGTTCAACCTCGACCCGCGCCGCTTCGCTCTTGCGGAGGCTCAGATTGTAGCCCCGCACTTCGAACTCCAATGGATCACCCAGCGGCGCGGTCCCCACTAAGTGCATCTCGACGCCGGGCGTAAGCCCCATTTCTAGCAACCGCAGGCTGATTTCGTCGTCGCCATGCACGTGGAGCACGCGAGCATGGTCGCCCACGCCGAGTTCGGCCAGACGATTCATGCGGTCACTCCCAAGCGCACGAGCACGTGGAACAACTGGTCGGCCCGCAGGCAGAGTTTTTGCCCGGCCAGGCGGATGATGCAAGGACTACCGGGCTGGACCATCTCGATTTCCGCTCCGCGGCGTAACCCCAACTCCTCGAGCCGATGCACGACGTCGGCATGGCCCACGACATCCGAAACGGCTGCAAGTTGGCCTGCGGCCAGCAGATTCAGCGGTATGACTTCATGCATGGCGGGACTGCAAGTCGAGAACGGTTGGTAGTCATGCAATTGAGACTCATTCTCATCTTCGTCGAATTGTACTGCCGACGATGACGAGAAACAAGCCGTTGCCCGCGATTCGTGTCTAAAGTCGTATCGGCACGTTCCGCCGGCGGTGGCTTCGCAAAGTTCCCGACAACGCGCTTTAGATCGGTGGACGGCCAGGAAAATCGGGTTGGCCTCGAAAATGAGTTTCGAGGGCCCCCATGACGGCCAGCACAACGTCCTCGCGCCAGAGGCGGGCGGCAACCTGCACGCCAACCGGCAGTCCCGTGCTGCCGGACTCGATCTGAGCGGCCATGCGCTCCGCGCGATCGCGGCTCTCGGGGCGGTCGCTCTCTTCGCCGGCGCGCACGCGCGTGATCGGCGCCACACCTGCCGGAAACCCCAGGATGTTGAAGAGCATGCAGTAGCTGCCGACCCCCGGAGTGTTAGAGAAGCCACCGTGGGTTACGGCCGGCAGCGCAAAGGGCGGACAAAGCATGGCGTCGTATCCACCCGCGTCGAGCGCTGCAATGAACCGTTGCTTGTACAACGCGCACTCATGCGTCAACTGCCAATAGCGATCGGCCGAAACGGCGCCGCTCCAGCGAACCACTCGGGCAAGATGCCGTTGGCCCGTCCATTCCAGTGCCCAAGCTAGGGGTCGGCGTATCCCACGCGGCATGCCAGCCAGCCTGAAGAGTTGTCGGACTTGTGGATCCAGGGGGGTTCCATTCAACATCCGGCGGCCGTCCGCTCCGCCGTCGGCACTTAACAGTGAAAAGAACAACCGCATGGCCTCGGCGACGTCGGGCGGCGCGAATGTTTCCACAATCGCGCCCATTGCTTGCAACGCTTTGCCAGCCTCTTCCACGGCCCGGCGGATTGCCGGCGACGGCCGAAAGTATCCGTCGTCGGTCCACATAGCCACGCGCAGGCCGACAATATCGACGTCGCTCGAATCGCGCCAAGCAACAGGTGGGATCTGCGGATCGATGGCTTCCAAGCCCGGCGCCGCCAGCACGCGCATGGCGAGCTCACAGTCGGCAACGGTGCGAGCAATGGGCCCCGGCTGCGCGATGAATGCCTCCATGCCGTGCAGACAAACGAGGCTGCCCATGAGCGTCAAGCGACCCGAGGTTGGCTTCAATCCATAGACGCCACACGAATGGGCGGGCTGACGGATGCTGCCGCCGATGTCGCTGGCGAGCCCCAAGGCGGAACCGTTGGCGGCGACGATGGCGGCTTCGCCACCGCTCGATCCGCCGGGCGAGCGCTGCTCGCTCCAGGGATTGTTCGCGCGGCCATAAACAGGATTATCGCACTCGTGCGTCACCATCAGTTGCGGCAAGTTCGTCTTACCCAGAATGACGGCGCCGGCTTGCCGCAATCGAGCGACCAGCGGGCCTTCTTCGGGAGTCGGCTGGCCCACGAACCGCGTGATGCCAATCGTGGCCTGCGTGCCGCGCAAGTAAAACTGCTCTTTGATCGTGATGGGCACCCCGGCCAGCGGTCCCAGGGGTCGGCCTGCGGCGCGGTCGGCGTCAACCGCCGCGGCTTCGCGGCGGGCTTCGTCGAAGCGCGGCGCCACCAGTGCATTGAGACGCGCATGGACTTCCTGGCAGCGGCGTATGTGGGCCTCGACAACCTCACTTGCGGAAAGCTCGCCAAGGCGGATCGCCTGAGCCAGTTCAGTGGCCGAGTGCCGAGTTGCGTCGACCTGGTGTCGCTGCGAGAGGGTCATGTGGCTCGACTACTCGGGGAAAAGATCGGCGACGAGCACGTGAAATCCGGGAATCACCTCGTCGAGATTGAGCGTGTCGAGCTTGCCAAAAGTACGCGACAGTCCGGTGCTGTCATAGACCGTAGCCGATTGCTGTACAGGATCGATGACCAAGACGGATCGCACGCCAACCGCAAGATAGTCGTCAACCTTTCGCTGAACGTAGGACGGAGCGTCGTTTTTGCTCCTCACTTCGACCACGAGATCGGGCATGGTCTCCAGATACCCTTCGGGCGAACGGCGAATGGGCAGCGAGTTTTTGGCAATGAAGGCCGCGTCAGCGCCGACCAGGCGATCCGGGTTTCTGCGTAACACGATTCCGACTTCCGATCGCGCAACCCCCAGACCGCGTTGCTCTCCTTGAATCACGAGCTGGGTTACAATCCGCGCCTGGATCGCGCCGTGCAAATCGCCCGGGGGAACCTTCGTCAGCAGCCTCCCATTGTCCAGTTCATAGTCTACTGGTCCCGAGGGCAGCTCGACTGGCAACGCGGCAAGATCTTCAATCGTGAAGACCTTTTCTGTCGACTCGGGTGAAATGTGGGCCGCGGAAGTGGCCATGTGCAACTTTCTGACAGTCCGGCATTTCTAATTCTTACGACGACTTCATTGTACTCAGGTTCAGGTCTCGCTGGGAGCCGCATCATCCGGCCGTACAGCGCCTGGTGGCGTAGGATCACGCGGCTCGGAATCGTAACCCAGCCATTTCCGCACAGCGCCACGGGCTTTGCCCAAGAGCTTGCCGCTGAGCAAGTCCTCGGTGATCGTTGCTTTCTCGCTGGAGAAGTTCTGCCAAACGGCTTCGACGTAGGGGCCGCTCGTTTCGCGTAACGCGGCATACAGCCCGCGGCGGCGGATGTCTGCCAGCGACTCGACGTAATGCGTGAGGACATGACGCTCGAACAGATTGCCGGCTACCCGAGCGCCCGAGAGCGCGCCTTTTCCAACGGTGCCGACCTTCGACAGTGTGTAGAGCGTCATGGCGGTAGAGACGGCCCACGGGCTGACGCCCTCTTTGGCCGCGACCTGTCGCATTTCTTCCCACAGCCGCGCGATCTCGGCCTGCGGAATGACCTTGGTCGGATCGATGGATCGCAGGGCCGCTCGCGTCTGTTCGATCGTGTCGCGCAGCCCTTCGACCGACAAGGGCGGCGTATCGAACGCGCTGGCGGTAACGCCGGACGTCTTGCCCACGGCCGAGAGCAGATCGTCGACGTGATGGATGGTGCTCTGCGGGTCGATGACACCCTGGCGTTTCAACTCCTCGGTCAGCTCGCGCAGGTAGGCTTGCGAGCCGTAGGCCAGGTCGCTCACGGCGGCCAGCACCAACAGCGGCGAAAGGTGCATACTGGCCAGGCCCGCCATCTCGACAAAGTTGCCGACCGTTTTGCGAGCGACAAAGTTCTCGACTTTTGCTCCCGCATCGGTACTTTTTTGCCGCTGAACCCCGCCGACGTCGTCGGCCATGAAGTCCAGCATCTGCAAGACCATGACCGAATAGGTCTTCGAGTTCTGAAACGCCTGCGGCACCAAGAGCGACGCCGATTCCCGCACCGCGCCTGCGACAACGGCGCTTGTCGACCGGACGGCCCGCTCGGGCAGCGAAAGCGTGTAGAGCAAGTACTTGCGAATTTCCGCAGGGTGGGGGCCCGACGATGGCTCGTCCGGCGGTGCCCCGGCGGATTTCGGTACGTCGGCGGGAGGGATTGGTGAATCAACCATAGCGCTAAGTCGTTAGCCGCCCCGCTCGCGGGGCGCTCCGCCGAAACAGTACTTGTTGCGACGACTCAATTGGAATAGGCGGCGGTCATGAACGGCGAAGCGCCCCGCAAGCGGGGCGGCTAACATCTGGTTACTGCTGTGCGGGTGACAGCTTCACTGGCAGTCCGCCCCAAACGACCTGCGGCAACTGACCCGCGTAGCCGGCAAGATTCTCTTTCGGGTTGTCGACAATACTGCCCAGGATGATGACGCGGTCGCGGAGCTCGATCTTGGGCTGCGCGGCCCGTGTGCTCACCACGGTGACCACTTTCGGCAGACCGAAAAGGACGATTCGCGTGAAGTGCAGAGGGCCTTCCGTGCCCACGGCTTCGACCGTGCCAGCCAGGGCGATGCCGTTTTGTTCGCGCGCGGCCGAATCGAGTTGAAATCCGGCCAGCCGGCCCATCGCCTCGGCACGTTGCGGATCGCTGCCGGCCTTGAGGAGCAAATTCTGCACGCCCTCGCGACGATGCCAGACGTTTGCCGCCTCGACAAACGTAATCACCTCGGAAAGGCGCGACAGCTTCTGATAGACTTCCGGTGTCATCTTGACCCCGGGCTTGCCGCCGCAGACCTCGCAAGCCATGCGTTTTTCGGCCGTCTGTGCGACCTTCTTGCCGTTCACTTCGCGAAAGACGCCCGTGTCGACCGTTCGTTTGACGACGCCGGTCGAGCTGCAGCTCTCGCAACCCAAGGCGGAGTTGGCATCGGCCAAGGCCACGCCCAAGTCATCGGACGTAAACGTTGCGGCATTTCGTACCCCCAATGACGGGCCGAGCTGCTCGGGCGGGCTCTCGGGCTCGGTTGTTGGCAGGTCGGCGGGCGGAACGGCCGGCTCGACCGGAGGATTCGTCGGCAGCGGTTGATCGGGTTCGTTGGCCAAATCGGCGAGGCTGCGCGAAGGTCCCCCGCGATCAGGACTGTCCGCGTCCTGGGCATCGCGTCGGGCCTCTTTCGCCGGCGACGTCATCCAGCGCGGCAGTTTGTGCGAAATCTCGAGAAAGTCATACTGAGCGCCGCCGATCCGTAGCAATATCACGTAGCCAATTGCCAAGCCCAACGCGCCCCCGCCGACGATGCCGATTAATTGCCCCAACACACTGGGACCACGGGCCTTCGGCCGGGCGACGGAGCGCGACGCGGCGGCTTGCCAATCGGAAACATCCTCGACTTGCGAGAGGCTCGGGCCGACGGCCGCGGGTACGCTCACCAACGGCAGTTCGACAGGTAATGCGGCTGGTGGAGACGCAACGCTATTGGCCAACACCGGGGCCACCGCAAACTGCGCATGGCAAAGCGGACAGTACATCTGTTCCACGGGCCGCTGCGTGGACGGGATCGTAATCTCGCCGTGGCACGCGGGGCAAGAAGCTATGCGGGACATGGAGCCCTCCGGCTGGGCAATCACCTGACTAGAGTGTAGCAGGGTTTCAACGTGTAAAGCTAGGCAGATTGCGGCGGAAGGTGCCGTCAAAGCGATCGCAATTACAGTAGGTCCCGTCCGCCGGCCGGGACCTGGCGCCGCAAATGCGTACTGCGCTGACCACAGATCGAAAGGATTAGTGAGCCAATGCCTCCAGGTATCGAAAGCTGTCCGGAACCTTCGGCGGGCAAGCGTTTACAGATAGATCACCCGATTAGGCGAAGGTTCCAGACAACGGCCCTACAGCCCATACAGCGGCCCAAGCTTTTCACGCAGATGTGCTATCAGCGGTGCGTGCGAAAGCGGCTTGCCCGTCACGCGCTCGACGAGCTGCGCCGCCGTATAGCACTGTCCCTGGCTGTGGATCTTCTCTGCCAGCCACGTGCGCAGGGGTGCGAATTCGCCGCGCGCGAACTGAGCCGCAAGGCCACCGAGATCTCGGTTGGCCTGGGCGAAGAACTGCGAGGCAAATAGGTTGCCCAACGAATACGTGGCAAAATAGCCGATCGCGCCGCCGCTCCAGTGGATGTCTTGCAGCACGCCCTCGGCGTCGTTGGCCGGTTCCAGACCGAGGTACTCGCGATACTTATCGCGCCAGGCGGCCGGCAGATCGGGCACCGAAAGATCGCCGTTGAGCAAGTCCTGCTCCAGCTCGAAGCGCAACAGAATGTGAAGATTGTAAGTGGCTTCATCGGCTTCGACACGGATCAGCGATGGCCGCACGTCGTTAATCGCAAAGTAAAAGGCGTCTAATGGGACCGCGGCCAACGACTGCGGAAAGGCGGTTTGCACCACCGGATAAAAGTGCTGCCAGAAGGCACGGCTACGACCGACCAGATTCTCCCACAGCCGCGATTGCGACTCGTGAATGCCCAGCGAAACGGTTTCGCCCGGTGGCAGTCCGTACCAGTCGGGCCGCAACCCCTGTTCGTAGATCGCGTGCCCTGCTTCGTGCAGAATGCCGAAGAAGGCCGAGTTGAAATAGGCGGCATCGTAGCGCGTGGTGATGCGGCAATCGTGCGGCCCGAGACCTGAGCAAAATGGATGCGCCGTGGTGTCCAACCGGCCGCGGGCGAAATCGAAACCAATCTTCGCGGCCACTTCGTGCCCCAAAGCCGCCTGCTGTGCGACGGGAAACGGTCGGTGTACGAGCGAAACGTCGGGCGTCCGGCCGCTGGCGGCGATCTCGGCCACTAACGGCACCAACTCGGCACGAAGCCCCGACAGCACGCGCGCTACGTTCGACGTCAATTCGCCGGGCTCAAAATCGTCCAACAGTGCGTCGTAGCGGCACTCGGGGTAACCGAGTGCATCGGCCTGCTGCCGCTTCAGCTCAATGATCTTGGTCAAGATCGGCGCGAACGCGGCGAAGTCATCGTCGCGACGGGCCTTCTCCCAAACTTGCTGACCCAGGACACCGATCCGAGCGAGTTCCTCGACGAGCGATTGCGGCAGCTTCACCTTGCGGTCGTATTGCCGTTTCCATTGGCGGATCGAGGCGCCCGTGTTGCTCGCGGGGTCGGCGGCAAGATCCGTTCCTGCAAGTTCGCCCAACGCGTCGCCGATCCAGGGCTCGGTCAGCCGCTTATGCACCATGCCCGCCAAAAGCGTCATTTGTTCCGCGCGGTAATCGCCGCCGGCAGGAGGCAGCAAGCAGCGTTCGTCCCAACCCAGCATGGATTCGATGGACGTGAGCAACGCGATCTGGCGATAGTGATCGGCAAGGCGATCGAACGTGGCGTGGGCGTTGGGCATTTGAGCAACGACTTGGAAATCGTGATTGAAATGGACTTTGCAGTGTCCGTTCTACAACGATCCACGCGTTGCGCTCAATGGCCACGGCGACTAATGCAGCGTCAATGCTCAGATTTTGGGTAGCAGAAGTCGTGAGACTTCTGATATTCGCGACAGAATCAGGGCAATACGGAACTCTCACGAGTTCCGCTACCCGCAAACGAAGGTTTGACACAGCACTAATGGCCGAGATGCTCCTCGATTTCTTGCGCTTCGGACGAGACGCCAAACCGCAGCAGCGGGTTGGATTTGGGCCGCTGGTAAGCCCCAAACTCAGCCGCTTGCTCGCCGACACCTGGACTCGGCCGAGTGAATATCTTGCAGCCTTGAGTCGCACTGAGCGCAGCCAGCAGCGCGAGGATCGCAAGGCGGCGAAATCCAAGGGTTAGGAAAGCTCGAAACATGGGGAGCAGCTCACAGCCTGTCGCACCAGCAGAAAAACCGGGGCGGGAGTGTCGCAGAATCGATAGTGTGAGTCCAGGCTGATCGGAAGGTTGGACAGACAGCACTTGCACCTGCATGGCAGACAAGGTGTATGCACTGCGGTAATATGGGCGATTGCATTGGCAAGAGGGGCCTTCCAAGTCGAAGCCCGGCAAATTGAACCTCGCGGGAACCGTGATGCTCGACATTCTCGTGATCGCCCCGCACCCAGACGACGCCGAGCTGGGCATGGGCGGCGCTATTCTCAAATTCCGCAGCGAGGGTCTGAAGGTCGGCATTCTCGACCTGACGAGTGGCGAACCCACGCCGCACGGCTCGCTCGAAATCCGCGCCCGCGAAACGGCCGCTGCCACGGCAATTCTGGGAGTCGACTGGCGCGAGAACCTGGGTCTGCCCAACCGCAGCTTGCAGGCGACGCTCGAGGCCCGAGCGCTGCTGGCCGGCGTCTTTCGACGCACTAAGCCTCGATGGCTTTTTGCCCCGTACTGGGTCGACGCCCACCCCGATCACACATCGGCGACCGAGCTCATCGAAGCCGCGCGCTTTTGGTCGAAGCTCACCAAGACCGAGATGCCGGGCGAGCCCCACCATCCGCAGCGGGTTTTCTACTACTATTGCGTACACCTGCGACTGATCGCGCAACCGGCCTTTGTGCTCGACATCAGTCCATATTGGGACGCCAAACGGGCGGCCATCGAGTGCTATCGCAGTCAGTTCATCGACGGCCGTCCGCAGCAATCGCCGACGTTCATCGACCGCCTGCGCGACCAGGCCGCCTACTGGGGCTGGTCGATCGGCTGCGATTATGGCGAACCCTTTGCCAGCCGCGAACCGCTGGGCCTTGGCAGTTTGCGAGATCTCGCCTGAACTGCATACGCTCGTAGTCACCGCATTCATGCGGTCCGGGGACACGCCACGCGAGTCGGCGGGAACGCGTGCCGATTGGCACCGAACCTCTTTCAGAAATCTCCGGACCCGATGAATCGGTTCACTACAAACAAACTAGAGAAACCCTATCGATCGCGCCGATAAAAGGGCCGTCGCCGGGGAATTTGCGCGCGGCTATCGATGATAGCAGACTGGTCCCTAGCGATGGTGGCCTCGAGAAGGGGGGAACCTTCTCCGTGGTGCGCTCGCTGTGAATATCCGCCTACTTGTCACCGGAATGCTGCTGCTGGCCATGCCTGGCTGCCAGTTCTTTCCGCATCCCTCGCACCAGCCGTCGGTGCATAATCCCTTCCCACAGCTATCGAAGGTCGCGATTGCTCCGTTCTTTAATCTAAGCCAAGAGCCTACCGTCGACGGACGTCAATTCGCGATCGCCTATTTTGACGAGTTGCAAGGCGTGCCCGGTTACGAGGTCGTGCCCGTGGGCGTCGTCGAAAAGACGCTCGAGGCCTATAAGATTGGGCTCTCTAGCCCGGCCGATGCCCGCAAATTGGCGCAGATTCTCAACGTCGACGCGGTCGTGATTGGCGCGGTGACCGACTTCTCCGAGTACTATCCGCCGCGCTGCGCGATGCAAGTCGAATGGTACGCGGCCAATCCGAACTTCCACGCGATCCCGCCGGGCTACGGCTTGCCGTGGGGCACGACCGAGGAAGAGCAGATACCCTCATCGCTCATCTTTGAGGCCGAAATGGCGCTCGCGCGGGCGCAGATGAAGACGCAAACGCCCGAATATGTGACGCCGTCTCACGAGCGTCCCCCTGAGGATCCTCAGGGTGAAGAGCTAGCGCCGCAGGAGGAGTCCAAAGACGCGCCGAAATCACGGCCGGCCGGCAAACTGCTCGCCCATAGCGAGCCGAAAAACGGAGTCAAACCGGCCGGCGGCGCGACTGGGCCAATCGGCACGGACGACGCAGACGGTCCAGAGCTACCGCCCGATTGGCCCGATCCGCGTGGATTTACGCCGCCTGGTCCGAGCCCAACTCGACCGAAAGGCCTCGCCACGGCAGAACCTGTGTTACGGCACACACAGACGTACGACGGCGCCGATTCGCACGTCACCGAAGCCCTGCAGACTTACTACTACTTCCGCGATGACGCGCGTTACAACGGCTGGCAGTCGTATCTGCAACGCGAAGATGACTTTATCCGCTTTTGCTGCCGCCAGCACATCTGGGAGATGCTCACGGCACGGGGCGGCGCCGGCGAAACCCGAGTAGTGTGGCGACGGCCGACAGACCGATATACCCCATAGCCGGCGCTAGCCCAAGCGCCGTCACCCATGCCGTGCCTGCCGAGCCGGCTTAGCGCCAGCACCACCTGAAGGAGGGGAGCACGTCGTGGCACAGGATATCAACGTGTTGGCATTGGTTAAGGGCGGGGAACGCTACGTGTTCCTCTACGACGACTCGAGCCGCGCCGAAACGCTGCGGATTCTGGGCCGCTACGCCTCGAACCCTGATCTGAGCTTCACCTGGTACGACGCCGCCGTGCTCAGCCAGAAGATCCGCCAGGAAAGCCAAAAGCAGGAAGCCCCGCCGCGACGCTTCGAGTTGCCTCTGCGGACAGAAGGCGACGAGTTGTTCTAACCGCCACGCGCCAAACGCATGCAAGCCGCGGTCGAACGCTTTCTGAAGTATCTCCGCGTCGAGCGCAACGCCTCGACGCTGACAACCAAGAGCTATCGGGAAGACCTGACGGCGCTGGCCGAGTATCTAAATGACTCGCGCGGCGAGTGTCCTTCGCCCGGCGAGATCACAACGCTCGATCTCCGCGGTTATACCGCGGCCATGCATGCGGCCGACTACGCCAAGACCACGATCGCCCGGCGACTGGCCTCGATGCGCAGCTTCTTTCGCTTCGGACAGCGCGAAGGCTGGACGAAATCGAACCCGGCCAAGCCGCTACGCAACCCCCGCAAGGGCCGCTCGCTGCCGCATTGCCTATCCTCGTCCGATCTGAAGAAGCTACTGGAAGCGCCACCCGGCGACGGGCCGATGGGCCTGCGCGACCGGGCAATTCTCGAAACGCTCTATTCGGCCGGACTGCGCGTGAGCGAATTGGTTGGGCTTAACGAGGGCGACCTGGATTTCGACGAGGGCATCGTGCGCGTTCGCGGCAAGGGAAAACGCGAACGGCTGGCGCCAGTCGGTTCGTTCGCCGCGCGGGCCTTGCGCCGTTGGCTGCGAGTGCGGCCGCGTTCTCCGCGCGAACCTAAAGGCGCCGATGCACCAGTATTCGTCAACAAGTTTGGCCGCCGGCTCACGACGCGTTCCGTTGGGCGAATGCTGGAGAAGTACCTGGCCATCACAGGGCTCGACGGCCGCACGACGCCGCACACGCTGCGGCACAGCTTCGCCACGCACTTGCTGGATCGCGGCGCGGACATCCGCAGCGTGCAGGAATTGCTAGGCCATAAGAGCCTGGTGACGACGCAGATCTATACGCACGTTAGCACCGCGGCGCTGCGCTCGGCGTATGAGAGGGCGCACCCGCGGGCGCGATGAGCGGCTTTCCTCATGATGGAAGCTGGGGAACCCAGGGAAGGCCGTCGGGCCTTTGGGGTAGAATACGCGGCAGGGCGGCCATCCCTGGGCTTGGTTTAGGGATCAGCGCTCGTCCAGGGCCGGCCTCAATTCTAAACAATTCCCTTCCGCACGGCCCACACGGCGGCTTGGGTGCGGTCGTTGACGCCGATTTTGCGCAACAGGTGCTGCACGTGTTCCTTGACGGTTTCCACGCTGATCGAGAGCGACTTGCCGATTTCTTTGTTGCTCAGCCCTAGGGCCAGGTGACGCAGCACCTGCGTCTCGCGCTGCGTGAGTGACGCCTCGTCGTCGTCGGTCTTTTTTCGCGTGGCCATCGTGCCCGCGACGCGATGCAATTCGCCATGCGCCGAAGGCTCGTTGTGCGCCATCACGGCATGAATGGTGGCCAGAAGCTGTTCGCGCCCGGTGCCCTTCAGTAAATAGTCGCTCGCACCCATCGCGTGGGCCCGAGCCATGTACGTCGGGTTGTCGTAGGCGGAAAGCATGACGACCCGCGTGTCGGGCAATTCGCGGTGGATCTGCTCGAGCGCGGTCAACCCGTCGCCGTTGCCCATGCGAATGTCCAACAGTGCGACATCGGGCTTGTGCTCGCGGGCCAGGCGTACGGCCTCTTCACCGCTGGCCGCGACGGCGACCACCTCAATGTCGGAATTGACCAACAGGCTGACCAGACCGCTGCGGACGACTTCGTGATCGTCCGCGATGAGCAGCTTGACCGACATGGCAGGAGCCTCCCCAGTGCGGCGTGCAACAGAACGAGCGTCGGAACGGAATCGACCTGCCCGAACATCATGTAAGCGTAGTACGGTCCTCACGACAGGACAACCGTTCCAGGCGCAACAATCGCACACCCACCCCTCCCAGGGTGGGAATTATCGACCCGCCGTGTGCCAAAAGCACCCTCGTGAGTGGACATTGCAACGGCCGCGCGTTGACCGTGGGCAGCGCGTAACGTAGATAATTTCCGACGTTTACGATGCGTTCGTAGGCTTTCCTTAAAGCCAACCGGACCGACACAGCCATTGGCACATAATCTCGCCCGTTCAGTTCGCCTTTGTTTTTGCGCGATTCCATTGCGTGGCAAGGTGAAGATCGGGCGTAAGTGGAGCGGAACATGAAACGTGGCACGCTGTTGCTAGTTGACGACGATCGCCAGATTTTACAGTCGATGGCCGATTGGCTGCGCGACCTGGGTTTCAACGTCGACGCGGTTAGCGGGCAGCAGGAAGCCACGGCCGCATTGGCGAAGAAGACCTACGACCTGGCCCTGGTTGATATTCGCCTGGCGGACGGAGACGGCTTTGACGTTCTGGCCTATTGCCGAGAACACCGACCGCAAACCACGGTCATCCTGATGACCGGCTACGGATCGGTCGAGACCGCGATCGAGGCCATCCGCGCGGGCGCGTTTGACCTGGTGACCAAGCCGTTGGTCGACGACGAACTGGAGATGTCGATCGAGCGTGCGCTCAACCATCGGCGGGTAGTCGAAGAAAACAAGCAGCTCAAGGCCCAACTCGATGTCCGCTTTGGCATGGACAGTATCGTCGGGCAGGATTATCGCATGCGGCGCGTGTACGACCTGATCGACAGCGTCGCCGACACGCGCGCCAGCGTGTTGATCACCGGTGAGAGCGGCACCGGAAAATCGCTCATCGCGCGAGCCATCCATCGCCGTAGCGGTCGTCGCGACAAGCCGCTGATCGAAGTCGCTTGCGGCGCCTTGCCCGAGACTTTGTTGGAAAGCGAATTGTTCGGCCACGCCGCTGGGTCGTTCACCGGCGCGACGGGCGAAAAACTGGGCAAGTTCATGCTGGCCGATGGCGGCACGATCTTCCTGGACGAAATCGGCACGGCCAGTCCAGCCTTCCAGGTGAAGTTGCTGCGGGTTCTGCAAGACTTCGAGTTCGAGCAGGTGGGCGGCACCAAGACCTTTCACGTCGACGTGCGCGTGATCCTGGCCACGAACGAGAACCTCGAGCGACTCGTGGCGGAAGGTCGCTTCCGCCAGGACCTGTACTACCGCGTGAACGTGATCAATATTGAGCTGCCCCCGCTGCGCGAACGGATCTCTGACATTCCGATTCTAGCCAAGCATTTCCTCGCCAGCATGGCCCAAGACTGCGGCAAGAAGATTGAAGGATTCACGGACGAAGCCATCGCCGCATTGGAGCGCTATCGCTGGCAAGGCAATGTCCGCGAATTACAAAACGTCATTGAACGGGCCGTACTTCTCGGCAAGAAAGAAACGGTCGGCGTCGAAGATCTGCCCTCGAGCATGACGAGCGGCGCGGCCATTTCCGTCGAACCGGCTGCCGGCCGATCGCTCAAGCAGGCCATGGAAGGCCCCGAGCGGCGAATCATCCTGGAAGTGCTAGAAAGCAACCAGTGGAATCGCCATTCAACCGCCGAAGCGCTGGGCATCAACCGCACGACCCTCTACAAGAAGATGAAGCGGTTGGGCCTCGAAGATCGGCCCTACGCGGCAACCTTGTAGCCGCTGCGCGGTGTCTGGAACCTTTGACCGCAAATCCGCCCGCCATTGGTGAATGATGCACTCCGCTGCGCGGCAAGGTTGAGAAACCTCGCCACATCCGGGGGTGGCACTTCCCAGAGCGAAGCGATTGGCGTTGTTACTGGGTTAAGATTCGGACTACCTGCCCTCAAATCGCGGCGGGCGTTTTTCCAAAAAGGCGCGGACGGCTTCTTCCACGTCGGCCGTCGAAATCAACTGACTCTGCGCCCAGCGTTCCAGCGCCATCTGCGAGTGCCGGTCCAGGCCATCGCCTTGATCGACGATTCGCTTGGCCATGCCCACAGCCAAAGGGGCGTTGGCCGCAATCTGCTCACCAAGCGCCGTCGCGGCTGTCAATAGATCGGCCGCAGGAACAACGCGATTCACTAGCCCCCACTGCAGCGCTTCGTTGGCGTCTACAGACCTTGCCGTCATGAGCATGTCTTTGGCGCGGCTCGGGCCGACAACCCGCGACAATCGCGTGGTGCCGCCCACATCCGCGAGCAGTCCCATGCGAGCTTCGGGTATCGAGAGCTTGCAGTCGTCGCTGGCCACACGCAGGTCGAAGGCAAGGGCCAACTCCAGGCCAAGGCCCATCACCTGACCGTGCAACGCACCGATCACCGGCACTTCCGTGGCTTCGATCGTGTGCAGGGCCTGCTGCATTTCGTCGGCCAATCGGCGCAGCCAACGTCCCGCGTCGCGTCCGGCGGACGCTGCGCGGGATTCGGCCAGCGACAGGATGTCGATTCCGGAGGAAAAGATCGACCCCGCGCCCGCCACAATCACTACCCGCACCGCGGGCTGCAGGTCGGCGGCGGCAACCTGGGCGGCCAACTCCGCCAGCATACTCGGCGTCAGCGCATTGCGTTTTTCGGGCCGATTGATGGTCACGTAGAGCAGCGGGCCATCCGCGCGGGATTGAATCAGTGAATCGCTCATGGGGCAGGCTACCTTGCTGGAACGCGTCAGCGAATCGGCCGTATTTATTGGCGGGGGCGTGCATGCAGGCCGCTCATAAAGTATCCTGTGAAGGCGCGACTGTCGAACTGCCGCCATCCTGCCGCACGTGTTCAGCCCACTAGTTTGTTGTCTCCGAAGTGCCCTTGCCGACGAGTGCAAAATCCCCTCAGGAGCTTCCTCAATGCATTCTAAAAAACTTGCCATTGCCGTGAGTCTCGCGCTGGTTGCCAGCGCCGGTGGTTGGCTGGCGTACCGCGCCCAAGATCCTGGCCCGGACATGACGCGGGCAGCCGAGACGTTCCTCAGCGCGCTCTCGCCCGATCAGCGTACGACGGCCAACATCCCCTTCGACGACAAAGCTCGGCTCGACTGGCATTTCATTCCTAAGGCCAACCGCAAGGG
>Ga0163144_10011594_pt1 | contig 18636 bp, 15 predicted proteins | sample OliLak19BULKMAT1_FD_123175 | JGI IMG/M metagenome (GOLD analysis project Ga0163144, IMG submission 123175) | Freshwater microbial mat bacterial communities from Lake Vanda, McMurdo Dry Valleys, Antarctica - Oligotrophic Lake LV.19.BULKMAT1 | ecosystem: Environmental > Aquatic > Freshwater >... | reverse complement strand
GAACTGTGGACTGGGTGCAAGCGCGTGTTGATTTGCCGTACGTGGACAACGCGGTCGACTCCGTTGTCGATAGCGCGCAATACGTAGCTGAGAAGGCTTCGGACGTTGCCGAAGTCGTCGTGGAGTTTGTGGCGGATACGGCTACCAATGCTGCCAGCTCGGCTGGCGCTTGGGTGGGCGACAAGGCAGCGAAGGTCGGCGATGCACTCACGTTCTGGAACTAGGTCTCGACGATGAACGATCGAGAACAACGGGTTGCTTTGCTCGGGGTGGTTGCCGACGTGCTTGACGCGCTCGGACTTAATGCCGACGAGCCGGGCTTCACACGGTTTGTTCCGTGCTACAACACCATTGGACAACCCACGGGCGAGAACCACGCCGAGTACACGTCAAGTGCTGGGCTCGGAAATGGCGGGGTCACCGATGCGGTCGTCGATCGACTCGCCCGATCACTCGGTGCAACGCTCACCGAGGACTCCCACAATATGGGTGTCAACGAGCAATACCGCCTACTGCGCTTTTCGGGCTCACGAAACGGCATCACGGTTTACGTGACGTTGCGACTCAACGCAGACAACTCAATGTCTTTGGGCGCAACAACCGTATGCAGTCCGTGAATCACTTTGCCGTCAGGCCAGCATCCCGAGGAGCGAACAGATGACATACGACCCAGCATCTCCGAGCTTTGGGGTTGCGTCAACTCGCCAAAACTCGTCTGTCTTGCCGGTGCTCTTTGGTCTGACCGCCGCCGGTTCACTGCTCTCCGGCGTGCTGCCGCTCGCGTCGGGTGGCGATGGAAAGCTGTTCGATGGAGGCGCCTACTTCGTGCTGGCGATTCTCATTCCAGCGGGGTTCCTGCTACTGGCAGCGGTTTCGTCGACAGCGACGCCCGCTCTGGCGGGACTCGGTGGCGGAGCCGCTCTCGCTGCCATGTCACTCTTTGGTTCATTGGCGGTGGTGATTTGGAAACTCACAGATGGTGAAGGACTTGGCGGGGGGACCTATGCAATGACGATCACTGCCATCGTCGCTGGTGTTGCTTTCCTAGCGAGTCTGTCCGCACCGGGCGTTCGAAGCGCGAGCGTGGCCCATTGGCTTGCCGCGCTAGCTGGGATCGCTATGTGCATCGGCTCTACTCTCGTGCCCAATGATCTTGGTTACGAGGGCTTTGACGGTTATAGCTATGAGCCGTCTTGGAGCGATTGGAACTACTTCGGTGAGGGACAAGACCGTATGTTGGCGGTCTCAGTTCAGTTGCTTATCTGGGCTCCAGTCGTTGGACTACTCGTTGGTGCTGCCAAGCGCGGGCGGTCAGGCGCTCTCTTTGGGCTTGGGGCATCAAGTGTTCTCGGCTGGCTGATTTTCGCGAGTTCCGTCGAGATCGGGGCCGACTCCTTAGGGGAGTTGGGCGGACTCAAAGCCAATCTGCACCCATTGGCGGTCGTTGGCGCGGTAGGAACTTTCTTGTTTGTGTTTGCCGCACTGAGTTCGTCGAAGGCAGCGGCCGCTTCGTCAGCCGGTGCCACGTCGGCGGTCCCCGAATTTCAGGCCTCACTCGGAGACTCCACGGGTGTGGCGACGAATGAAAGCCCCGCGGTCGTGGCCCCAATGGCCGCGCAAACCGCCGCCAATCCTGCTCGGTGGGTAACGGATCCTTTCGGTCGCCATGAGAGTCGGTATTGGAATGGCAGGTCGTGGACCAAACACGTCGCCGACGGGGGTGTTACTGGTGTCGACAGGCCGGTGGCGGGTCCGGAAGCCACACCTGCGACGGTTGTTAGCTCCGCCGATGCGGCACCTTCGTTTGCGCCACCGACAGTGCCCTTCTCCGGGCCATTGCCGCCGACGATCCGGCACTCCGACCCTGACCGGACGATACCTCGACAACGAGCTACACCGTTGATGGAGTTGGTCTTTGATTCTGGACAGCGCGTGACTCTGGTGGCGCCTGTGATCGTCGGGCGCTCGCCGGTGGTTCAAGCCAACCACCCAACCGCCACGCTCCTGCCATTTCCGGATGACACCATGAGCGTCTCGGCGACGCATTTTGCTGTCGGGGTCAACTCTGGCGAAGCCTGGGTGGAGGACCTTGGGTCCACCAACGGTTCCGTCGTGGCCGATGGACACGGTACCTCGGTTCCCCTTTCGCCCGGAACGCGAGCTGCTTTGGTGGTCGGCAGCAGCATTCGCTTCGGCGATAGGACCGCCCGCCTCGTAGCCAGTTCGCAGGCGCAATCGTGACTCGCGCTATGGACGCGTCGCAAGACAATACCAGTCGCTCGCTGGTCGGCCAACGAGCAGCGTCGTGAATGAAGTCGGGACGGACCCGCTCGTTGCTGATGCCTTGCGCGAGCATGGCTATCACGAAGTCGTTCACGTCGGCGCCGGTGGATTGGGCGATGTCTATCGCGCGCTCCGCGGGTCGACGGGCGGACCTGTCGCCATCAAAGTCGTTCGCGAGCACGGCGATCGTGAGGCCACCGACCGGCGTGTTCGACGTGAATTGGATGCGTTGCTCAAACTCAAGGGTCATCCCAACGTCGTCCAGATTGAGGAGTTGATTCCGTTACCAACCGGCCTCGCACTGGTGATGGAGTTCGTCAGCGGCGGATCATTGATGGATCTTGTTCAAACAGATGGCCCACTCGGCCCGGCTCAGGCAGTGTCAGCGATGGCGGACGTAACTCGAGCACTCGGCGACGCTCATGCTCTCGGCATCGTTCACAGAGACATCAAGCCGCACAACGTGATGGTGGGCCAGTTTGGTCAGTGCAAAGTCTGTGACTTTGGGATTGCCGCTGTCTTAAAGGACACCGGTTTTACGGATCGAACCAGTTCTTTGTCGTACCGATATGCCAGCCCGGAGGAATTGGACGACGCTCCGGACATTGGTCCGGCGACTGATGTCTATTCCCTTGGAGTTTCTTTGCGTCAGTTGTTGACTGGCGAGAGCAGCGAGGTACGGGCTCAGCCAATGGCGGATCACCTCGCTCTTGACCGTCGATTTTCTGAAGTTGAGCGCAAGACGGTCAGCGTGATAATGCAGTTGGTGGCTTCAATGACCGAGCGCGACTCTGCGAATCGCCCGACGGCGGCGCAAGTGTTGACGTCCGTGCGAGATCTTGAGCGCTGGCTCGGCCCAGCTCGTGTGACGTCAGTGAGACCCCGCGTTGTGGAGAACTTTCCGATCGCGGACACGGATCCTCGGAGTTCGCGATCTGTGGCGATGCCCGAGGCTGGCCCGGTCGCTGACATTGACGACACCGTGGTCCGACCTCAGAAGCCGTTGCCACCGCCAACGGCGCCGCCAGGAGATCCCCGGCGGGTTTTGCCCAATCCGAACACGACACCCGAACAATGGTGGGAGAAAACATGACAAGCAAGAGCTCGAGTGGTGGGGTCAGAAGGGTATGGCCAACAGGCACCGACTATGCACGCGCAATACAGACACCCGAAATATCGTTTTCTGACCCAGAATTGGCAGCTGGGAAGCCAGGAACCAACGCGCTTGGTATGCCCCTTGTGGCTAGCGGCCAGAATGCCGTCGTCTTCTTGCTGAAGACGAAGCGTCGTTCCGACGCAGTCCGTTGCTTTTTGACGCCGCCGTCAGAAGGGGCTGTGCGGTACCTGGCGCTACAGGACCACCTAGTCGACTCATCTCCTCCGGCCCTGACACCTGCACGCTGGCTCGCCGACGGAATAATGGTCGGCCAAACCAGGTGGCCAGTGGTTGTCATGCCGTGGGTTGACGGAGCGCCGCTCAACCTCGCCGTTGAGGCGATGATTGGTGACAGCGAACGCCTCAGGGAACTGGCGAGGCGATGGGCGGAGGTCGTTCTCAGTCTGCAAAGCGCCGGAATCGCGCATGGCGACCTGCAACATGGCAACGTGCTGATAGCGGCGAAGGATGCGATCGCTTTAGTCGACCTCGACGGAGTCTGGGTGCCCGAAATTGAAATCGGACCGCCCGCCGAGTTTGGACATCCGAACTACCAACATCCGAAGCGGGACATCAAACATTGGGGACGATACGTTGACTCGTTCCCAGGTGCGCTCATTGAGCTAGCAATTCTTGGACTCGCCGCCGACGCAAGTCTCAAGAGATTTCTGCACGGTGAGAATTTGCTCTTCATGCGCGCCGATCTTGAGCGGTCGGCTGACTCCGAGGTCTGGGACGCCCTCTGTACTTCGCCGGAACCGACTGTCGCACAGATGGCCGCGACGCTGCGCCAGTTCTGTGCTGGCCCAATTGCAAGCGTGTTGGTGCCTTTCGACGAACTTCGAACCACGACGAATGAAACGTTGGCGCGAACGGTCGTAAGGCCATCACAGGTCAAGAGTCCAGTGGCAGCGCCATCGCCGATCGCTGCCGTTCCCGATGATGACTCGTGGTGGGAGAAGCCTGCGAAATCGGCCCCGGCCCCCGAGCCGCGGTCCGTCTTGTTGAGTTCTGACGCGGCGGCTAAACCGTCGCGATCGATGCTCGTCGGCCTTGGCAAGAACGCGGCGATCTCTGGTCTCACCGGTGGAGCACTTGCAGGCGTTATGGGTTCATGCGCGACAGTTCTTTTCGACCCTTTCCTGAGCGAACGCGGAGAGACGATTGCGTTCGTCGCTCTGATCGGCGTGATGCTCGGCGGGTTTTTGCTCAGCATGCAATCAATCGCGGGTCAACATTGGCGGGCAGCGGCGCGGCGGTTTCTCTTGGGAGCATTGGTGGGTGGCACTGCCGGGACGCTGGCGATTCCAGTCGCCAATGCAGCTGTCGTTGGACTCGCCACTGGGGAAGCTGGGAGCCGAGAGGTGCCGCTCGGCGCGACGATCTTGATCTTTGTCATCGTTGCGTCATTCGTTGGATTTGCTCTTGGGATGTTGCGCAGCGGGACAACCGGGCTGTACGGGGCAGCGGCAGGCGCCGCAGGGGGTCTCGTGGGTGGTGCAGTTTTCGGAAAGTCGGTCGCGAAGTACGACGGCAGTGCCGAACTCGACGTGCTCTTTCTGAGCCCTCTTACCATGTTCGTGGTTGCGCTCGTTACCGGCGCCATTGGACTCTCATACGGGCTGACGGTACGTGCTCGACGCTTCGCTAGTTTGACCATTATCGAAGGCTTGAATAGCGGAATGGAGATCGCGGTGGAAGGGGAGCATGCGACGATCGGCGCCGATTCCGGTTGCGATCTCATTCTTCGCAACGACCCCAAAGTTTCCGGTAAGCACGCTGAATTGCTGCTCACCAGCGTGCCGCCGGTTCTTGTCCCGATCGGTGTGGTGCTACGCAACGGCGAAGCGATCGCGGACAGAGTCCAGTTGGCAAGCGGCGACGTGCTGATGATTGGTGGTTCGTATATTCGGATCGATTTCAAGGAGGCACAAGATGGCGTCTGATGTCAACGCTCGTCGACTGGTAGTCGTCTCGGCTGGACTCGCCGCCGTCGGTCTCGCCTCGCTCGCGCTGACGTTTGCGGCGTCCGATGGAACGACTCGTACTCCGGCCACGGTTCTCGATACTTCCTCGACCACCGTGTCGCTACCAACGACGCCCGCACCACCAATCACGATCTCCGTGCCCGAAACGAAACCGTATCGATGCAAATTCGGACCAACGATCGATTCGTCAATGACAGGTATCCGCTGTGTGGATTGAGCTGATATGACATACGAGAGTCGCGTCGATCGCCATAATCCCAGCTGTCTGGTCTTCATGATCGATCAATCCGCGTCGATGGCTGAGACGATGACTGGCGCCCCTGTGTCTCGCGCAGTGGCCGTCGCCGATCAGCTGAACGGATTGATCTACGAGCTGATTCAACGATGTACCAAATCACTGTCCGAGCCACCGCGCCCTTACTTTGCGGTGTCGGCGGTCGGCTACCGAACTGATGCTCACGATCGACCGGTCATCGGTCCGATGTTGCAAGGCTCAACCGCCGACCGTCCGTGGGTATGGACCACAGATCTGGCGAACAGTCCGTTGCGACTGGAGGAGCGAACTAACGACACACCGGCGGGGATTCAACGCTTCACGGTGCCGGTTTGGGTTGACCCACTGGCTACTGGTGGGACGCCTTTGTGTAGCGCGTTCAACTATGTCGGTCGTCTTGTTCGTAGTTGGGTTGACCAGTACCCCAATTCGTTTCCACCAATTGTCGTCAACCTTTCCGATGGCGAATCAACCGATGGAAACCCTCAAAAGTGGGCGGAGAGGCTCCGTGGCTTGGAAACGACCGACGGAAACACTCTTCTGTTCAATCTTGATGTGTCGTCGGGGGGCAATCCGGTCCTGTTCCCTGAGCGAGTCCCGTCGTCCATGACGAAACATGGGCGCGGAATGTTCGAAATGTCGAGCGAGCTACCTCCGACGATGCTCACCGCTGCCGCCGCTCAGGGTTTCTCAGTAACTCCTGGGGCGCGGGGTTTCGGCATGAACGCTGACTTCCGCTCCGTAGTCACGTTCTTGAATGTCGGTACCAGCGTTGGACACCTTCTGCGATGACTGGTGGGATGGACGCCCGACGGGCCGTGTCTGACGCTCTGCCAGCCCTCGCGGTCGTGGCCATTGTCTCGGTGGCTATGTCGCGATCGGTTGATGAGCTGCACCGTCGACTTCCGGTGCTGACGATCGTTGGCGTCTGCGGTGTAGCGCTCTCGCTCGTGGTTCTCGACCGAATCACGCCGAGTAGTAACACACTGACTGGGGAGCGACCGCCCCACGGAAATCTGACGGCTGGCCAAGCCGACCTCCATGGGGCGTTCGTTTCCTCGGCAGTGCGAGGTTTCGAGACCTTCAGCTTGGCAAAGGAGGGTGCGGCCGATAATGAAAACGAGGACAGCCTGCGGGTAGAAGACAGCCTAGGGCTGGTTGCAGTATCGGACGGTGCATCAAGTTCGTTCGGCGCACGAATTTGGTCGCGTGCTCTAGTTGATGCGGCGTCGACAGTTCCTGGACCGATCCGAGCCGGTCTTGTTGGCGAGATCGTTGAGCGGGCCGCTGTGCGTTGGCGCGAACAGCACTTGCATGGCGATTTGGAATGGTGGGCCAAAGAGGGTTTGCGCCGCGGTGCGTTCGCGACACTCCTAGTGGTCAGCATTGGAGAAATCGCTGGCGGTCGCGGCTGGCGGGCTATCGCGGTCGGAGACAGTTGTGTCTTTCATCTGCGCCGCTCATCGGGTGCATGGCACCTTGTGCGAAGTTTCCCTGTCGAGACGGCTGACGACTTCGGCAGCCATCCGGCTCTACTTTCCAGCGTCACATCTCCAACCAGTGGTATTCAAGTCGCATCTGGTGAGTTACAGAGGGGCGATGTTTTGATCGCCGCTACCGACGCCATTTCGGAATGGATGTTGCGTGACTCGGCCCGAATCGCCTTCGTTGCCGAAACACCGGTCGCGGAAGTGCTCGAAACTGCTCGTAACGCCAGACGAAGCAACGAAATGGTGAACGACGACGTGACCTTCATTCGCTTTCAAGAGGAGAACTAATAGTGACCAGTTCGTTCACGAAGAGCATGGCTGGTCGGGCGATCATCGCAATGCTGCCATTGGCGTCGCTGTCGATCGTTTTCGCCGCTGTTGGCGGCCAGTGGAGCGGTGGATCCGCGAGTGCCGAGACTGCCCGAACCACCACCGTCGAAACCGCCCGAACCACGGCGACAAGTGCGCACATTACGACGACGACGATACGCACCACGACGACTCTGCGAAGTACGACCACGACTATTCAACCAGGGCCTGCCAGCAAGCTCAAGATCTATGACGAGGCCTATAACCCTCGTTTCAATCCATGCAATGATCCGATAGAGATCAAACTCAATCCCGGTGGTCATCTGAGCGAAGTGGACATAGCGAATGTCGAGGAGTTTCTACGTCAGCAGGCCGATCAGTTGTCAGTTCTTACCGGAGTGACGATCGTGTACGACGGGCTCACCTCGCAGGCAAGCGTCGAGGTATATCAGGGCGGCGAGTACATCCTCTTGCACTTTGGGTTGCCTGGAGAGGGTTTGCTCGAGGTGGGTAGTGACGGACCGAGGGGGTGGAGTTTTTCGTGGGACCGACTGAGGGGCAACTTCATGGAGATCAACGCGTTCAAGATACAAGTGAACGCTGAACTGATTAGTTATGGGTCGAGTCCTCTTGACAATGCGGACAAGCGGTTTCTCATGCTGCTGTTAGGAGAGTCGCTAGGTCTAGACATTCTGACTGATGAGGACATGCTCCGCGCTGACCCGCCAGGGGATCCAAGTTCTTGGAGTCGAGAGATCATGTACGTCGACTCATACTTCCGTTCGTCCGATGCGCCGGCAGTGTGGGGGGCGGGGGACGCATACGGCTTTGCGGTCGTCGGGGCGAACAGCGGTTGTTTCTAGCGCCGACGGACGCTGACGTTGATAGACGAGGAGCAGTAATTCCTGGATACCGCAAAGCGCGTTGCTAGCCGAGCACATTCGCGATGTCTCTGTATCCGTTGAAGTTCACAAAGCCCTCAACGTGTCATCCGACGAACCCTACTGCAGAGAAATGTGGGCCTAACCGGGACGCTAGACGTCGTCGTAAAAAATTTCGCCAGGTTCCAGAACGCCGTCGCCGTCATGGTCGAAGCCGGGGAGGTTCACTCCGTCGAAGAGTGCGGTCCACGTTGCGAAGCCGACAATGCCGTCGACGACTAGACCCGCGTTGTTTTGAAAATTCTTCACCGCCCTTTCAGTCTCCGGACCAAACAGCCCATCGGGATCGAGGTAGTACCCCAAGTCGAATAGCCGATTCTGCATGAGTTGCACAGCGGGGCCCTTCGTGCATGTCCCCCATGGGAGGACATCGACCGGCGCCAAGTACGTGCATTTGGAAACCGACACGGGCATTGAAACCTGCCGAACAGTATTCGCGGTCGGTTGCGTGTCCTCGCTCGCGGCTCGGTCAGTGTTGGATGGTGTGCTGGTCTCAACGTCCGCCTGCGTTGTGGCGGAAGCCGTGGCCACCGGCGAAGCGTCGTTTGAGGCGTCGTTCGAGTCGCGGCCAGAGGCGAACAACACGGCTGCAATCACAAGGGCGCCCACCAACGCGAGCCCGACGACCAGCGTGACTGAAGGGGTAGTGGACCTAATAATCGGTTGGGGTACTACGGGGACCACTGCGGGCGGTGGTGGCGGCCGCATGATGGTCGTGGCGGAGACCGCATCGTAAGTTGGCGGAGGATTGATGACCGATCTGGGTTTGGTTGATGCGACGGACGTTGGAGATAGCACTGAGGGTGCAGGGATTTGCGGCTGCGGCACGCCGGACAGCGGAACGGCGTGTGGCGGATGGACATGTTGGAGCACCTTGATGCGTAGCGAGCCGAGTCGGGTGGCGGCTTCGTCGAAGCTCGCGGATAGTTCGGCGAGCGTCGATCGATCGCTTGGATGGTGCGCCAGCGCTTGTCTGAGCACGGCGATTGTTGGGGCGAGTGCGTCGTCGTTCACTGCGAAATCTGCGGCGGTCGCATCGACTCGATCGCGAAATGACGGTCGCCGGCCTGAGGCCAGGTGCAGCATGGTGGCAGCAAATGAGTACGCGTCGGCCGGTGGGCCGATGTCGTCGCTGCCGTCGAGTTCCTCCGGCGAGGCATACGCCATCGTCAACGACCCAGTCTTAGTGCGAGCCTCTCCGTCACGTGCCAGCGAGGCGATACCGAAGTCGCACACCTTCACCTGTCCGAAGGCGCCGATCAACAGGTTGTGCGGTTTGATATCGCGGTGGATTACACCAACCGCGTGCGACGCAGTTAAAGCGTCGCAAACGTGCTGGCCGACAAGGACCAACTCTGCAGCCGACAGTGGGCCTCGTTGGACACGATCGAATAACGAGCCTCCGGGCGCGTACTCCATCACGAGGCACGGACCGGCGGGTCCATCGACGACTTCCTCGACGTTGACCACGTGGGGGTGACCCTTCAGCCGGAGCAGCGCGTCCAGCTCACGTCGGGCGCGGTGCCAGGTCGGCGAACCGGCACTGATCTCCAGCAGCTCTTTGATCGCGACCATGCCACCCGTTGAGACGCGCCGCGCTCGATAGACGCGGCCGAGACCACCTTGGCCGGCCAACTCAAAATCGGCGTAACCCTGCAACGCGAACGCCACGCACACCACCCTTAAGGACCGACGAGAAGCAACTCGGTCGGCGCAGATTAGTGCACCCTCCGAAGCTGCGATGCACCGATCGCGGACCGCGCTGCTGCCATACGAAAAACTGGCGGAGCGACCGTTGTCGGCGAGTCGTTCGGGTCGTCAAGTCTCCGCAGACGTTCAGATCCCTGGCGAATGGCGGCTTCCTCAAGTGCGGATCGGAGTTCGATGGCGGTGGGTCGGTCGCCTGGTTTATGTGCCAGGGATCGTCATAGACGGCTGATCGGCCCGGCTAGTGAGCTGGCTTGGTTGGCGGAGTTGGCGGTGGTGGCATCGACACGGTCTTGGAACGATGGCCGGCGACCAGAAGCGAGATGCAGCATTGTTGCGGCGAACGAGTAGACATCGGCGGCCGGGCCGATGTCGTCGCTGCCATCTAGTTCCTCCGGAGACGCGTACGCCATCGTTAACGCGCCGGTCTTGGTGCGCACTTCGCCGTCGCGTGCGAGGGAGGCGATACCGAAGTCGCACACTTTCACCTGTCCGAACGCGTCGATCAGCAGATTGTGCGGCTTGATATCGCGGTGCAAAACACCGGCAGCGTGCGACGCCGTCAAGGCGTCGCAAGCATGCTGGCCAACTAGCACTAACTCTGGAGTCGAGAGTGGGCCACGTTGCACACGATCGAATAATGACCCGCACGGCGCGTACTCCATAATTAGGCATGGCCCGTCGGGGCCACCGATGACTTCTTCGACGTTGATCACATGCGCGTGACCCTTCAATCGCAGCATTGCGTCAAGTTCGCGGCGAGCGCGATGCCACGCCGGTGAGCCCGCGCTGATGTCGCGTAGTTCGCTTCGTTCGTCGGCTGATCGAGCTACCCGACCGCTCGCCTGGGGTTCAAGGTTGGTTCGTGTTTGTAGCGGCAGTCCACCCCTCGACGCCGTTCCACTTCACGTGATACCAGCCGTCAACTTTTCCTGGTTCAACGAGGGGAACGAAACACGTCGAGGGGGGAATGTGGGCGAGGTCTTGAGAGTTCTTATCGCGTTCTGAGCGAACGGTGGCGTGATCTATGTCCGCACGAACGCACCAGGTCGATGCTGGCGATGTCGTTGGCCTTGTCGTTGTGGTTCGGGCTGTCGTCGGAGTCACGGATATCGGCAGGGTTTCTGATTCGGTCGCGGTCGCTGCATCGGTCGCGACAGTCGCCGCAGCCGCGGTGCTCGGTTCTGTGTCGTTCGATTGCGACAACATCGCGATGAGCCCAGCGACAGAAAGTACGGCGACCGCAACGACAAGCAGCAGAACTACCGGTTGCCGGCTGCGTGTTGGCGGCGGCAACGATCCGCTCGGCGACGAGTTGTCAATGCTGGGAGGCGCGACGGGCCGAATCCTGGTAGGAGGAGGGGGCGGCGGTGCCGTGACTCGGATCAGGGTGGCATCATTCGCGCGTCCATCCCCCGACGCGTAGGTCTGAGCCACCAATGGTGGTATTGCCCTGACAACTGTCGGAGTGTCGCGCCGTACCGGCCGCACGTGCTCAGTCGGGGCGACAGCGAGTAGTGCGTGAGAGAACTTCTCGAGGTCGGCCGGGCGTTGGCTCGGATCGACGGACATTGCAGATTCGATCAGTGCCGACAATGCAGGCGGTAATCGCGGGGCCGTCTTCGCCAGTGGCGGGTACGAGCCGCGGCGGATCGCGTCGAGTACGCCGGAAAGGCTGCGACCGGCGAACGGCTGATGACCGCTCACGATCTCGTAACCAAGCACACCCAACGAGAATGTGTCGCAGGCGGGATTGTGTGCTACATCGTCGAGGAGTTCTGGCGCGCTGTAGCCGATGGTCCCCACAAGACTCCCTGTCGCCGTCATTCGACTACGGTCATCGCCGCCGACGATGCCTAGGTCGGACAGGAACGGTTGTCCGTCCGCTGACAGCAGCACGTTCGATGGCTTCACATCGCGATGCACGAGTCCGTGTGAATGCATCGCCGACAATGCACTGGACACCGACGCGAGCACGTTGACGGCCTGCCCGACAGTCAGCGCACCCTGTTTGGCGATCACATCGGTGACCGATCCTCCGGCGCAGTACGCCATCACGAAGTACGGCGTTCCCTCGGTTTCGCCAAAGTCGTAGATGGACACGATGTGAGGATGATGAAGTTCGCTGAGAACGTGTGCTTCGCGGCGTAGACGGGCCGCAAATTCCGCGTCCATCGTGGCCAGGATCTTGATCGCGACGAGGCGATTCAATCCTTCTTGGCGGGCCAGGTAGACGACGCCCATGCCGCCGCGGCCTAGTTCGTCAATGATCTCGTATTGGCCGAACCGCTTGCCGATCAATGCTGCCCCCTCGCACAGTCAACGGGAGCCGACCTTAGTCGGCCGCACAATGTGCAAAGTAAGGCCAAGGCGCGGTCGTGTGGTGGAGAGGCCGGACGGTGTTGGAGAGGCTTAGGACGAACCGACGTACCAGATTTTGGCGGTGTCATCGTCGCTGGCAGTGACGACGCGGGTGCCGTCTGGGCTGAATTCAGCCGAGAATAGTTCGAGAGTGTGTCCGTCCAGACGGAGCAATTCATCGCCGGTGCTAGAGCCCCACACTCTCGCAGTGTGATCCCAACTTGCAGTGACGATGCGGCTCCCGTCAAGGCTGAATCTCGCCGAGAAGACGCGGCTGGCATGTCCCGTCAAAGTAAACAACTCGGCGCCCGTGAAGGCGTTCCAAACTTTGGCGGTGCCGTCGGCGCTGGCGGTGACGACGCGCGTGCCGTCCGGGCTAAACGCCGCTGAGTAAACATCGTCGGAGTGTCCGACGAGAGTCCTGAACTCTCCGGAAGAAGGACTCCAGACTGTGGCCACGCTATCCAAACTTGCGGTGACGATCCAGGCTCCATCCGGACCGAACTGCGCAGACGCAAGTGGTCCGGGGATGTCGACGGTATCGACGTTGGCACCTGTATTGGCGTCCCACACTCTGACGGTGCCATCGTCGCTGGCCGTGACGATGCGAGCGCCGTCTGGACTGAACATCGCAGAATTCACATCGGCGGTGTGTCCTTCCAGGGCGGTGATTGGGTCGCCGGTGGTCGCGTTCCAAACCTGTGCAGTGTCATCTGCACTTGCGGTGACGACGCGGTTGCCGTCGGGGCTGAATGCTGCTGAGAAAAGCTGGTCGGTGTGTCCACTGTAAATGGTAATGACGTCTCCGGTGGCGGCATCCCAGACTCTGGCGGTGCCATCCTTGCTGGCGGTGACGACGCGGTTGCCGTCGGAGCTAAAGAGTGCCGATCTGACTCGATCAGTGTGGTCATCCATCGTGATCAGAACTTCCCCGCGAAGCGGCGTCGCAGCTGAAGTTGCGACGGCGGTTTGGCCCGCAGTGACTGCGGTGACCGTGGTCGAAACTTGAGTGATGGCGGGACTGACGCTTGTCGTGTCATCGGTGGTGTCGGAGGTCAGCGTCGCGTTCCCCGAATCGCGCGTCAACACAATGGCGACCGCCGCGCCGAGCGCGATCAGTGCAATCGCAACCGCGATGAAGGGGCCACTCCGCGACGAGGGGCGAATCGAGCGCCCATCTGCAAGGTAGGAGGGACGAAGGATTGTCGGGTCGGGGGCATCGTGGATTGTCGGTGCCATCTCCGCCGGACGTTCGGTGGGTTTTGCAATCGTCGGTGCCGGCAGTCGATCGCGTACCAAGGTTTGCAACGGGACATCTGTCTGAGACGCTGCGGGTGCGGGAAGTCTGTGATCAAGAGCCTTGACCCGGCGGGGACCGAGTCGGTAGGCGTCCTCGTCAAAGCTCGCCGAAAGGTCCGAAACAGATGGTCGACTACCTGGCTTGTGTGCGAAGGCTTGCCGGAGGAGTGCGATCGACGATGTGAGTGCATCGTCTTTGACCGCGAAGTCGACGCTCGTGCCATTGAGGCGGTCTTGGAATGATGGTCGTCGGCCGGATGCAAGGTGCAGCATCGTTGCGGCGAACGAGTAGACGTCGGCGGCCGGACCGATGTCGTCGCTGCCGTCGAGTTCTTCCGGTGACGCGTAGGCCATGGTCAACGCGCCGGTCTTGGTGCGCAACTCTCCATCGCGTGCGAGGGAGGCGATACCGAAGTCGCAGACCTTCACTTGTCCGAAAGCGTCGACCAGCAGATTGTGCGGTTTGATGTCGCGGTGCAACACACCAGCCGCGTGTGATGCGGTTAGCGCGTCGCAAACGTGCTGGCCAACGAGCACTAGCTCCGGAGCTGAAAGCGGACCTCGTTGCACACGATCGAACAGCGAGCCACCGGGAGCGTATTCCATGATCAGGCATGGTCCATTAGGTCCGTCGATGACCTCTTCGACGTTGATCACATGCGCGTGACCCTTTAATCGCAGCATTGCGTCAAGTTCGCGTCGCGCGCGATGCCACGCCGGTGAGCCAGCACTGATGTCGCGTAGCTCCTTAATCGCAACCGTGCCCCCGGTCGAAACCTTGACCGCTCGATAGACGCGACCCAGACCGCCCTCACCCACCAGTTCAATATCGCCATAACCCCGCAACTGCATCGACACCACCCCAGTATGCGCTCAGGGTAGTTCACCGCATCGCGGGCTCGCCGCGCCGAGCCTCGGCGCCCCCTGCTAGCTACACGGTCGTCCGTCTGCTTCAAGTAGCCGTGCGACGCGCAGGGCGGAGTCGTTGATGGTGTCCACCGTCACGCGACCGTCGGTCACAGCCAATTCGAGAGCATCGATCACGGCCGCAGTATCGGCGATGCCCGTGAAGAGCACGACGTCGATTCCGGCTTGCACTGACATCACGGCTGCTTCAGCCACTGGGATTCCGATCGCGTCCATCCCGAGGGCATCGCTCAACACCAGTGCGTTCGCATATCCATATTGGCGCAGCAGCGCGACGGCCGCGGCGTTTGTGCTCGCTGGTTGGCCGTCGCTCAGACCCGGCACGTTGAGATGCCCGACCATCACAGCGGCGCCAGTGGTGGCGAGCTGCTGAAACGGCACCAAGTCGTAGTTGCGTAGCTCGTCGAGCGATGCGGTCGTGGCCAGTTGGTCGTGCGTGTCGGCCGACGCGCCGCCGTGACCGGGGAAGTGCTTCAGCACCGGCAACATCCCCGAACGCTGCCACGCACCAACGTACTCAGCGCCCAGCGCTGCCACCTGCTGGGGGTCGCCCCTGAACAATCGTTGGTCACCGAGTGGATCGGCTCCGACGATCGGTCGTACGTCGACTACCGGGCCGAGTACGACATCGATGCCTGCTGCCGCAATCACCTTGGCGTGACGGTCGAGAATTGTCGCCCGTTCATCGGACGTCAGGAGCGACATGTCCTCTTGCGAAGGGAACGCATCGAGCACACGCAGTCGCTGGACATCGCCTCCCTCTTCATCGGTGGCGACGAGCAGCCCATGCGCGCTGAGTTGTTCGAGCGCCGTTAGATGCATGACGAGATCGACCACAAATGTGTCGTCGACTTTCATCAGCAACACGCCACCCACGTGCAGGTCGCGCACGGTTGCTTCGACCTCTGCCCACTGGTCGGAGTACGCGCCGGGCCACACGAGCAGAGCGATCCGATCGCGTAACGGCCAGGTCGCGAGACACGCGACGAGCGGATCAAACACAGCAGTGCTGGCGATTGTGCTGCTTGAGTTGATGCTGCTTGAGTTGATGGTGCTTGGCGCATCGGACGCGCCGGTGACCGTTGAGCTACTCGAGCACGACGCCGCAGCCGACACGGCAACGAGGAGACTGACCGCAGTGACCACCCTGAGGCGCGCATGGCAACGCCATTGCATCCGTGGCATCAAGGGTTCGGCGGTTGGAACTTGCGGCCATAGCAAAGCACCGGGCCTGGAGTCACTTCCTCAGGGGTTTTCAGACCGTGGGCTTTGCACCACTCCACCGCGTCAGACTTTGAGCCGTACCCCACGGGAACGATTGTCAGATACCACCCGATCATCGGCTCACCTCCCGTCGTGAATTGAAACGCGCCACCGTCGACGAGGATCGCGTCGTACCGTGAACGCAGTAGTTCGTGATCACTACGAATCGTGTTTAGGTCGTAGGTAATGCCACCAGTTTCCAAGCCGACCTTCTTCGCGCTGAGCTGCGCAACCCAAAAGTCGACCAACGTGTCGGCCATCGGCCGGTCCTGCGCGATGTGCGACTGCAGTGGGTCGCTAATGGTCGTGGTGGTGACCGGCGGGACTGTTGTGGCTGGAGCGACTGTGGCCACAACTTGGCTGATGACGGTGGTGACGCTTGGCGTGACCTCGTTGGCTTCGGAAATTTGCGTCGCCTCCCCGGAGTCACGAGTTAGCGCCACTGCCGCAGCTGCGCCTAGCGCGATCATTGCAACCGCAGCCGCGACGAGGATGCCACTCCGCGACTTGGAACGAATCGAGAGTCCGTGTGCTTGGTTTCCGTTACGGGCGATGGTCTGGCCGGTGGGATCGTAGATCGGCGGGGCCATCTCCGGCTGGCGTTGGGTCGGTCTGGCAATCGTCGGTGGTAGCAAGGTTTGTGACGGAACGATGGGTTGAGGAATCTGTCGTCCAATTGTGGGCTCTAGCGCCTTAATCCGGCGGGGACCGAGCAGGTAGGCGGCGTTGTCAAAGCTCGCTGATAGATCCAAAATCGACGGCCGATCGCCTGGTTCGTGCGCGAGGGCCTGTCGGAGAAGCGTAATTGAAGATGTGAGCGCTTCGTCGTTAGTCGCGAAGTCGGCGTTCATAGCGTCCATTCGGTCTTGAAATGAAGGTCGTCTCCCGGACGCAAGATGCAGCATTGTCGCCGCGAACGAATAGACGTCGGCAGCGGGACCGATGTCGTCGCTGCCATCGATTTCCTCAGGTGATGCGTAGGCCATCGTCAGCGCTCCGGTCTTGGTGCGTGACTCACCGTCGCGTGCCAAGGACGCGATTCCGAAGTCGCAGACCTTCACTTGCCCGAAAGCTCCGATCAACAGGTTGTGCGGCTTGATGTCTCGGTGAATGACACCAACCGCATGCGACGCAGTCAACGCTTCACAAACATGCTGACCAACCAACACCAACTCCGCGACGGACAGCGGACCGGTCTGGACGCGATCAAACAACGATCCACCCGGTGCGTACTCCATGATCAGACACGGCCCGTCGGGTCCATCAATCACTTCCTCAACGTTGACTACGTGGGAATGACCCTTCAGCCGCAGCAGCGCGTCTAGTTCTCGTCTGGCTCGATGCCAGGTCGGCGAACCAGCACTGATGTCGCGCAGCTCCTTGATCGCAACCACACCGCCGGTCGACACCCGTCGCGCCCGATAGACACGACCAAGACCGCCTTCACCGACCAAGTGAATGTCGCTGTAGCCCCCCAACTGCATTGGTCTCTACCCCCGGCCGTGGCTCGTTTACAGCAACTTCAGCAACACCAGTAGCCCGTTGGCCACTGCTGCGATGCTTGCAGCAGACCCGACGAGGACGACGAAGAGCGTTGCAGTTTCTCGGAGAACTCCGGCTGGGCGGAGAGTGCCAGCGGCCTTGATTGTGGTGGTGGGTTCTGCGCTGTTGGGTTTTGGGACGGGCTGTCGGATGATCGTGGCTGCCACAGCGTCGTCAGCGCCTAGATAGTCGCTTGGCGCCCGGGTGATTGAGTTCGCCCCCGGGACTCTTGGTCTGATCACGGTCGCACCCACGTCGCCTGGCGTGGTAGTGCTATCTCCGTCACTCGATGAAGTCGGCCGGGTCACGCTTCCGGACAATCTTGTGATGCCCAGAGCGCCGAGTTGTAACTTTGAGGCGTCAAAAACCTGTTGAAGGTCTCGCATCGTGGGCCGGAGGGCTGGGTTTGTTTGCAAGCATCGCTGCAATGCGTCGGACACGAGTACGAGTGCCGGATGCAAAGCGGCCACCTCTGGAAGATCGACACTGGCGCCCCGATCTCGAAACGAGGGCTTTCGTCCCGTGGCCAGGTGCGACATAGTCGCAGCGAACGAATAAACATCCGCTGGCGCGCCAACCTCTGCGTCGTCGTCGAGCTCTTCAGGACTCGCGTAGGCCAGCGTGAATGCTTTAGTGCGGGTGTTCAGCCCCACACCGCGAGTCAGCGCCGCGATCCCAAAGTCGGCGACCTTCACCTGACCGAACGCACCGACGAGCAGATTATGCGGCTTGACGTCACGGTGCACGATCCCGGCTGCATGAGCGTCCGCGAGCGCGTGACACACCTGTTGACCGACAAGCACCAGTTCTGGAGCGGTCAATCGTCCGTTGGCGAGGCGGTCCATCAACGATCCGCTATCGAGGTACTCCATCACCAGACAGGGGCCTTTCGGGCCATCGATGATCTCCTCAACGCTGACGACGTACGGATGACCCTTCAAGCGGAGCATCGCATCCAACTCGCGTTTCGCGCGATTCCAGGCAGGCGACGCCGACGGCACCTCACGCAACTACTTGATCGCGACCACGCCAACGGTTGAGATTCGGACCGCTCGGTACACGCGGCCCAGCCCGCCCTCGCCAATCATCTCAGCAT
>Ga0163144_10011592_pt1 | contig 18637 bp, 20 predicted proteins | sample OliLak19BULKMAT1_FD_123175 | JGI IMG/M metagenome (GOLD analysis project Ga0163144, IMG submission 123175) | Freshwater microbial mat bacterial communities from Lake Vanda, McMurdo Dry Valleys, Antarctica - Oligotrophic Lake LV.19.BULKMAT1 | ecosystem: Environmental > Aquatic > Freshwater >... | reverse complement strand
TCGCGCAAGCGCCACAGGGCGCGCGTGTCGGCCAAAAATTCGGCGTCGAAGTAACCGCCGATGACCGACGTATCGAGATAGAGCGAAAGCGCGTGCATCGCCGAATTCATGACGAACCCGCCGCGGTCGGTCGAGGCGACAGTTTCGCGGCCGGGTGCGTGGCGGCGTGGACCTCCTTCGGCTTCCGGATCGAGACGTGGTTGCTTGTCCGCAAGCAGGTGTGGCGAGATTTTCCTGAGCACACCAGATGTCCGCACCGAGCTCCTCTCCAGCAGAGTCGCGCCGTTACAAGCGGAGTCGTTGACCCCGAGAAGGGACTGATCGGCCCCGCTTTAAAATGTAGCGGAACGGACAACCTGTCCCAGGATCGACGACCACGGTCGATCCAAGATCACGCTCAACGGAGAACCCCGATCACTCCGCGCGACCCTTCCGGATGCCGGTCTGTTTTCGAAGTCGATTCTGTGGACTGCCTCGAACCCGAGCCTGACCACTGAAGTAAGTGCGACCGCCGCGCCGTGCGATGGCTGAAAGTAAGGATAGACCCGATTGATCGATTCCTCAAGGGATCGAAACGGAGTCATCGAAACCGGGTTTGCGCAGACCCTTCCCGGTGACTTTTTGAAGAGAATCTCCGAGATCGCGGCGGGCGGTTTCCGCGGCCTCGCTCAGACGCTTCACAATTTCGGGGTGGGCGGCCGCAACGTTTCGCGTTTCGCTTGGATCCTCGACGATGTTGTAGGGCGACAGTTCAAGCAGTTCGACTCGATAACCATGGCGGCTGGCAATGCCCTCGACGCCTGACTGGGTAATGGACTTGGGGGCGAGCTTCCCCCAGTTCGAAGGTTTCCCCCCACGGCCCGGTTCGGCGGCGACGGTAATGTAGGGATGCGAGAAATGCAGCTTCCAAGGGCCGCTGCGAACGGCATGCAAAGCGGTGCCGGAGTAGAAGAACATGAACTCGTGCGTCGACCGGGCGGACGGCTCTCCGAGGAGAATGGCTTTCGCCGAACGGCCATCGGTCTTGAGAGTGGGCAATTTTCCGTCGACGAGTTCGGTGAAGGTCGGCAGCCAGTCGAGGGCCATGAACGGCGTATCCGAGACGCGGCCCGCAGGGACGTGACCTGGCCAGCGCGCAATGCACGGCACGCGCACTCCCCCTTCGAACACGGTGAGTTTGCCCTCGCGCAGCGGCATCGCGGAGCCGGCGTGTTCGCCGTAGGAAAGGAATGGACCGTTGTCGGAGATAAACACTACAAGCGTGCGCTCATCCAGCTTAAGCCGTTTCAGCGTCTCCAGGATCTGACCCACCGACCAGTCGAGTTCCTCCATGACGTCACCGTAGAGACCGGCGGCCGAGCGCCCCCTGAATTGTTCCGAGGCGAAGATCGGCACGTGTGGCATGATGTGTGGCACATAAACGAAGAACGGACGCGCGGCGTTTTGTTCAATGAACTTGATCGCTCGCGCGGTGCTGCGTTGTGTGAATTGCGCCTGATCGGGGTCGAGTTCGATGACGTTTTCACCATCGTAAAGAGGAAGTGGCGGCATTTCGGACGCCAAGGACGGGTGATACTTGGTATTGTCGTTGGAATAAGGAATTCCAAGCCACTCGTCAAAACCGTGACGCAGCGGGTGAAACATGAGCCGGGTGCCAAGATGCCACTTTCCCGTTCCCATCGTGGCATAACCGCGGGCCTTGAACATTTCGGGCATGAGCCACTCGTCATGATGAATGCCATCGCGGCTCGTGTGATTGTAAGCCCCCTGCATGCCGAGACGATTTGGATACGACCCGGTCATCAGGGCAGCGCGCGAAGCGGTGCACACGGCCTGCGCGACGTAATGCTGGGTAAAGCGCGTCCCCTCAGACGACATGCGATCAAGGTGCGGGGTCCTGAAGCCAACCGCGCCCTGTGTGCCCATGTCGGCGTAGCCCATGTCGTCCACCACGATCAGGACAACATTGGGTGTCTCGGCAGCACGAACGAAGGCTGCAGCGGCGCAAGCGAGAAGCGGGATGTCCACCGCCGATCGCAGTTCAATCGTCTCGATCACCTACACTTACAGACCTTATGATGCTTCCAGGGTTGGAGGAGGTTGCGCACGCCCAACACCCACCCGCCGTCGCCCGGCGGCCTGGCGGTCCTTACCGCTACAGGCTGATTGAAAGGTTCTGGCGGAGGTTAAGGTGCCGCGTCCTTCTCGAGGCGGGTGCGGTTGATGAGGCCGCCGAAGGGGTTGTTGCCGAAGGCGGGTGCGATGAGTCCGTGGTTCCATTCCGCCGCTGCGGCGGCCAGGCGTGAGGAGATTTCCGGCTGCGTTGAGGCGAGGTCGCGGGTTTCGCCAATGTCGGTGGAGAGATCGTAGAGCTGCGGCGGGTTGTTGTAGGTGCGCAGCCACTTCCACCGACCTTCGCGCACGGCGAACGCTTCGCCGCCGTCCATGCGCCAGAAGAGGCGGGGGTGGGGAGCGGCGGGGGAGCTGCCCGTCAAGAAAAGCAGGATGTCGAGGGCGATGACCGGCTGGGCATAGGTGCCGCCGGCGGGGAGGCGGGCCGGCCAGGAGACGATGAACGGTACCCGGATGCCGCCTTCGAAGACGTCGCCCTTCTGGCCGGCCAACGGTGCCACGTGGGTGCAGACCCCGGCATTTGACCGCGTGGCGCGGGAAGGACTGCGGTTCGCCCGGGCCTACACCCCGAATGCCAAATGCGCACCCTCCCGCGCATCGGTGCTGACCGGACGCAACAGCTGGCAACTGGAGGCGGCGGGCCTGCATGGCGGTTTCTATCCTGCCGGTTATCGCACGTTCATGGAGGCGCTCCGGGCCAACGGGTATTTTGCGGGATTCACCGGCAAGGACTGGGGACCGGGTGATCCGGGTACGATTGATGGAAAGCCGCGCCGGCTCACGGGTCCTGATTACAGCCAAATCAAGACCAAGCCTCCGACCCCCAACATTTCACCGATCGATTATGCAGCGAACCTGGCTGAATTCCTTGCCAAGAAACCGACCGGGCAGCCGTTCTGTTTCTGGTACGGGGCCAAGGAACCACATCGTGAATACACCTATGGATCCGGGGTGAAGGTTGCCGGCAAGTCACTGGCGGACATCGATCGCGTGCCATCCTCCTGGCCCAACACGGCGACCGTGCGCAACGACATGCTGGATTATGCCCTGGAGGTGGAGTACTTCGACCAACAGCTGGGTCGCATGCTAGATCTCCTGCAGCAGGCGGGTGAGCTGGAGAACACCCTCATCATCGTGACTTCCGACAACGGGATGCCTTTCCCTCGCGCGAAAGGCACGACCTACGAGCTCTCCCTGCACATGCCGATGGCCATCCGCTGGCCGGCGTGTAGCGCGTCACGCTAATCCCGGAGGATTTTATCAAGATAAAACCGGCTCGGAACGAGTGCCCGCGAGCCGGTCGACAGAGCCGAGTGGGAGAGCGGCGATCAGCGGATTTGATGGAGGGAGGCCCAGGGGACGGCGTTGATGGCGGCCTGCACGTCGGTTAGGGAGAGCTTTCGTCGTTGTTCGGCGGCGGCGTGCTCCATGGCTTTCTGGAGGACGGAGTTGAGCAGACGGGGCGTGCCCTTGGCGGCTTGAACGAGCAGGGTGCGGGCCTGAGGTTCGAGAAGCTCGCTGTGGATACCGCAGTCGACGAGTTTGGCCTCGAGGTACTCGCCGAGAAGCGGCTGAGGCCAGGCGGCGACTTCGAGGTTGCTGGTCAGGCGCGAGAGCAGAGCGCGGTTGATCGCCAGTTCGAGTCTGGGGAGCAGGGCGTCGTCGCCACTGAGGATCAGTGAGAAGGCCTGCTGGGCGTCGGTCCTCGCGCAGGTGAGCAGACGCAATTCCTCGAGGGAGGCCACGGAGAGATCCTGAGCTTCCTCGACGACAACGACCGGCCAGGCCGGTGCCCACTCCTTCCAGCACGCCGATAGCAGCGCGACATTGTCGCTCTTGCGGAACTTCGGTTCGCGGCCGGTGAGCCGCACCAGATGCCGCAGGAGGTCACCGCCGGCGAGCGAGCAGTGGCTAAGCCTGACGAGCCGATGTTGTTTGGGAGAGATCCGTTCGGTCCAGCGGTGCAGCAGGTAGCTCTTGCCCGTGCCGTGTGGACCGTGCAGCAGCCCGCTGGAGCGAAGGGCGATGATTTGGTCGAGGCCCTTCAAGCAGTGGATCCACCCGGGATGCTCGAAGACCAGGGTGGTGTCGGCGTGACCGGGCCAACGTTTCGCGCCCCAGATCGTCTTGAGGGCGAGGTCGAGGGGTTGGTCGTCAGAAGGCTTCTTCGTAGTCATTGTGCGCCCCCAGATTGGAGTTGCTGCGTTTATCGCACGGGCGAACCCGGCCAAGCATGCGACCCTGATGTTCGATCTCGATCCAGGAGAAGGCGACCGGTTCGAAGTGAACGACGATCACCTGTCCGCGCAGATACACCGGCACCTCCCAGAACCGGGCGCCCAGCGAGAAGGTGGCATCCTTGCGCACCCTGCGTTTTACGCGCATGCCGAACCAGCGGTCCAGAGGCTCGGCGCCGCACAAAAGCCGCACTCCCCCGCCCAGGCGAGCGAAGCGTCCGGCGGGGCTTTCCCCGGACATCGCCGTGTGTTCGCGCTGGTGATACTCCTCTTCGAGCCACTTCCAGAACCGGCGGTTGAGGTCCTCGATGCCGTCGACCGGCGCGAAGGCCTGCCCTGCCTCGAACTGCATCTGTACGGTTCGGAAGAACCGCTCGATTTTCCCTTTCGACCAACTGTGGTACGGTCGACAGTGCATCAGGCGCACCCCCAGGTTCGCGCACACCAGCTCCAGTTGCAGGCTCTTGAAGGCCGGGCCATTGTCGGTATAGAGCTTCATCGGGATCCCGCGCGCCTCAACCGCCCGCCGGAATGTGTCCAGGAAGAACTCCAACCGCTCTGCCCGGTAGTATTGGGCATGTACACACACCCGCGTGCAGTCGTCAATCAGGGCGAACAGGTACGGTTTTACCTTCCCGTCCCCGTCCCGGATCGCAGATCCATGCATGCAGTCGGCCATCCACAGCATGTTGGGTGCGGGCACCTCGAAGGCCTTCTGTGGTCCGGCCCCGGGCCCCAGACCGAGCCTGAGGCTGCGCCTGTCCAGTCCGGCCTGCGTCACCCGTCGCTGCAGGGTGCTCATCGAGTACCCGCCCTTCTGGAGGATACCGCGCTTCTCCAGTTCGGCCGCGATCGCTTCCAAAGTCAGCGCCGGGTTGTCGCGCCGCAGCGCCAAGAGCGCCGCGACCTGCGACTCCTCCAGGGCCCACGGCTGCCCCCGGTCCCGTCGGGGTCCGGTGCGCAGCCCCCCGAACCCGGCTTTGCGGTGCGCGTAGTACCATTCCTCGATCGCAGAGGCGCTGTACTCGCGTCCGCCCCACGCCTGCCTGCGGGCGTGCTCGAGCGCCGCCGCGAGACTTTGCCCCGCCTGCAGCGCCTGGATCACGCATTGGACCGCCGCGTACCGCGCCAAGGCCCGTTCTTCCCGTGGTTCTTCCTGCCCTTGTGATGTGATTTTCATCTCGCCGACCACCGGGCACCACTGTGTCCGCTTTGGCGACAAACCGGTTGTGTGGGAGCGGCCCGTCGGGATTTTGCCCTCGCCATCTTCCGGCCGCAGCGTGAGATCATGCCTCACCTTCCAAGGTGACAGCGGTAGCGGCCCAGGATTCCAACTCTGTAGCCCTCCACCAGTCGGCCTGCGGCGAGGTCCAAGTCGCCGCAGGCCTTTTTCAGCCACCCCAAAAGCGCTGCCGCGCTTCGGTGGCCCGGGGCCGGCGGCCCAGGACCCAGTCCCATTCCCACACTGCCGATCAACTCCGGCGCGAACGCTACCATCCGCTTGGCGTACCGCTTCAGCAGTTCCCGATGACGCTCCACGTCGGGCCGGTCCCGCTGTCCGCTCAGGAAGGCATCCAAACTCGACGCTCCCAGCAATCGGTACGTCAGCGCGAACTTCGGCAGGTGGCTCGTCGTCGTTCCGCACCCGGTGCACAGGAACCTCGCCACCGCTATCCTCACCACCTTACCCGCCCTCGACACCACGTCCCTGAAGTAACTGCCGTGCCGATGCTGCCTCGCCGCCTTCCCGCACCCACGGCAGCACTCCCGGGGCCGAACCTTCAAATGACCCTCCTCTCGAACGTACTCCTCAACACCGAGTTCGGTCTGTTCGATCACCTGCATTTACCTCCACTGCCCAGACCTTCCCGGCCCTGCAACACCACTGTCGGGGAGGCCCGGCCTCCCCCGCTCCCCTCCTCGAGCAGGGAGTGGGGGAAGGGGCCGGCGGCCCCTTCCCCTCGCCCCATCCCAAATTAATCAGGATAACCCCGGAGAACCTGGCCCACTCTCCGACTTTATCTCGGCGAAAGCAGCCTCCGGCTTCAGGGATTAGCTTGGTGCGCTACAGCCGGCGGGCATCGTGCAGCCGGGACGAGTGGTGGAAGATTACATCAGTTTCATCGACATTGCCCCGACCTTGATGGATCTCGCCGGTCTTTCGGCCGAAGCGACCGGCATGGAACCTCCACGCCCTCACCCGGTCCACGTTCCACGTCCCGCTAAAGTGCTCCTGGTTCTGCGGCTTCTCACTCCAGCGCCGCTGGCTCGCCCGCTTGCTCGCCTGCCGGCACTGCGGCTGCGCGCAGTACTTCTGACGGCTCTTGTTGCGCACGTCAGGAACGTAAAACTCATGGCAGTTCAGGCACTTGCATTGACCCCTTCGATGCATCCACATCCTTCCCGCGCCTCACTCCTTGTCCAGCTCCCAACCGCGATCAACCCAGGGGGCGACGGGAAGAACATCCACTCCAACCCGAAGAAGACTTTTCTTTCCGAAGGGGTAAGAAAATCCACATCAAGATCACCCTCCCAAAGATGACTTTCTGTCCGCCCATTTCAGGTGCGTTTCTGGATGCCCCTCACATCCCCGCTCATTTACAGTCACGTTAACCCATATGGCCGCTTCGAACTGGACATGGAAACGAGGCTGGCAATATGACCAGAGCGAGAAGATTGGTATCCTTTGGAAAGTAGGTCACTTACGTTATTTTTTGCGGCTCGTTGCAGACATAGTCAATCAGGGCCTGCCAATGCACCGCACACACCGCCGACCGGCCCGACCGCACTCCACCGGACGGAGCACGCCCCGCGTTCGGAGGAGGAAGCAGACGGCGTGACAGCTCGGAGGCTGCGGAGAGCTGGCGCGACGTGTGCCGCTGGTTGCTGCGGGTTTAGGGACGTTGCGCCCGCTTCAGGGCGTCGTCGGAGGTTTAATAAGATCCTGCGCCGGGTCGTATTCCAAGTTGCGCGAGCCGGAGGGATTCACCGCCGAGCGGATCTTGATGGGCGTTCCCTCCCGATCAGAGCCAACCATAAAAGTTAATTCCGCTCGCCCGTAATATTTTCCGTCCCGCAACTTGAGATATATGGCCAAATCTTTCGTGTCGCTCCAGTCGGGATCGTTCGCAGGAACATGGATTACCAATTTGGTCTGATACCCTTCGGCAGGCGCACGGAACATTTGTTCATCCTGAGATAAAATTAACCCGCCTTGAAGCGCCTCAATGGTCGCAGTCCATTCGTAGTTTCGTTGCCCCCAGATAATTTGTGTTGGATTGCGCAGAAGCGTAATCTGAACGTCTTTGCCCGGCGATGCACCCTCACCTGAAAGCAGGTCAAAGCTCACAGACGTTCCATCGTATGGAATCGCGCGCCCCACGCTTTTTAGAAGCAATTTCTCCGCGCCCTCTTTTTTCCAAATGCGGAAGATTTCTGGGGAGTCGGGATCGGGCTTAAAGACTTGGCTGGGATCGCGCCAATACCAGTAGCTCTTGTTCACCGTCTTGATCGATGCTTCGTAGCCGGGTTTTTCGAGGGATTTGATGGTGAGTAATGCGCCTTTGGCATCGGTGATCGAGAAGCGCCCCTGGGCATCCGAGGTTACGACAGGGTAATCGAAAACATCTCCCACCAAGCCCGTGATGGGCTCCTTGGCCGTGCGGACGCCGAGAGTCACTTTCACGCCGGGGATCGGGGTTTCGTCCTGGTCGATAACCTTCCCGTAAAACCGGATTGGACGGTTGGACTGCTGCGCGAGGTCGCGCAAAAACTCTAGCTTATCGGGTCGTGGCGAAGGTGCCGCCGTCGGCGTGATGGGTGCAGGCGCTTTGGTCACACTGGCTGATTGCTGACTGGTCGGGTCTGCTGGTGGCGCGACTTTGCCAACGGACGGACCGCGTTGAGTTCGCAGCAACCACAAGAGCAACAGCGCCAGCAGCGCAATAACGGCGAAAAAAAGATAGCGCTTTTTCATGGGGCGAGTGAAGGAAGACCTATCTCGGTTAAAACCTTGTCCCAGTATTTATACCGTGTGGCCATGGACGCCCGGAACTGGCCGCTGTGATAAATGTGCTCGGGACCGTATTGCTGGGCTGTTTGCAGGTTTGTGAAGCTCGTAAAGACGCCGCCGGTCGGCAGCGCGCCAACCGCGAGAGATCTAGCCTGCGCAGCATAACTGAATATTCGGAATCGGTCTTCGGGTATGCTTAAACGCGTAAGTATAACAATCTCATGATAAAACCCCAACGCCAGAGTCCACCCATAGCCCTGATTCGGCTTCCACCGCTGATCGAGTTCCCAGCTAAATCCATTGCCGCTGGCACTCGTCAACGCAAAGTCACTAGTATTGAAGAAATTGACGTAACGACCGGCGGCGCCGTTCATCTCCGCAACGTCAAAGTAGGGCCGGCCCGTTGGTGGATAAGTGCCATAGATATCAGGCGTCACTTGGCCATAGTTCGGCATCAGCGGCAAATTCTCCTTGTAGCAGGAGGCTGCGACCGCCGCTTGTGATGCTATATAGGTTCTGACTAACGCGGAGCCGGCGCCGGCCTGCCGCAGCGCCTCCCCGGTCACCACGTTACCCTGACTGTGCGCGATGACGTGCAGGCGGTAGCCGCGTTGCTTGAGGCCAGGTTTGTTCGCATCATCGTTATCGAGAAGCATCCTGAGTTCATGGCCCGCCTGCCAAGCTCTCTCCTCGCTCGCGTCGAACGGCGGTGAGGATTGCGCGCACGGCCAGCTAAACCCACCCACGCGGCCCTTGTAGCCCACCCAATACAGTCGCTTGTAAGCCGTCTCGAGCCAGCGCTGCTTCTCGAAGTCGGCCAAGTTGTAACCGTGTACGTAAAGCACGTAGTCCTTCTCCTCGTCCGTCGTTGGCGCTGCAAACGTGGCTGAAGAGCTATGCCGATGCACCGCGATCACGTCGGATAGGTGTCCGTCGCCGCAGCTAAATCGCTCCACAAACTCGCTGGGCTCTATTAGCTCGATCCACACGCGCTGTCCTTCAACGACTTCTTTACCTGTAGCATCGAAGAGCCCGAGCTTGAGCTGGCCCTTGCCTGCGCGGCAGGCTTCAAACAGCAGATGAACACTTGACTGGCTCGACGACAGACTAGGTCGTGTTTTCAAACCTCGAAGTGAAGCCAATCGATTATCGTAGCAAAGGTTACAAAGCCGAGGAATGTCTCGGCAAGCTTCTCGTATCGAGTTCCCACGCGTCTGAAGCGTTTGATACGGGCAAAGAAGTTTTCAATAACATGACGGTGTTTGTAGAGCGTTTCGGAGAAGTGGTATTGAATGCGACTGGATTTGCGCGGCGGAATGCAAGTGGTCGCGCCCGCAGCGGCGAGGTCTTGCCGAAAGCTCTTCGAGTCGAAGCCGCGATCAGCAATGACCCAGCAGCGAGCAAGGGTGGAGACCAACGCAGCGATGGCGCGAAGATCATGCTGATTGCCGGCGACGAGGTTCAGTCCGACGGCACGCCCGAGACCGTCGACCACCGCTGCCAGTTTGGTGTTCGATCCACCTTTGGTCTTTCCGATCGCCTGTACAGCTGCTCCACCCGCGGCATTGGAGGCGTCTTGGTGAACTTTGATGTGGCTGCAATCGATACTGCGCAACTGACCGACCGCATCTGGTACCAGCAGTTCGTGGACCTTCGTCCAGAGCTTGACCTGACTCCACCTGCGGAAGCGCGTGTAAACCGAGCCCCAAGGACCAAACTCCTTTGGCAAGTCACGCCACGGCGCTCCCGTGCGAAGAATAAAATAGACTCCACTTAAAATAGACTCCACTTACCATTCGATCATCCTTCCGTGGTCGGCCGCCAGCGCGCCTACTGGACACACCTCCTGCGCGAGCGTCATCAGATCAATTTTTTTATCCGCTCCCAGAGCGGATCAGGAATCTCCAAACGATCTGATGTATTCATTGTAAGGAACATGTTGACGGTCAACAGTTAATATCAACAGTCAAGTTTGAAAACACGACCTAACGGGGTTGCCTCCTTCTGCCGCGTAGGAAGTGGCGCGGCAACGATCTATGAGATCGATGCGATTGGATCTCCACTCTGCAAGAGATCAAGCCGTCAAGTTGGAGAGCGCAGCTTGCCGGGGGCGCGTCGCAATTATCTGGCGTTCGGGCACTTGAGTCGCTCCAGCCCGTTACCTCGAATGGAAAAGCGTCGGCCAGATTTTACGAATAAACGATTGATAATGCAATTGTTTAATGCGTAACTTGTTATGAACTTTTTTGCGGCTCGTTGCAGCTACCGTCACTCCACCCCGATCACCAAAGCATCTCGGCTGATGAAGACCGCTAATCTGGGTCTGCCCGCCCTCCAGGCGTTTTCGAACCATCGCTCGCCCGCGACCCTCGGCCGGTACATCGACCCCGACAGCGAGGCGGCGTACAGCTTGGCGGAGCTGGTGTCGGAGACGTCCACTCGGGAATATGGCAGCAAGACGCACGTTGTTGAAAACGAACCCTTCCCGTAACTTATGTACTTCGTTACAGCTTTCCTGGCTCTGCGCCTAGGACAAGCCATCGACTATCGGTTCCTCATGCTGGCTTCCTCAAGATCCACACCTGGGGTCAAGATCTTCTGATGAGAACTCACGTACGAAACCGGAGATGCGTATGGCTCCAATTGAGAAACGAGCATTCAAATTGGATCCGTGGCGCGACACGGTTTCGAAAACTCCTCTTGACTCTTTGAGCAGGAGGGACCAAAAGCAATTAATGGGATGGACGAATTTGATTCGTGTGTGTCTGGCGGCCGCTAGTCTGGCAACAGTAGCGAAAGCAGCAGCATTAGTACCGATAGCAGCAACAGAGCAAAGACACAAAGTGTCTCTCCAAGGCATCGTGCTTCTTCCGGCTTCGGAGGATCGGATGGCGTACTTGCGGATCGGGGCAGGCGATCCTGGAAGCTGGCTACGGGTTGGAGGTGCTCTTGGCGCTTTCCGCGTCGCCGAGATTCACGGGGATATGGTCGTCCTTATTAGTCCGGCTGGAGAGCGCCAAGAGATAACGCTCAACGGCTCGACTATCCGAGATAGCAAGCTCGAAACATCCCCTTCCAAAGTCACTCCCCCGAGCGCTTACTCTCCGGAGTGGATAAACTCCCGCGCAAACCCGATGCTTCTTCGAGCACTACCGATTCCGCGCGAAATTTCTGAGCGTTGGTCGCAACTATCGGCGAAAGATCGCGCCGAGGTCGCGAGTTGGTATCAAAAACACGGCTGGAACCTTGAGGTCGAGGCGGGCGAAGGATACTTCTCTGCAACCTTCGCGAACATATACGCTGACGAACGTAAGGCTATTGTTGCGGCGAATCTTGAGAAATTTCGCGCCTCGCTCACGGACACGCAAAGGGTGGAGTACGAGAACCTTAGGCAAGCGTCCGTAGTGGTCAACTCCCGCGGATCAGTTGTCGACACTGTAGAACTCGCTCAGCGGTGGGAGCGATTCAGGGCCGGACTGAAGCCGGCTCAAGGCTCTGCGATTCTAGCGATCTCAGACTTCACTGTCCGGGATTGACCTTAATTTCCATGAAAAGTAAAATCATAGTCTTCGCCCTGTTCGTTTGCGCTTTCTGTAGTGAGGCATCCGCCGTGTGGGACTGCGTTACAGGCGTAGAAAACGAAAGGGTGGGTCTTCGGGTCGATCTCGACAGCGGCATATTGTATTGCACTTACTCCCGTGTTTATTATCAAGAGGACGATTCACAAGTCTCCGACGGCATGACGACTTGGACCGGCGGTTTTGTTCGTATGAACGATTATTTTGGACTTTTTGAGTTCGATTTCTATTACCGGAGGGGGTGGGGAAGCGTTGACGAAGCTCTTAGTAGCTTCCAGGCGCAGGGAATGACTTATATGGTGGCGTCGATTTATCATAATATGTATAGCGCGTTCCCGAATTTTCCCGGTAGGTTGGAGTTCTATTGGCGTACCCCTTAGGTTATATAGTGAGGTCGACTCCGAAAGTTGGATAGGTCCTTCTGCACGGGGATCGCCTGTATGATCGTAAACGTCAAACGGACGTCCTCTGTGTAACGCTTACCGTCGAATGGGCCGCCCAGGCCCTTCCCAAGTGTGCTTGGGGTCGTCTCAGAAAACGGAAAAAATCGTACGCTAAGCCGGTTACAGCGGCCTTAGCGGCCTGAACTTACCCGCGCCCATTTTGGCGTTGCTGCGCTAGAGGTAATCGCCGGTCAGGTTGATGTGCTCCCATCCCAGCGGCGACAGGTACCGCAACAGACCCTCATCGATGGTTAGGCCGTTGCCACGCAGCGCGTTCGCTGCCCGCTCCAAATAGACCGTGTTCCATAGCACGATGGCCGCTGTCACCAAGTTGAGGCCGCTGGCTCGGTAGTGTTGCTGCTCGAAACTGCGGTCGCGGATTTCACCCAATCGGTTGAAGAACACAGCGCGGGCCAACGCGTTGCGCGCCTCGCCCTTGTTCAGCCCGGCATGCACCCGGCGGCGCAGGTCGACGCTTTGCAGCCAGTCCAAGATGAACAACGTGCGCTCGATGCGCCCCAGCTCGCGCAGGGCCACGGCAAGGCCATTCTGGCCCTAATTGACTATGTCTGCAACGAGCCGCAAAAAATAATGTAAGTGACCTTCCCCCGGGAGGATACCAATCTTCTCGCTCTGGTCATATTGCCAGCCTCGTTTCCATGTCCAGTTCGAAGCGGCCATATGGGCTAACGTGACTGTAAATGAGCGGGGAAAGCGCTCGTAGTTCACGGATGCCCATCTTGCGCCACCATGCCTGCTCTTTGAGCACGTTCTGAATCATAAGCGTGTTCACGTAGACCAAGGACGATTGCAGGAGGTGTAGGCATAAAACCGACAGTTCCTGCTCTTCAAGACGGTTCGTTGCGACCTCGCCGCCCTTGCCGAAAAAAATGAAAGAATTGGTGCTGTTCCAATTTTCCACAACGTTTAGCCCCTCGTGAATTTCCCGGCGGAGCGGCTCTGAATGCAAGTAGTCGCAAAGAAAGATAGTCTTCACTGCCTTTCCAAGTTCCGCCAAGGCCGTGTACGTAGGGTGTTGGATACCGGTCCGACTGAATCGACGGAGGATTGATTCCGAGTCAGCGGTCCCGAGCCTCAGCGCTGCAGCGTATTTAGCCATCTCGTCGTACTGGTTGAGCATCAAGTCCCATCGGATGGGACGCGTAAGGATGTCGCGGAGATTGCGGTATCGCTCCGCATCGGCCGCTTCTGGAAGATGCAAGCGCTGCTTGCTGATGGCCTTCAAACGAGGCAAAAGGTGGAACCGAAGCAGTTCGCTGAAAGAGAAACCGATTTCGCTCTGGCCGTGACTGTCCACGTAGTTTTTCTCGACGTCCATGTCGGTGCAGTGACGGAGAACACCCTCGATCATTGCTGCTACTTCCGACGAAGAACAGCGTTTGAGTTGGGAGTAGATGCACGCCGACTTTCTGTCGACGTGCCAGTAGATCATGACGCCTCGACCTCCATAGCGGATATGCCATTCGGTCATGAGATTTTGGTCCCATGCGCCGAACTTTTTCGAGTCAGAGCCACACGACGTTGTCCCCTCCCCCCAAATTTCAGCACGTCGGACAGCGAACGTTGCATTAGCGACGCGAGCGATCGCGTTTCGTAATGCGGTTCTGTCGATGAATCTCCGACGTGCGTATACCAATTCCCCGTACGTCTCCGCCTTGTCATAGGTGGTATCGGCCCGGTCATGCGTGCTTATCACCCGACGCAGCCCGGTGTTCGTGCCCAAGCCATACAGGCACAGTAGAATCCGTCGTCGTAGAGCAGAGCGTGGAATGCGTTCAACCGTCCCTGCGGTCGTGAAGAGGTCGGAAAGATTAAGCCGGAGTTCAGCCTCCTTCAAAACGTCGAGCAGGTTCGTTGCCGGCCAACGTCGTGCAATCTCTGCCTTTAAGGCAACGATGTTCTCGGGCTCCGCCTGTGGTTCTAGGGGACTGACGCTGATGTGGCCGTCCTTGTCGCCGCGCGTCAGGATGCGAACTCCGGCATTTTTCGGCATCCCACGATCAAGCCGCTTCAAGCCTTCGATCATTCTGGTGCGCAGATCGCAAATGAACTGGTCGGCACTTTTCGGCAGTCCTAGAAGATCAAAGTAGCTTTCACGCTTGAGCTCGAAATCAGCCGGAAGGTCCTCATCCGGATTGCGGTATCGGTCGGCGCCTTCCACCCAGATGGTTTTAGTCCGCAGGCCTTCTCTTAGGGTCTGCAGCACGCCTATCTCGTAGGTGACGCGAATCACTCGCTCCCGATCGGCGCTGTCCCGTTCGAATAGGGCCTCGTTCCATTTTTCGGCTACGGCGCCGTCCAGAGGAGCGTTGGAGTCGATCGGCAGATAGCGCGACGGTTGGCCGCGTTGAGTGCGCAGGAATTCCATCGCTTTGAGAACGGGTTCGTACTTCGGGTTTCCCGTCCTAAATGCCAAATTCTCCAGGATGAAGGGGAGAATTCGTCGGAAGTGTTTGCTGTAGGACCCAAGCATGGTTGTTCGCACCATTTCACGATACGATGGTCCGCTTGCGCGAAATTCGGTGGCCAGGGAATTCAACGTATCCAAACCAACCGCTGGATAAATCACGTCTTTAATCACACCTGCCGGACGATCAAGCGACACTCGAACCATCTTCTCCAAGATCGGAATCTTACCGCGGACGCGCCGAAAATCCGCGTAGAGCGCGGCTTCAACTTTTGCTTCCGCTCTCTTGCCGATCCGGTGGATGATTTGAATCAGTAACTCCACGAGACCGTCGATCACTTGTCGGCGTCGAGCCCAACAGAATACTGCAAGCTGGGCCCACCGCGTTGTGCTGTTTAGCTTGCGAAGCCGGCTCGGCAGATCCGTTGCGACCCGGCGGCGGAGGGCGTCGAATGCCTTGGGTGCACGCCTGTCCTAACAGAAACCATTGATTTCCATTTGGATAGGAGTATTGAAGGCGGGATTTGTTGTATGATCTTCTGTAAACAGCTCTGGAAGAGGCACTTTCTCCAGTGCGGAAATCGACACAATTTGCAGGACCTGATGCAGGCTGGCGGGCAGCGCCATTTCTCGTTTGGCGATGGCCACGAGCAAGTACGAACAGATGGCGGCCCAGATTTGCACGCTGACTCCGTTTGGGTTCGTCGCGAAGAAGCCGCGCAACCGCAGGTGCTGCTTGATCCAACGGAAGAACAATTCGATTTCCCAGCGCCGCCGGTAAATCGCCGCGATGGTCAGGGCGGACAGCGCGAAGTTGTTGGTGAAGAAAACCAGCGAAAGATCGTTCTCCGAATCGTGATATCGGATACGTCGCAGCTTTTCCGGATAGTCGCGATGCCCCTGCTTGGAATTGAGTCGAATGGTCTGATCGCAACGCAGGCCCGTGGTCTTGTCCACCGGCCGGGATTCGCAGACATAAAAGCGGGTGTTGCGTTTGGCTCGGATGACAAACCAGGCCCCGGCTTGGGCGATGCGGTGCAGCCGAGCGAAATCCAAATACCCACGGTCGAAGACGAAGTAGTCCCCGGCGCCGACCGGCAGTTCGTCCATGAAGTTCACGTCGTGACAATCGCCTGGAACAACCGTGCAGAACGCCGGCATCTCGGTCGTCACCGAAAGCATCATGTTCAATTTGACCGCTGCCTGCGTACCCTGCCAACGCGCCCAAGGGAAAATTGCCAGGCTCAACTTGATGAGGCTGCCATCAACGGCGAACAGTTGGCCATCCAGACCCAACTCGGCAGGCTGGTCGGCATAAAGCCGTGCCGCCCGCCGCATCAATACGGTGGCGACTGCGGCGAAAAGTTCCGGCGCACGATGTTCGTTGGCATACGCGAGGTTGGTACGGGTAATCCGTCCTCGAATGCCAGAGTGATACAGCACTCGGCGCCGCGAAAGCAGGCAGACTTCGATGTCGCGCAGGCTCTCGCGATACGTCAACTGAGCGAAAACCATCACGGCAAAGTGATCGTAGGCCGACAGAGCCGGTGTGTCGCGCGTCATTGGATACCGCTTCTCGCATCGCGAAAATTCCTCGTTTCCCAGGCCTGCCAGAATCTGCGCCAAGACCGTTTTCCCGGAGTTCATCCCCGGAAAATGCAGATATTTTGCGCAGAATCATCCGGAAAAACTCAAATCGATCACATGACATGAATCACGTTAGTCATTGCTTTTCTGTTTCTTCCGAAATCGCGAGAACTCGTTCTTCGGACAGCCGTGAGTCAGACCCTTGTCCGTCCGGAGCGCGAGTTCGGACAAGCCGACCAGCGAGGGCCGGCGATCGCGCGCCTCGTCGAACGGACGCACACCGAGCAAGGCACGCAGTTTGAGGATATGCTCGAAGTGGGTGGCCCCTCGCCTGCCATAGTCGGACATTCTTGTCGGCGGTACCGCGAGTTGCTCGCTAACGTAGCGAAGAAGGTTTCCGTCCGGCTCCACGCCGGGATCCCAGACGATGCCGGGATGCTTCATGTAGCTCAGTTGAACTGCGAAGCCCAGCCGGTTGAAGTCTTCGCGGCGTGAGTTGATCCATACGAGTTCCTCGTGGCTGAAGGTGTAGTGACGGATGAGAGCATCACGATCTGCAGGCACGCTCAGCAATGAGGCACGTTCGAGTGAGGTGATGAGGGCGCGGCGGGGCTCCCCTAAAATTAGCTCCACTCGCGATCCGTTCCAGCCCCTAAGCGGCTGTCGCGGTCCAAATGTTCAACGCGATCTCAATTCGAGATCGAGGTCACTCTGCAGCTCTTCGAGCAAGTCTTCGCAGCGGAGGCCAAGGTCGGGATCGGGGACCCGCTGCGCGGGATTTGATTTCACCATTCCAGCCGCGACAAACCAATCAAAGAGGAGCTGGATGGCCGCCAAATGTAGCTTCACCGTTGGAAGAGGACAGCGCAGTCCGAGCTGTTCCACGTAGATTGAAACCAGGATGGGAGTGAGTTCCTCTAAGGAGTGGCCTCTATGGTCGGCCCACGCGCAAAACCGCACGATGGCCCGGGCATAGGCATCGCGGGTCTCGGACGTATCGGCCCGGCCCATGAGAAATTCCACGAAGCGACACGACGCGGCGGCACCGTAACGCGAAATGAAGTCGGGAAACGACTCACCCGCAAGAGTCAGAGGAACCGAGCCTGGCGGTAGCCGAAAGGCGGGCGACGACATACGACGAACTAAATGAAATGCTGAGGTTAACGCAAGTGTAAACGCAGTCATTAGCGCCAATACACCTGCCACCAAACGCGCTTTCCTAAACACTTGCTTTAAGCCAAGACACGGCGCTTGCCTTAACGCCCTATTTTGAGGCACATAGTGGATGTTAATGCGCTCGCTTTTGTGCCAATCACTTCGGCCTAGAAAAGTTTAGTGTTTAACGTGACTATTATATGGATACGACTATCAACGCCACCGCGATTCTGCACCGACTCGCCAAAAAAAGCCCGGAGAAAGCGTTGACGCCTGTCGCCAAGATTGTCGCCGAGAATCGTGGGGTGCTACGCAAAGCGATTCGTCGCGGTCACTCACTGAAAGCGATCTCTGAGGAGTTGAAAGTTGCGGCCAGGACACTCCAACGTCATTTGAGTTTGGCGGGATTATTCTTCAGAAAACCCAGAACAAAAACCGGGAAAGCAATCCGGCCTTACAGCCGTAAGAAAACGCCTAGGAAATAGCCGGAAATTGAGATCGCTCGGCGCACGGTTGATCAAAATCATCACCCCATTGCGGAGCACGTAGAGCGCCCCGCGGAGCTGCCCACTTTCGTCGCTCCGACCCTCGGGTGTGAACTATTGCGTCGCCATTGGAATCGATCGGCAGCGTGTCCGCGAAATCGCCCCGCGCCGAGGAACCCTAGTTTCGGGTGCGAGGCCGCATAACCGTTGGATCGAGCGGATCGTCGAGGCGCCTGTCAGCGATTCCGGGGAAAAACCGTCATTCGATGAACTTGTAAGTCGTTGATGGCCATAACCAGATTTGGCTTAGCGTATATTGGGACCCGTTTCGTCCCGTGACCCCTTTATAATCCGTTTCCTGACGGGACCCCTCGTCGACAGCGGCTTCGCGAGCGAGGCGGCGGTAACGCGGATCGAATCCGAGAGACCGGGTCTCAATGTCATCGCTGCTCTGATACGCGAGCCCCACGGCCGCACGGTGGCGCAACTCGAGAAGCGTGACGACCCGCCGCCGCCCGCCCCCGACGCGTCCTTTGCCGAACGCATGCGCCAGCGCACCGCCACCGCCGCGGGCCGGGC
>Ga0163144_10011591_pt1 | contig 18637 bp, 12 predicted proteins | sample OliLak19BULKMAT1_FD_123175 | JGI IMG/M metagenome (GOLD analysis project Ga0163144, IMG submission 123175) | Freshwater microbial mat bacterial communities from Lake Vanda, McMurdo Dry Valleys, Antarctica - Oligotrophic Lake LV.19.BULKMAT1 | ecosystem: Environmental > Aquatic > Freshwater >... | reverse complement strand
GGCCCCGTGGAAAGTGGCGCTGGCGGCGCACCTGAAGGCGACGACGCAGGCGAACAACCGCTGGCTGGCCGAGCGCCTGCACATGGGGACACCGGTGGCGGTGAGCCACCACGTGGGCCGCCTACGGCGGGGGCAGGACAAGGCGGCGGAGGCGGGGGCGAAACAGCTAACAATACTAAACATTAAAACCTGACCCCTGCTATGGGTTGCAACAATACTAAACATTAAAACCTGACCCCTGCTATGGGTTGCCTGCTATGGGTTGACCCCTGCTATGGGTTGGCTGGGGATTCGACAAAAGTTGACATTTTGCACCTCGCACTCGCGCAGGCGCAATGAAGCAGCGGTAGGTCCCGCTTCGGCTTTTGACTGTCTCTGTCGTGGACGCACTCAAACTTTGCACATTGCACATTAGTTGGCGCGAATGAGCCGTTCGCATGATTTCTCATGCGTAAGGTCCGAAGTGGGATCCGAGAGCAAAGTGCAAAGTTTGCCCCCTTTTCTGCGCCTTTTTCTACGCCCTTGGATCAGAAAGGCGTAACGGATTTGAGGTCATGGGACGTCATCCCCCGGTGCTGACCGTCTAACGCCGCAACTTAACTCTGCCCTATGCCCCTCTTGCTCACACGATATTTCTCGAGGTTCTCCGTGTCCCTGCCCGGGCGATACGTGGCCATCCTCACCTTGGCCCTGTCCTCCCTGACGAAGGCCCAGGATTCCGCGCCGCCCGGCTTCGCCAAATGGCTCAAACCGATGGATTGGCAGCGCGACAGCGATCAGGCGGTTTTCAAGATCGGAGAGAAAGGCCAGTTCGATGACATGCACATCCTCTCGCCCAGCGTGATTTACGAAAAGGGCGAATATTGGATGTATTATATGGGTTCGCCCAATGATGTCATCGCCAAGGGACTCTACAAACCCGCGACCGATCTCACGGACGAGCAGAAGAAGAAGATTCGCGCCAACGAGCACAAGGACCGCATCTACAAGATTGGCCTCGCCTGGAGCAAGGACGGCATCCACTTCACCAAATATGAGAAGAATCCCGTGCTCTCCTTCGGCGATGACCGCCGCGGACTGTTGACCCCCAATTTTCTGCGCAGTCCCGACGGATCGGTCCTGCGCGAGAAAGGGAAGCTGGTCATGTATTTCACGGCGGCGGACATGCCGGGAGACTACAAGCACATCGTGCATCGCGCCACCAGCGAGGATGGCATCCATTGGTCCGCCCCGTCCGAGGCCCTGCTCGAAAACGCCTACGCGCCTTACTTGATGAAGGAAGGCGAGACTTACCGGATGTGGTTCACGGACGTGGGCAAGCGTCCGTGGGTGATGCGCTACGCCGAAAGCAAAGACGGCCTGAAATGGACGGTGAATGCGAAGGCGGCCATCCAACCCAAGGAGCAGAAGTGGGAGGGAGCAGGGGGCGACAAAGTGATCCTGCCTTCCATTGTCTATCCTTCGGTTTTCAAGGCCGACGGCATTTACATCGCGCTTTACGGCACATTTTGGGAGACCCAGCATCGAACCGCCATTGGCCTGGCCGTCAGCGCCGACGGGTTGAACTGGAAAAAATTCGAAGGCAACCCGGTGTTCACGCCCAATCCGAAGAACGACTGGGAGTCCAACTTCACCACGAGCCAGACGATCATGAAACTCAAGGACGGCAGCTATCGCCTCTGGTATGGCGCGCGCCAGGGACCGATCCCGGGGTCAAATCCCCAAAACCCCAGCTGGGCCCATATGTATTACGCGGTTGGCACCGCGCACTGGGTCGGACCGAAGTGATGGGCGCAGAAAAAAGGGTCAAACTTTGCATTTTGCTCTCGGCTCCCGCTTCGGACCCACGAATGAGAAATCGTGCGAACGGCTCATTAGCTCCAACTCTTGTGCAATGTGCAAAGTTTGACGCCTTTTACGTTCCCCTCCGGATTCTATGTCACCTATCCTGCCGGTTCATACCACCGCGGCATAGGTGTAACCAAATCCGATACGCCCGTCGCGTAGCCGCATCTCCAGGCCCGCACCGCACCGCGGGCAGCCCGCCGACACTTTGCCTCGCGCGCCGACGGCGTCGGCCGGCGCGGGCGCGGCGGTGCCACCCGAAAACTCCGCCGCCGGCACCCACGCGCTGCCATCGTAGAGCAAAGAGCTGATCGCGAGCAACGACAACTGGGACGCCGAGAGCACACTGGGTGCAAATGAAAGTGAAGTCACTTGCCCAACCAAGGCCGCGTCGGTGCGGCCGACCCACCCCGCATGTTTGTCACGTAATACGCGACAAACCTATCGTTCTGTCCCAGCGGCGTCGGGCTCGTTTGTCACTTAATAAGTGACAAACCGTCGCGGCCGGACGGTGCGGCGGTGGCCGGGGGCACTGACTTCACTTTCAATTGCACCCGAGCGCGCTCGCCGCGGCCTTTGCCAGCACCGGCGCATTTGCGCTGCCGGCGAACTCCCACGACGCGGTGCTCCTCGTGACGCTCGCGCCCGGCAGCTACACCGCGCAGGTCAGCGGCATCGCCAACACGGCCGGCGTGGCGCTCGCGGAAGTCTACGCGATCAATCCGTGATCAAGCCGTTTCGCCAAGCCGCTTCCGGTCCCGACGGAACGGGAAGCCGTTTCGCCACGGAATCCGGCCCGTCCGGAGGTCGGGCCCGGCCAGCCGTCCGTATCCGGCAACGGGTGACGCTTCACGAACCGACCCGGACCGCGCCCGACGTATCCGCCTCCGGCAGCTCATAGAGCCGCAGCTCCGTGGGCGGCGGCGTGAAATCGCGCGGCCGGTCGCGGTTGCGGCCGAGCGTTTCCCAGCGCAGCACCCAGCGCTTCCCCGCCGCACGCGATGTAATCGTCTGCACCTCCATGCCCGGGGTCGGCGACTGCACGCGCCGCAAAGCCGCCGGCAACGTCGCCGTCGCCGCGGGCAGTGTCGCCGCCACTTCGAGCGTCTCGCCATTCATCCGCCAGCGGCCACCGCCCGCGGCCTTCGTCCAGTAGTCGACGAGCAGTGAGCCGTCCGGTGCGCGCCGCGGCGGCCCCAGCGTCACCTCGCCCACGATCGATCCGCCGCCGGAAAACACCCACGTGAAATCCCACGCGCTCAGTTGCCGCACGTCCCACGCGCCCGCCTGGGCCGATGCCGCGGGCCGCGCGACGTAGGCCTGGGAGTGGAGCTGGGCGTCGTAGCGGTGATAAACGACCACCGGTCGCTGGTGCGCATCGAAGCCGAGGTTGAAGGTCATGTTGATCAGTCCTTGGCCGGGTTTCGCCGCATCGATCACATCGCCGGTCGCAAGCGTGATCGGCAGCTTCAGCGGCACGCCGCGGCTGTTTTCCCACTGCACGAAATCGCGGCTGCGCGCGTAGGAGATCGTGTGGTTCGTCGCGCAATCCGGCGTCTCGCGCCACATCCACACGAGATGAAAGCGCCCGTCGGGTCCCAGCGTCGGCTCGATCGCGTAGCCGTTGCGCTCGCCCTCGCCGTCGAGCAGCGGCGTCTCGATCATCCGGCGCCAGGTGCGCGCCGCGTGGTCGTAGATGTTGTAGAGATCCGCGCCGTTGCCGCTGCTGCCGTCGCGGTAGCGGAACAGGAGGTCGCCCGCGGCATTCTTGAAGAAGACCGGATAGGTGCAGCGCGCCTCGCGTTCTCCGGTCATCCGGTCGAGTCTTTCCAATGTGGATACGTCGAACGGCACACGCGTGCGGTAATACACCAGCGGGTTCACGTGCATGTTGCCGGAGAGGTGGAGGCAACCGTCGCGATCGAGCGCGAGCCGCAGGGTGTTGTGGCTGTCCCAGGTGGTGATATTCGACGTGCGTTTCTGTCCCGGCACGGGCACGCCCGGCGGCTGGAGGCGCGTCCATTGCGTGTCGCCGAGCTTGCGGCCGGCGACGGTGATGCGGCGCTCCGCGTCGTAATAGGCCACGAATTGGTGCCCACGTTCGGTGAGCAGAGCGAACGACACCGGATGTCCCGACCACACGCGGTCGATCAGCTCCCCGGTGGGACCCGCCGATGCATCGGCCGCCAGCGTCGGGCACGCGAGGACGAACGCCGGGAGCGCGCAGCGGAAAACGGGGTTCATGCCCTACAGGGCTAGCACGCGCCGTGCGATCGCGCGCGCCCAAAAGCGCCGCAGATTTTGCCGGATGCTGACGGCTGGTAGCGGAACGGCTTCCCGTTCCGTGACGGAGCCAAAGCGGCTCCGCTACGAAATCAGTCGGCGGGAACAACGCGCCCGGCACGGAAGTGTTGCATGAAATCGCTCCACCTCATGATCGGAATGCTTCGAGCCTACTTCAGGTTCTTCGCGAGAAACGCCAGCGCCGTCCCGGGCATGTCGCCCGGCAGCGGCTTCTTGTTCCATTTCTCGAAATCGAAGGTGTGCCCCACGCCTTCGAACAGCACGAGCTGATGCGAGGCACCGCGCTCGCGGGCGACGCGATCGAGTTCCTCCGCCTGCGGGTAGTCGACCGTCGCGTCGGCGCGACCGTGGAGCGTCAGGAGCGGCGGGCTGTTCTTCGCCACATGCGTGACGGGGGAGGCGAGGCGCAGCACCTCGGCGGCATCCGAATCGGCGCCGAAATACTTCAGCGCGTTGCCCATCAGCTTGCGGGTCGCGGTCGGCTGGCCGGCCTTGTCGGTCTGCTGCCGCGTCATCAGATTCGTGATACCATACAGGTTGATGCCGCAGCGCACCGCACTCGACACGCCCGCGTAGGGCGTCTCCGCGCCGGTGGGCTCGAAGCCGTCCTTGCCCGCGGTGAGCGCCACCATGAGCGCCAGGTGGCCACCCGCCGAGCCGCCCGCGACCGCGATCCGATTCGGGTCGAGTTGGTATTTGGCGGCATGGGCGCGGAGGTGGCGCACGGCGTTCTTGCAGTCGAAAAGATTGGTCGGCCACGCGCCTTCGCCGAGGCGGTAGTCGACGCTGATGGCGACGTAGCCGGCGCGGGCGAGGATGCCGCAGATGTTTTTCGCGCGTGCCTCGTTCTTGGTCCCACCGGACCAACCGCCGCCGTGAATCCAGACCACGGCCGGCGAGAGCTTCCCCGCCGCGGGCGGCTCGGGCAGATAGAGATCGAGTTTTTCCTTCCGATCAGCGGCGAGGAACGCGAGGTCCGCGGTCACCCGGCGGTCAGCCTCAGCGGCGCCGGCCAACGGCCGCAGGCAGGAACCGCAGACCACGAGGAATACGAGGAGGGAACGCGCAGGGAAAAAATGCATGGCACGCTACGAAGCGCTGGCCGGTCGGCAGACTCAAGCCTGAGCGTCGCCGCGCCCGGCGGCGGCGGGCGCGACGCACGAGCCCGCCAAACCCGTTATCGGGAAATCGCACCTATTTTTGGGCGCACGCGCCCACTCTCTTCTTGCGGGCACGGCCCGGCTCAATCCTTGCTAGCGGCACCCCGCCCGATCCCGCCATGCCCCCACAGGATGCCGATACCGCCCGCTGGTTTGCCAAAGAGGTGCAGCCGCACGAATCCACGTTGCGCGGCTACCTGCACCGCGTGGCGACTTGGGGCGACATCGACGATTTGGTGCAGGAAACCTATGTGCGCATCCTGCGGGTCCGCGCGCACGGGGAGGTCCGCTCGCCGCGGGGCCTGCTTTTCGCGACCGCGCGCAATGCCGCGCGCGATCTGTTCCGGCGGCGCGCGGTGGCGCAGACTTCGTCGGTCGCCGAGGTCGACTGCTCGCAGATCATCGAGGAGGCACCCGACAGCGCCGAGACCGCGAGCCGCCGCCAGGAGACCGAACTCCTGGCCGCCGCCATCCAGGATTTGCCGGAGCGCTGCCGGGCCGTGCTCCTGCTCCGCAAGTTCGAACACCTGCCCCACCGCGAAATCGCCGCCCGCTTGGGCATCGCCGAGCACACCGTCGAGGTGCAGCTCAACAAGGCACTCCACCGCTGCGAAGCGTTCTTCGCCGCGCGCGGCGCGCTGCCGCCCGGCTGATCCATGAACCTCCGCGTCCCAGCAGCACCATCGGCGTCCGACGCCGCCATCCGCGAGGCCGCCGTGCGTTGGGTCGTAGGCCGCGACCGCGGCTTTGCCCCGGCGGAAGCGGCGGAGTTCGGCCGCTGGCTCGCCGCCGATCCCCGTCATGCGGCCGCGTTGAATCGCTCGAGCGCCGCGTGGACGCTGCTCGATCGCGTGCCGGCGCCGGTCGCGGCGGCGCTGGCCGCCCCGCGTCCGAGGCCGGCGGCCGTGCGCCGGGCAGCCTGGGGCGGGCTCGCGGCCGCGGCCGCCGTGACACTGCTGTTTTTCGTGACGCACCCCGGGCCCGCCGAGCCCGGAGCCCTGGCCGGGGCGGGCGCCACTCCGGCCGCGGCCCGCGGTCAGGCCGGCACCGTGATCACGCCGGACACGCAGCTGCTGCCCGACGGCACGGTCGTGCGGGTCGCCGCCGGCGCGGAGCTCGCGGAGCGGTTTTCCGCGACCGAGCGGCGCGTCCTCCTGGTGCGCGGCGAGGCGTATTTCACCGTCACCAAGGATCCGTTACGGCCGTTTGTCGTGCAGGCCGGCGGCGCGACCGTGCGGGCGATCGGGACGGCCTTCAACGTCCACTTGCAGGCCGGCCAGGTCGACGTCCTGGTGGCGGAGGGCAGCGTGCGGGTCGCGCCACCGCCGGCGGAGGCCGGTCGGGAGACGGCGGCGCCCGCCGCGCTCGACCCTGCGACCGACTCACCGGTCGTGGTCGCCGGCCAGCGCGCCGTCGTCGCGCTGGTGCCCGCGGCCGCCACGCCGGATGTGGTGATCTCCATGGTGGATCCAGCCGAGATGGCGCAGGCCCTCGCGCGCCGGGAAATGCTGCTGCGCCTCGCGGGCGCCACGCTCGCGGAACTCGCGGCGGTCTTCGAGCACCGCAGCGGCACGCGCCTGATCCTCGCCGATCCGGCGCTGGGCGTTCTGCGGATTGGCGGCCGCTTCCGCGGCGACGACGTCGAGGGCTTCGTGCGCGTCCTCGAAAACACCTACGGCATCCGCTCCGAGCGCGCCACCGACGGCTCGCTCGTGCTGACGAAGCCGAAGTAGGGCCACCGGCGCCGGCGCCCCGGGGGGCGCATCTCCGGTTGGCGGTGAAATCGCACCTGCATCTGTAGGCAACTCGCTCGCGAGCGCTCAGCGACCGGAGCGCTCGCAAGCGAGCTGGCCTACCGCCAACCGGCAGATGCGCCGGCGCCCCGGGCCCGGGCCGCGGGGAGTATTAAAAAAACAGGGGAAAACGGATAATGGGAAGCCGCTGGCGCCGCGTCCTCCGGTTGTGCCCCTCACCATCCCCATGAAATGCCGGCGCGTCCTGGCGACCCCGCCGCTGCTGCTCGCGTTCGCCGCTGGCGCATCCGCCGGCGGAACCACCCCACCCGCCGCCGATCCGGCGCTCGCGCGCTGGCTGCAGCCCCAACCCTGGCAGCGCGACAGCGACACGCCGGCGCTCGGCCTCGGCGAGAAGGGCAAGTTCGATGATCAGCACATCTTCGCGCCGCACGTCGTTTTCATGAACGGCGAATTCTGGATGTATTACTCCGGCTCGCAGCGCTGCGTCGATGCCGGCACCTACAAGGGCGTCGCCAGGGATCCGAAGCAGCCCGAGAAGTCCGACCAGCGACTCTTCAAAGTCGGCCTCGCGAAGAGCCGGGACGGCGTGAAGTTCACCCGCGTGCAGAGCGAGCCGGTGTTCAGTTTCGGCGACGATATTCACTCGGTGGTGACGCCGGTGCTGTTGAAGAATCCCGACGGCACCGTCGCGCGCGAGCACGGCCGGCTGCGGATGTATTTCGCCGCGGTGGATTTTCCGAAGGGCACCTACAAGCACGACCTCTACGAGACGACCAGCACCGACGGCATCCACTGGGCGAAGCCGACTTTCGTGATGGAGAACGCCTATGCCCCGTGCGTGCTGAAGGAGGGTGGCAAATACCGCATGTGGCACACGTGGATCAACCGGCACCCGTGGCACTCGGCCTACGCCGAAAGTCCGGACGGCACGACGTGGACCAAGTCCGAAACGCCGCACATCAAGATGGACCAGAAGTGGGAGGTGAAGGATCAGGTCTACCCGATGGTGATCAAGGCCGACGACGTCTATCTCATGCTCTACGGCTGCTATTGGGCGGACGACAAGCACACCGCGCTCGGCTTTGCGGTGAGCCGCGACGGCCTGACCTGGACCAAACACCCGGAGAACCCGGTGTTCCGGCCCGAGCCGAAGCACGACTGGGAGTCCAACTTCACCACGAGCCAGTCTATTCTGCGCCTGCCCGACGGCAGTTTCCGCCTGTGGTATGCGGGCCGCCGGCAGCCGCCGTGGAGCAATCTGTATTTCGCCATCGGCACGGCGCGCTGGGCGGGGCCGGCCAAGGTGAAGTGACTCGCTGCCGGGCCGCGGACCCGCCGCGCCCCGGCCTGCCGGACTGTGAAATTTCGGCGACGGCGCGAATACTTTCCGCGCCCGATAACGGGATCGCCCCGCTCCCGCGTCCTCCGTATGCGGCCGGATTGTTAGGTTGCCGCGTTTCCCATGCGCCCTCATTTGACGACCTCGCGTAGTTTTCCGTCCGGCGTCCCGCCGTTTCCCAGCCCATCGCCTGCCGCCCCGAACATGCGGTTCCCGCATCCCGCCCTGCTGTCCTGCCTGCTGGCCACTTTCGTGGCGGACTCGACGGCGCTGGGCGCGGGCGCGCCCGCCGCCGGTCCCACGTGGTCGGGCCAGCACGCCCGCAAGACGTTTCGCATCGAAGCCGCGGAGGGCGTCGCCGCGCTCGAGACCTTCGTGGAGCAGGCCGACACGCCGCTCGTTTACCTCGTCGTCCATGTGAACGGCGTGAAGATGAACGCCGTGCGGGGCGAGTTCACCCCGCGCGAGGCCCTCGATCGGCTGCTCGCGCACACCGGGCTCGTCATCGGGGAAGATGCCCGTTCCGGCACCCTGACGGTCTCGCGCGTCGCCGGCCCGCCCCGTCCGGCCCCGCCGGCTAAGGCACCGTCCGCCCCGGCGGACAGAAAAAAGAACGCCGCCGCGGCGCCACCCCGGACCGCGCGGGCCCGGAACCCGATCGCCATCGTGAGCGGCTGGCTCGCCCTGGCCCTCGCGCCTGGCCCAGCCACCGCCGCCGACGCCGCGGGCGCGGGCGCGAGCGCCGCGAGCCTCCAGTCCGCCGGCAGCATCGCGGGCCGCATCTTCGATCCCTCCGGCGGCACCTACCTCGGCAACGCCCGTATCACCATCGAGGGGACGGCCATCGAGACGTTCTCCGATGAAACCGGTTTTTACCGGCTCGACCTCATCCCCGCCGGCGAGGTGCGCGTGCGCGTCTTCTACACGGGGCACTCGCCGCAGACGCGCGCCGTGGCCGTCGCCGCCGGCCGGACCGCCCAGCAGGATTTCGAGCTGCTCGGGCCCGACGAGCGGCCGGGCGGGCCCGACACGCCGGTGCGCCTCCACAAAATGGTCGTCTCGACCGCGCGCGAGATGGACGGCGCCGCCATCGCGATCAACGAGCAGCGCTTCGCGCGCAACATGATCACGGTCGTCTCCGCCGACGAGTTCGGCATGGTGGCCGAGGGCAACGCCGCGGAGTTCCTGAAATTCCTGCCCGGCGTCTCGATCGAGTATGCCGGCGGCGACGCGCGCGGTGTCTCGCTGAACGGCGTGGGCAGCAGCTACGTGCCGGTCTCGATTGGCGGCTTCGACCTCGCGAACCTGCCGGCGTCGGGCAACAACCGGAACCTCGATTTCAACGGCATCTCGATCAACAACATCGCGCGCGTCGAGGTCACGAACTCGAACACGCCCGAGACTTCCGGCAGCTCGCTCGCCGGCTCGATCAACATGGTTCCGCGCAGCGCGTTCGAGCGCGCCAAGCCGCTCTTCACCGGCAGCGCGTATGTGATGCTCCGGGACAACGACCGCTCGCTCAACCGCCTCCCGGGGCCCAACGACGGCTACAATTACCACGTGCAGCCGGGCGCCGATTTTTCCTATATCGTGCCGCTCAGCCCGCGCTTCGGCTTCACGCTCACCGGCGGCTACAGCAAGCAGATCGCGCCGCAGGATCTGTTGCAGAACACCTGGACCGGGGTGAGCGGCTCGGCCAACGCCAACCTGCCGGCCCCCGGCGTCGCGTCGCCCTACCTGACGTCGATCCAGATGGGCGATCGTCCGCGCATGACCACCCGCAACTCGGCGGGTGTCACCTTCGACTACAAGCTCTCGCCCGCGGATCGGCTCGCGTTCACCTTCAGTTGGACCCAGTTCGACACCGCCAACTACAACCGCGCGATCCGGTTCTTCATCCAGCGCGTGACGCCGGGCAATTTCGGGCCGACCTTCACCCACGGCGCCACCGGCACCGGCGCCGGCGAGCTGCAGACCGCGGTCAACGCCCGCCGCTGGACCAGCTCCACCTATGCGCCCGCGCTGGTGTGGCGGCACAACGGCCCGATCTGGAAAGCCGAGGCCGGCGCGGGCCTTTCGGCCTCGACCACCAATTACCAGGACCTCGACCAGGGCTTCCTGCGCGGCGAGATTCTCGCGCGGCGGCAGAATGTTTCCATTTCGTTCGACGACGTGAGCTTCATCGGCCCGGGCCGGATCACGGTGCGCGACGGCACGACCGGCGCGCCCGTCGACCCGTATTCGCTCAGCAGCTACTCGCTGTCCTCCATCGGCAACCTCAGCGACTACCGCGACCACATCGAGCACAAGCGCAGCACCTACGCGAACCTCCGGCGCGACTTCAACTGGCGGGGCATTCCCGTCTCGCTGAAGGGCGGGCTCGACCTGCGTCAGTCGCAGCGCGATATCAGCGGCGGCACCCTGGCGGCGGCCTACACCGGCCCCGCCAACCTCACCCCGAGCCTGCTCGACCGGCCCAATTCCCGGCGCCAGCCGCCGTTCGGCTACCCGCTGACCGAATGGCTGAGCACCGAGCGGACCGCCCAGCTCTACCGGGAGCATCCCGAATACTTCCGCACCGACCCGAACGCGATCTATCGCTCGATCGTCAATCTCCAGCGCTACGCGGACGAGCTCATCGCGTCGGCCTTCCTCCGCGTGGACGCGCAGTTCATCGAGCGCCGCCTGAAACTCACGGGCGGCTACCGCGCCGAGCAGACCAACGTCACCGGCGAGGGCCCGCTGACCGACCCGACCGGCGCCTACCGGCGCGACGCCAACGGCCAGGTGGTGCTCGTCAACGGCCGCCCGCAGCTGATCGTGCCGACTAACGCCGGCCTCGAATACTCCAAGCTCACCTTCCTCAGCCGCGGCGGGCACACGGAGAAGGAATATCTCCGCGTGTTGCCCAGCCTCAACGGCAGCTTCAACCTGCGCGAAAACCTGATCCTGCGCGGCGCGTTCTACCAATCGCTCGGCCGGCCGAGCTACAACCAATACTACGGCGGCACCACCCTCCCCGACACCGAGTCGCTGCCCAGCCCGACCAACCGCATCAGCGTCAACAACCCGGGCATCAAGGCCTGGAGCGCCAACACCTACCGGTTCAGCCTCGAACACTATTTCGAAGGCGTCGGCCTGGTCTCCATCGCGGCGTTTCGGCGCGACTTCAGGAATTTCTTCGGGAGCACTTCCTTCCGGGTGACGCCGGAATTGCTCACTCAGCTCGAACTCGATCCCGGGCTCTACGGGGACTACGACATCGCGACCAACTACAATCTCCCCACCCGCGTGCGGAGCCAGGGCGTCGATTTCAGCTACAAACAGGCGCTCACCTTTCTGCCCACGTGGGCCCGCGGCGTCCAGGTGTTTGCCAACGTGAGCGCGCAGCGGATGATCGGCGACGCCGCCGCAAATTTCCAGGGCTACATCCCGCGGACCTACAACTGGGGCATCGGGCTCACGCGCGAACGCTTCAACGCCCGCGTGAACTGGAACTATCGGGGCAAGCAGCGCGCCGGCGCCGTCAGTGGAAACGGCATCGAGGGCGGCGTGTTCAACTGGTGGGCCAAACGCCTCTACATCGACGTCACCGGCGAATTCAAACTCACGAAGCGCTTCGCGCTCTTCGCGAGTCTGCGCAACGTCGGCGACGCCACCGAGGACCTGAAGATCTTCGGCCCGAACACGCCCGACTACGCGACGTTCCGCCAGCGCGAGGACTTTGCCTCGCTGTGGACGATGGGGGTGAAGTCCACGTTTTGAGCGCACCGCCACCGCGGCCAACGGAGGCAGGCGGATGCCCCCACCCGCGGGCTGGCGGTTCCGCACGCGCACTTCAGCGGGGTGAGGGCACCCCGCCTGCCACCATGAACACCCTTCGCGCACTTCTGATTCTCTCCCCTCTTGCCGCCGCCACGTTCGCCCGCGGCCAGGACGCCCCGAAAACCCACCGCACGCCGCGCACGTTTCCTGAAATCGACTCCCGCGCCGACTGGGAGCAGCGCGCCGTCGCCACCTGGCTCGACCGGCGTGACGACTGAGCTAGCGCCGCACGGGCGCCGCCGGCGGCCGCGCCCGCTCGGTCTCCGCCACGATTTGATAGACCCGCTCGTTGATCCGCTGCATCGCCGCGGCCAGCTCGGGATACGGCACATAGCGATTGCTCACGAGGCCCTTGTTCGCGTCGCGGTTCGAGGGATCCACCTTGAGGTTGTCGGGATCGTTGTCCGCGTATTTGAACCAGTGCCAGCCGACGCAGCCGGGCGCGGCCAGCAACCCCAGGGTGAAATTCTCGTAGAACAGTGCGCGGTCGCGTTGCGTCTTCACCAACCAGCCCGCACCGCCGGTGTTGGCGAGCCCGACCGCATCCATCGCCTTCGCATACCACTCGGTGATCACAAACGGCTTGCCCGCCTCGCGCTCCCACATCGCCAGCTTGGTCAGGTCGGGCGTCCACGCATGATAATAGTTCACCGCGACCACATCGAGATGCCGGCCGCTCACGCGGAAGACTTCGGGATAGTTCAGCGCGCCCCCGTGCAACCGCGGCCCGAGAACCAGGTGGTTGGGATCGTATTTGCGAATGGCGCGGCAGACGATCGCCAGGTAGCGGTCGACCACGTGCGCGAGGAACGCCTGCTTGTCGTCGTCGGTGATGTCCCTGGCCGTCGCGTCGGCGCCATGACGCTCGCGCAGAAACTGCCGCGCAGCCCGCAACCCGGGATCGCCCTCCGGCAGCGCGAGGAAGTTCGCCAGCGTTTCCCGTTTCATCGGCAGCTCGTTGTCCGTGAAATGACCGAGGAGCCACGGGTCGTCCTTCTGCGCCCCGAGTTGCTTCGCGTGTTCATCGCAGAAGGCCTCGAACTCCGGATCGAAAACAAAAATGGCGTCCTTCGGATAACCCGTGTGCCCGGGCAACTGAAACGTGCCGCCGCGCTTCTTCCCGTAGCTGCTCATGAAATTCCAGATGCGCGTATAGGCGAGCGGCTGCGGCACGCCGACGAGCCGGGTCGTGTCGGACCACGCCCCGAGGCCGTTGAAGCCGAGCTCGCGCAGCCAGCTCGAGGTCTGCGCCGCCCAGCGCGGGTCATCCCCGAATCTCGCCTGCAGCGCCGCAATCGCTTTCGGCGTCGGTGTCATTGATACGGATACGACCGATTTGTCGAGGTAGAGGGCGCCATCGGGATCCACCAGCCACCAGCGGCCTGCGCGCTTGATCGGGTGAAAGAAGCCGGTCTTCGGCGCGCCCCGCGCGAGCGTGCCGCCGTAGCGGCTCAGCCTCGCGTCGGGCTTGGCGTGCGCCAAAGCCGGCAAGTCGTCCAACGTGCGCGTCGGATAGGATTTCCAGGCCCCGCCGGGCTTGAGCGCCACCTCGACCACCTCCGCCGTCCGCGCAACCGGCACGCCGGCGACGATTCCAAACCACACGAGGAATCGCCGCAGCGTCGGCCGGAAGGCGGACAGGCGGGGCGTCATGGCCCCTAATGTGGCCGGCCCGACGCCGCCCACAAATCCGAAGGCTGCGCGTTTGTTGGCGAAGGCGGCGCAGCCTTGGCCCGGTGAATTCCGATTTGCCCTCGGCCGGATGCCCCGTGAGCGTCGCGCCTCCGCTTCCCCGTTCATGCCCGCCTACCCCCGCCCACTCCGCGCGCTCGCCGTCGCGGCCCTCTTCGCTGCCGCCCTGCGGGCGCAGTCCGGCCTGCCGCCCGAGCCCGTCCGGCTCGATTCGCTCGCCGCGTTCCAGCCCGTCCTGCGCAACTGGCAACTCGCCCGCGATCTCGCGGGTGATCCGCGGCGCGAGAAACCCCTCACCGCCGTCGCGGGCACGGGCGTGCTGATTTGCAATCCCGGCACGACCCCCGAGACGCGCGGGCACCTCTTCACGACCTGGGAGCACGGCGATCTCGAGGTCGATCTGGAGTTCCTGATGACACCCGGCTCGAACTCCGGCGTGTATCTGCAAGGCCGTTACGAGGTGCAGCTTTTCGATAGCTGGGCGGTGAAGGTGATGCGGGCCAGCGATTGCGGCGGCATCTACCAGCGCTGGGATGCCGCCCGCGGCGCGGGCCAGGAGGGCTTCGAAGGCTCCGCGCCCCGGACCAACGCCTCCCGCGCCCCCGGCCTCTGGCAGAAGTTGCACATCGAGTTCCAGGCGCCGCGCTTCGATGCCAGCGGCCGGAAGAGCCGCAACGCCCGCTTCACCAAAGTCGTGCTCAACGGCTACACCGTGCAGGAAAACGTGGAGGTGACCGGGCCCACCCGCAGCTCGGCCTTCGACGACGAGAAGCCGCTCGGGCCGCTCATGGTGCAGGGCAATCACGGGCCCGTGGCCCTGCGGAATCTCGCGGTGAAGCGCTATGGCCCCGGCGCCATCAAGGCGGAGGCCCTTCACTACAAGCTCTACACCGGCGACTTCAAAGTTCTCGGCGCCTACGATCAGGCGAAGCCCGCCAGCGAAGGCACACCGGCGCGCTTCGCGCACGGCGCGATCGAAAAGAGCGGCAAGTTCGCGCTCGTGTTCACCGGCTCGCTCGTCGTGCCGAAAGCCGGCGCGTATCGCTTCGCGCTCGAGACCGCCGGTCTGGCGCGACTCAGCATCGACGGCCGGCCCGTCGTCGTGCCTCTCGACCGCGGCACCCAGGCCGGCATCGTCACGCTGGCGGCGGGCGCGCATCCGTTCCGGGCGGAGTTCATGCACACGACCCATGCGCGCCCGAATTTCGAACTCGTCGCGGAGGGCCCGGGCCTCGCGCCGCACACGATCACCGTCCGCGAATCAGGCGAAGGTCGCGGCGGACGCGGCCCCCGCGCCGCGGGCGCCGCGCGTCAGCTCATCGTGGAGCCAAAGGACCGCACGCTGCTGCAGCGCGGGTTCGTGCCCTTCGAGCCGCGCAAGCGCCTCTACGCGGCCGCCGTCGGCACGCCGGCCGGCGCGCACTTCGCCTACGATTTCGAGACCGCCGCGATCCTGCACGCGTGGCGCGGCTCGTTCGTCGACACGTTTCAGATGTGGGATGGCCGCGGTAACGAACAGACCGCGCAGCCCGCGGGCCCTTCACTCACGTTCAACGGCAAGCCCGCGATCGCCCTGATCGAAAACGCCGCCAACGGCGACTGGCCCACCCAGCCGGAATCGCTCTGGAGCTCGCAGGGCTACACCCTCGAAGCGGACGGCACGCCGGTGTTTCTCGCCACGCTCGCCGCTCTCTCCATCCGCGATCGCATCGCACCGCTCGGCCATGGCCGCGGGCTCACGCGCACGCTGCACTTCAAGGGCCGGCTGCCCGCATGGTCCGCGTGGGTGCTGCTCGCCGAGGCCGAGACAATCACCGCGCAGCCCGGCGGCCAGGGCTGGATCGTCGGCGCGCGCGAGTGGTATCTCGACTGGCCTGCCGGCGCCGCCGTCACGCCGGTGATCCGCACTGCAAATGGAAAACAGCAACTCGCCGTCCCCCTGAGCAGCGCGTCGCTCGATAAGCCGGTGACGTATTCCATCGTTTGGTGAGCAGAGACCCACGCACCATGAACACGAATTGTATTTCCCGGCTCGAGGTAGGGCGCGTTATCCCTCACGCGCCGTCAGGACATGCGCTCGCACTGAGCCGGCGGCTTAAGGATAAGCCGCCCTACCTCGTGCTCGCGCTTCTCGCCTCGTCCACCTTCGCCGCCGAACTCGTCAACAATCCCTCGTCCGCCGAGCGTTTCGCCAAGCCCTCGACGGAACTCGTCGCGCGCGAGAACACCTTCTACCAGCGCACCCCGCTCGTCGTGCCGGTGGGCATCGTCCTCGAGGTCAGCGGCATTGTGCCCGTCGCCGGTCGGCGCCTCCTCGTCACCACGCGCCGCGGCGAGATCTGGTGGGTCGACGGCGCCTACGCGGCCGGTCCCGAGGTCAAGCCGACGTTCACCCTCTTCGCCTCCGGCCTGCACGAGCCGCTCGGCATCATCGCCGCCGCGTCTCCAAAAACCGGTTACTACGTCGCCCAGCGCCAGGAAGTCACGCGGCTCGACGACACCGACGGCGACGGCCGCGCCGATGTGTTCGAAACCGTGGCCAAGCTCCCGATCTCCGGCTCGTATCACGAATACGCTTTCGGCCCCGTGATGGGACCCAACGGCAACCTGCGCGTCACGCTCAACGTCGCCTTCGGCGGCGCCACGCAGGCCCCGGCCCCGTGGCGCGGCTGGATGATGGAGCTCACGCCCGACGGCCAGATGACGCCCATCGCCGCAGGGCTGCGTTCACCCGCGGGTCTCGTCGTCACGTCGCGCGGCGAGTGGTTCGCCTCCGAGAATCAGGGCGAATGGGTCGGCTCCGGCCGGCTCACGCACCTCGCGCCCGGGGATTTCGCCGGCCACCCCGCGGGGCTCGCGTGGAGCCGGCTGCCCGGCTCGACCGTCAGGCTGCGTTTGGAAGACATCAGGGATTTCGAAGAGCCGATGCACGAAGTCGCCAAGCGCCTTCCCGCCGTGAAACCGCCCGCAGTCTGGCTGCCGCACACCATTCACGGCATCTCCAACGCCGGCGTGATCGAGGATCTCACCGGCGGAAAGTTCGGGCCGTTCGCCGGCCAGCTCTTTCTCGCGGATCAGGGCCAGAGCAAGATCGTGCGCCTGACGCTCGAGCAGGTGAAGGGCGTCTGGCAGGGCGCGGCGTATGCGTTTCGCGAGGGCTTCGACTGCGGCATCATCCGGATCGCGCACGGCGAGGACGGTGTGCTCTTCGCCGGCGAGACCGCGCGCGGCTGGGGCGCCGTCGGCGCGAAGCCGTTCGGCCTCGAGCGGCTGACTTGGACGGGCAAAACCCCCTTCGAAATCAAGGACGTGCGCGCACAGCCGGACGGCTTCGTGCTGACGTTCACGCGGCCCGTGGATCGCGCGACCGCGGAAAATCCCGAAAGCTACCGCATCGGCGGCTTCACGTATCTCTATCACCGCGCCTACGGCAGCGCGCCCGTCAACCGGCTCGCCTGCCCCGTGCGCAAGGTCGTGGTCGCCGCGGACGGGCTGAGCGTGCGGCTCGCCGCCGGCTGCCTGCGCGAAGGCTACATCCACGAGATCAAGGCGCCCGGCCTGCGCGCCGCCGGCGGCCCGGAGGCGTTGCTGCATCCAACAACCTACTACACGCTGAACCGGATCCCCGACGGCAACCGGATCATCCCGCTCGACCCGAAGGACGCCGAGCTCTGCCTCGCCGCCGCGCCGGCCGTCGCCATCGGCAACACGAAGAAACATCCCGGCAAGGTGCCATCCGACTGGACCGGCGATGAGGGCGACAAGACCATCCTCCTCGGCACGCAGCCCGGCCTGAAGTTCGACACCACCCTGATCACCGTGAAGGCCGGCGCCCGCCTCCGCCTCGTGTTCCGCAACTCCGACGACATGCTGCACAATTTCGTCCTCTGCGCGCCCGGCCGCGGCCAGGCCGTCGGCGAGGCCGCGCTCGCGCTCGGCATCGACGGCAACGCGCAGAGCTTCGTGCCCGAGACCGACGACGTGCTCTACCACACCGCGCTCACGCTGCCCGAAACGTCCGACACCATTTTCATCACCGCGCCGAAAACACCCGGCGACTACGACTACGTCTGCACGTTTCCCGGCCACGCGACACTGATGAAGGGAATCCTCCGCGTGGAGTGAGCCGCACCATGTCGTCCGACCCACTTCCTCCCCTGCCCGCCGAACCGCGCCCCGGCCGCTACCGCCACTACAAGGGCAAGGAGTATCGCGTCGTCGGCATCGCGCGCCATTCCGAGACGCAGGAACTGCTCGTCGTCTACCATCTGCTCTACGGCGACGGCGGACTCTGGGTGCGGCCGGCCGCGATGTTCACCGAGACCGTCGAGAGCAACGGCGTCCGCCAGCCGCGCTTCGCCTTCGTCGCCGATCGGTAAGCGCGCCTGGTATACGTGGTCCTGAGCGTGAGCCCAGAGAGGGGACGACATTCGGCGCGGGCCGAATCGCAGCGCTCACGGCTCTCACGCGCAGGGCGATCTACGTTCAACGCGTCGCCGCCCGACTACCAATCTTTGCGTAATTTCGTGCAACGGCAGCGACCGAGGTCGGCCAACCCGATTTTAAACGCGGAGCTCGCGGAGAGCGCGGAGGCGCCGTGCCGCTTGGCTTGCGTCTCCGCGACCTCCGCGCTCTCCGCGTTTAACTCTGCTCCGTGGATCGATCTTGGTGAAAAGCTCGTGGCAGGCATTTCCGGCCATCCGACCGCACTGACG
>Ga0163144_10011590_pt1 | contig 18637 bp, 14 predicted proteins | sample OliLak19BULKMAT1_FD_123175 | JGI IMG/M metagenome (GOLD analysis project Ga0163144, IMG submission 123175) | Freshwater microbial mat bacterial communities from Lake Vanda, McMurdo Dry Valleys, Antarctica - Oligotrophic Lake LV.19.BULKMAT1 | ecosystem: Environmental > Aquatic > Freshwater >... | reverse complement strand
GATAAGTCATATTCAGTTGGTAAAGCCTTGGCGAGCCCCAGCACGACACCGATCGAAGGCTCGAGCGGACCGCGCGGGTCGGGAACAGCAAAACCAATCACGAACTGCAACTGTTTGGCAGAACGGAGATTCTCCAGCACGCCCGACGTGACTTCCTTTTCGCTGGCAATCAGGAACTTACCGACTGCAAAGCTGGCCTCTATCACTGCGGAGCGCAGGCCCAGCGGATCGCTGTCGCCGACTTCTGAGGCGTCGGTCGAACTGAACGCTTGAGTCACACCGCCGCTCGCATGAGCGCGACCGATGTGAACTTCGGCGGCAAGGGTCGCACCTACGTATTGCAGCAGACTGTGCATCGCGGCATCCGTTCCATCCGGGCGCAATGCGTTCCAATCAACCAGATGCTTTGCAGGCGAATCCGTGTTTGGTGCAACCGTTTGTTCAGCGACTGGTTGGTTGCGACTTTGATTCGAAGAGGGCGGCGGGCTACACGCATCGAAGGGGATAGGAAAATTAGCAAGCGCCGGCGCTACCGTGTTCGGATTGAACTGGAGAGTCATGGCGGAGTGCTTTCGGGTACCGAGTAATTGCCTCGATGACGATTTTCCGCACGCTACAGGCTCGGATTTTCGATCAGAAGCGTGCAACGTGAGCTGCGGATGTCAGAGTTTAGGTTATCGATAAGTACCGAGACGACGATCAAGCCGCTTTCTTTGTCCGCGACCGGTGCGATGTCTTCCACGGTCGCTTTAACGCGTTTTCCGTTAGACAGTTCGACAGGTACCAAGCGATTGGCGGGGAGTCGTTCGATTTCTTGTTCAGCCAAATAGAATCGTGCGCGCAGTTTCGACACGTCGACGATCGTGACGATCTCAGGTGCGTTAGCCGCGACCAGTTCACCGGTCTCGCGATGAATGTCAGTCACATGACCAGCGATCGGCGCGACAACGATGCGATCAAGCAGCACTTGTCGCAGTTGGGCGGCTCGAAGTTCAAGCACTTCGCGCTCTTCAAGCTCAGTCTTCAATCGTCCGCGAGCTGTAGCCAATTCCATCTCAGCTCGCTCCAACTCCATCGGGCTGGTGAAGTCCTTCTTGCGAGCTTCGGTAAAGGCTAAAACTTTGCGTTCATTTAACTGCACGTCTGCTTTGGCTGTTTCGATCCGTCCCATGGCAGAGACTTGCTTTTCAGCCATTTCGAGTTGGAGTTTGATTCCTTCGCTTTTCAATTCAGCGATGCGATCACCTACTGCAACTTTATCACCGAGCTTTACGTGCATTTCAGCAAGCAGGCCGGTTTCGCTACTGGCAACATCGCTCGTCCGCCACGGTTCAAGGACACCTTGCGGACCTTGAGCCGGAGTTTCCAATTTGTTGCTGAACTGTTGGCCGCTTGCGAGATCGCAAGTCAGCGCCAGTGCGGCGACAAAAAGGGCTTTTGGCAATGAACGACAAAGGGACATAATCTTCCGGATCTAATCGCTTACTTTTTCACAATTGCTGCTTTATGTTCAGTTTGGATTGCAGCCGCTTGAGTGCCTCACGTCTACGGAGCTTCTCCAACTTGCGAATAAACGCACGTGGAAACGTACGCCGTGCTAAGTGAAGTCGCTGAAAGTGAGCCTAGCCAAGTGGCTTTTAAGCAAATTCAATGTTGGTTGTAGCGGTCAAACCGATCGTAACAACATGATGTTGTCGACCGACAGCTAATGGCCAACATTTACTTAGCCTAAGAAGTCCAATTCGCGGCTCAAACTAATCTCTATTTGATTCGCGAGCGGCGCGGGCGGGTGCTCCAGTAACGACTGTTACGGTTTTGACGGCCCTATTTGAGAGGGCGTCGGTTCTGCGGGTGGGGTATCTGACGGCCTGGTAACAGAGAGCAACGTTCCGGATGCGAGTCGTACGCGCGACAGGGCGAGCATGTGGTCTGCTTGCGCGCGAGCCCATGCATTTTCAGCTTGAATGAGTTGTACGTTGGCGTTAAGCAACTGGTCCAGCAACAAGCTCGTGCCGCTCTGGGTTGGTTCCAAGAAGGCGTTGCCCCAACGTGCTTCCAAGTACTCGAGTTCCGCGTGTGCCGCCAAGGTGGCTCGAACGGCCGCTTCCAGCTCCGCGTAGGCAGCCTGTGCAGACGCAATTTCACTTTCCACTTCAGCACTGACCAGCAACAATGCATTGTCGAGATCGAACAGCAGCTTCTGCATCTCAAGTCGTTTTTCCCGCAAGATCGCTTTAGCCGCTACATTGCGATAGGGCCTCTGGTACGACATTCCCGCTGAGTAACTTGGAGCCCCTTGTGAAAACTGATCACCGAATGAGCTTCCGACGTTGTAGTTTCCGTTCAAACCGCGGGCATATCCTTCCATTACAAGATTCAGGGTCGGACGCAGCTCATTCTCCGCCACCTGCAAACGCACTTTAGCGGCTTTGATCCGCGTGTGCGTCGCCAAAATATTGGGGTGACTATTCAGCGCGAGCCCCAGTTCAGATTGAATATCAAGGTTCGGTTTCCAGTCGGCTGGCAAGGTGATCGGTATAAGGCCATTACTCGATTCGCTGGCTAGTTCGGCCGCGCCGACAGCCGCTCTTAGCTTGGCCTCCGATGCAACCACTTGTGCTTGCGAGCGAGCTTGCTGAGATCGTTGCCGCGAGATTTGAGCGTCAGCGCGATGCAGTTGACTTCGTAGGCTGTCCAAGTCGGCGCGTCCTGCCAGTTGCTCACGCAATGCGCTAAGCCGCTGCAGCCCTCGCTCGCTCTGTTGATAATTGGCTCGCGCGTAAAACAGTTCCCAATAGTTAGTTGAGATCGTGAACGTGTGCTGCTGCATCTTTGTCGACACATCGAACATGCTCTCCGAAGTCGACAAGTTCGCTACGACATAAGACGAACGGTTGTAGGTCCTGCCCGCGCCTCGCATCAGTGGTTGCGTGTAGCGCAAAACCATTTTACTGTCGGCTTGTTGGCCCGGGAGGAAGAACACGGAGTTGCTGTCCTTCAAATTCATTTCCTGCGAGAGTTCCGTTTGGCCACCGGTCTGCGTTTTCGCTTTAATGCCGGCACTGTTTTCCCACAGATCATCGTTCAGTTGCGATGGTCCACCGGTCGTCAAGGTGTTCCCAACCGGGTTCGAGGTGTCGTTGAATACTGAGTTGATGAACGGAGCGGGATCGAAAGCGCCCAAGGTCGCGCTCGCTCGAGCTTCCTGAATTTGCGGCTCGATCAACAAGGATCGAACGTAGGGCGAGCGCTCCATCGCCATCCAAATTAAGCGATCCAGTTCGATGCTCATCGCGCCCTGAGTGCCTGCACTTAGCGTTTCCGGCTCTGTCCACCAAGGCTGCGTCAACGTTGTGGGGATTGCAGCAGCGGGCAGCTCTTCGACCACTGGTAAATGCAGGCCATCGAGCGTCGTTATCGGGGGCAAAGCGTTGTTTCGCAGCGGCTCAACGGCGATCGGAGCCAGCAGATCTTGCCCCCCGAGAACTGGGAACACATACCCAGGCAGTTTTGGATCACTAGCTGGAGACGCCTTGAATTTCGAGTAATCCAACGCAGCATCGACCGTAGGTAATGCAGGCCCTTCGAGGTTAAAGTGTGCTGGTTGCGTTCCCTTTGGCGACTGCGCAGCAACCCCTGCACACATTAGGGTCATACCCCCAATGAGCCAGGCGAAGTAGTGCGTTGTCATCCTTGATCGCCCCACTACACAGTCATCCGGAAAAGCAAATTACAGAGAGCTCAACGTTTCACAACATCCATGTTGTCATAACTCTAACTGGCGGAAGTTGCTGGTGCTACTTAATGACAATTGCTAGTACTGTGCAGCACCTTCCCAATTTTTGCTAAATCGGGAGTTTATGGCGCGCGAGGATAGTAATGCGTGCCCGGAAGACGGCGTCGTTACTGTTGCAGGTGTCTTTGCCGGTCTAACTGTTAAAGGCTACCGTGCAGCACCGCAGACTTCCCTCTAAACGGCGCGAACGCGCCTGGGCATATGCAGTTTTGTTGGTACTGCCTCGTACAACACCAGTGCTCAAATGAGATGAGGCGAGCGGTCACAAGCCTTACAATCGCTTCAATTTGGTTCCCGCGTCCGGCTATTAGTTTTCTTTGATCACCTGGAAATAAGTGTGTACGAATAGCGATTGGGGAATAAGCAACACTTCGTCACTTGAAATTTCTTGCCTCGTCGTTTTTCCATTAGTCCAGCCCTATGCGTTCGCTCTCAATTACCACCAAACTATCGGTCATACTAGCGTTGCTATCAACGCTACCGCTGATGGTTATGGGCAACGGTGGAGAACTGGCCAAGGCGCTGGAGAACTCGTTGCGCCAGCGAGTTTCGATTTGTGAAGAGATTGCTGTCAGTTGTGCGTTGCATCTGCATCGGCAAGATCAAGTTGCGATACAAAAGCAGCTTGAGCAGTTCGCCGCGCGGTCGGTGGATCTCGCTAGCGTTCGTTTAGTTCGATTCGACGGTTTGGTTATCCAATCCAGCGGCGACCATACCGCCGCCTGGAAGCTGGGTCCGAATGATGCTTCAACGATCGCAAACGTACGCGTTCCAATTCTCCGCAGCAGTCGACCCTGGGGCAGCTTAGAGGTTGCCTTCAAAGAAGATGCCACAGGTCAGTTGGGGATAAATGAGCTGGGCAAATTCGTCGCCGTGCTGCTGCTAAATTTAACCAGTTTCAGTTTCTTGTTGCGGCGATCGCTGCCTGCACTCAATAGCAGCAACGCTGTGCCGCGGCGCGTTCGCAACACGCTTGACACGCTTGCCGGAGGTGTGGTTATTTTGGATGCAAACAAGCAGATTGTGCTGGCTAATGAAACGTTTCAGAAGAGTTGCGGCATCGATGGCGAGAAGTTGATCAATCGCTCGCTCGATGATTTTGAGTGGCGGTTTTCAAGTGATATTGCACCATGGGAAACCGCGATCAGCACGCGGTTGCGATGTTCGGGCACGACGGTCTATCTGTTTGACACAAACCAGCAAGAACGTTGCTTCGTCGTCAATGCGACCCCGATCTTTGACGCGAACGAGAAACTGGCGGGTACGCTAGTCAGCTTCGAAGATGTTACGACGCTTGAGCAACAAAAACAAAGCTTAATCCACGCTGTTTCTGAAATCGAACGGTCGCGGGCACTGATTCATGAGCAGAATGTGAGGCTACAAGAGTTGGCTTCGAAGGATGCCTTGACAGGAGCCTGGAATCGTCGCGCACTGTTTGAAGAACTCGATCGAGCATGGAATGAACAAATTGACTGTGGTATGCCGCTGAACTGCGCGATGCTTGACGTTGACCACTTCAAGAAACTAAACGACAACCATGGCCACGCAGCCGGTGACCAAGTCCTTAAGGACGTCGCGCGAATCATTATCCAAGCCGTTGGCGACTCCGGTGTAGTGGGACGTTATGGTGGTGAAGAGTTTTGTATCATCATGTCCTCGCTCAGCATTGAAGCTGCTGTGGCGGTGGCGGAGAAGGTTCGCGTGGCGATCTGCGAGCAATTGGCCGAACCGTATCACGTTACAGCTAGTTTTGGGGTGTCGTCGGCAAGCTTCGGTGCGCCTAGCTTCCAAGCGATGCTCGAGCAGGCTGACCAAGCCTTGTATTCCGCCAAGCATGGTGGGCGCAACGCTGTTCGTTGGTGGACAGCAGAACTGGTTGCTGAGTTGGCTGCCGATAGCGACCAACGCGCGAAGGAACTTCGAATTCGCTCCGACGCTGATCAACCGATCTCGTACCATGCGGTTACATCGCTGCACGCCGCACTGGCATATCGCGACGCCGACACGGCGCTTCATAGCCAACGTGTGGCTGAGATGAGCGTCGCGCTCGCTCGAGGAATGTTGCCGATCGGAGAGCTTTACATTCTCGAGACAGCCGCCTTATTGCATGACATTGGCAAGATAGGTGTCCCTGATTCAGTTTTGTTGCATCCTGGTAAGTTGTCGCAAGATCAATGGAAGATCATGGAAGCTCACGCCCGCATGGGTGTCGAAATCGTGGAGTCGTCATTCAATTCGCCAATGCTCACCGACATCGTTCGCTACCACCACTATCGATATGACGGCACGCATACCCCAGCGGGCGGCCCAGTCGGCAAAGACATTCCGATCGGCGCACGGATCGTGTGCATCGTCGATGCGTTTGATGCCATGGTCTCGGACCGTGTTTATCGTCCCGGACGCCCTGCTGAGGAAGCATTCGCTGAATTGCATCGATGCGCGGGTTCGCAATTTGATCCCGAACTGGTTGAGCGCTTTACCAGCTTGCAAATCGGATGGCGACCTGACAGTCGCCATTGCATGCCAGCTAGCAATGATCGGTCGGCGGTTCGTGTTGGCCATTTGACTGAACGGACTTTGCACGCCTACGAAACGCATGATGCCACGGCGCTGAATCAAGCGCTTGCCCAGTTGGCGATGGTCGGCGAGAAGTACGATTACCCAGCGATCCGTCATTTGGCGACTGAGCTTTCGAAGGCGGTCTCGGAACGCGATCGCAGCAGTTGGGACATAGCCGTTCCTATTCTTCAGGACTTGGTCGAGACCTGCTTGACCGTCCAGCGCGCTCACGTTCGCGACGTTGCCTGTCGCCCGCGTGCGATCGAGAACTTTCCGCAAGCCGACGTGATCAACAACACGCGTTCGGACAATTAGCCCCGCCGCCAGGTCTCGCTCGGCATTCTCGGGGCGAGCGACGTAAAGCGCGGATCTGGCCAAAACTGCCTGCCGACCACAGGGACGCTGGTCGCAACCACGTCGTTTGGAGTATCATCTGGGGGAGGAACTTCTTTCGGTTCGTGGCCGCATCCCCTAAGCGAATCGACAGTTAATTACTTTACCGGTTCACGTAAGGCTCCCCTGGTGATGTTCAACGCATTTTCAAGATTCTCCATTCACCACGCATTTGTTCACCATGTATTTCTGGTTTTCTTCACGCTGTTGTGCCTGCTAACGAATCGTCCGTCGTTTGGACAAGAGGCTGCCAGCACAGAGAACGATAAACTGGGCGAAGCGACAGCTACGGATGCGAAGCCAGCGGACGAGGCTGTGGCTGTGGCTCCGACCACGCCGCTTCCAGCGCTTCCGGATTTGACTTTCACCGCCGATTCTACCCCCGAAAAGCTGGATAAGGTCATTGCGATTGCGAAGGGGATTCGCCCCGCTTCGGCAGATCAATACAGTGCGATGCAGACCGCGATTCGCGATGCGTCAAAACAACTCATGACCACGCTGAAAGACAATGAACTCCCGCGATACAAACAAGCTCAGTTGGATTCGATGTCCGCTTCACTTGCGCTAGCGACATTCTTCGGAGCCGACGCACGGGCGAAGGTCGTTCAGCAACTCAAGGAGATGTTGAAGGATCGCGAGAAGCTATCGATGGAAGACGTGCAAATGGCCACCATCGCCGCCGCCAATCTCGAGCTCAGTCCGAACAAAAAAGATGCCCGCGATATTTACGTGCTAGTCGATGAATTGCTTGCCGATGACAAACGTGAAGAAATGCAAGCCATGCGAATCAACTTGCAATCATCGATCCGTCGCATCGATCTGCTTGGCAGCAAATTTGAACTTGAATCGAAAGACATTCAAGACAAGGTGATCAAGACCGACGACTACGCGGGTAAGTTTGTGATTGTCGACTTTTTTGCTTCCTGGTGCCAACCCTGCTTGAGTGAAGTTCCGCGATTGAAGAAGCATCTGAGCAAGTACAAATCGAAAGGGCTCGAAGTGCTCGCGATCAGTCTCGATGATACACGCGAGAGTCTCGATAAGTACCTTGCCAGCGCTGAGTTGCCGTGGCCGGTGATCCACGACAACGCAGAAAATTCACTGGAGCGTCTTCAGTTAAAGTTTGGTGTGGCGTCGCTCCCCACCGTATTGCTCTTGAACAAAGAAGGCACAGTTGTTTCACTGGAAGCTCGCGGCGCCGAACTCGATCGGCTGATGGAAATGATTTTCGAAGCTCCCACGCTGGCTGACCCGCCTCCCGAGGCAGCGAAGCCTCAGGCAGGAAAAGCTCAGGCAGCGAAGACGGTTACTGAAAAACAACCGGCTGCCGCGAAGAAGTAGCCACAGCAACAATTATGGAGAACAGAGCATGCATATAAGCACCTTAACCAACGCCCAACCCACGCGCGCTGCTCTGCTGGCACTCGCTGTTACAGCCATTCTTTTAAACGGCTGTGATCGCTCGAAACCAGAGAAACTCGGCGGCAGCTCGGCAAACGAAGCGCCGAACAAAGCCGGCTCGAGCGACCCAGCCGCGCCGGTTCTCCCGCCGAATGTTTCCTCTCCTGGTTCGCCGGGTGCAAACCCGCCAGGTGCCCAGCCGAGCAATCCAGCAGGCAATCCAGCCACTTATCCGCCGTTCGCAAGCGACTCAGGCACAGGTACAAATCTAGCCAGCACACAATCAACGGATCCCTCGACCGAATTGCCAGCGAGCGCGCGGATGATCGATCAAGCCGACTTGATGAATCGCGTTTTCATGACGTTGCAGCCACCGAAGTCGGATCGACCGGACGAGCTGGTGGCTTACCTGGGTGAAGTCGACGTGGCGCTGCGGGATTTGATTTTGGCGGGGACCAACAATGTCGTCGATGCAGCCACCTTTACGAACAGCGGATTGAGATTGGGTCAGTTGAAGCTGCAGGCGGGCGAGCGATTGGCTCAGTCGCCGGATGCGACTGAAGATCAACGCAAAGCAGGCACAATTTCACAGTTGGTCGCGCTGTCGCATATGAGCGGCTTGAAGGATGTTGAGTCGGCGAAGAAGCTCGAAAAGTTCGCAACCACTTTGCTGCAATCCACTGACGCGGATCTGGCGCACCAGGGCCGTGTCGTATTGCTCGGGTTTCGATTGCAGGAACTTCAGAACGGCACTACTGCCGATCCCGCCGCGCTGCTCGCCGACCTCGAAGGGCTTTTTCGACGACCCGCTGATGCAGGTTTTCCCGAGATGATGGTGCTGCAGCAGTCGCAGCAAGTGCTGAATGAAATGGGATTTAAAGATGCTGCTGCCAAGATCGATCAACTGATGGTGAGCAAGTTCATGGATGCGGCTGATCCGCAGTTGAGCTTGACGGCGTGGAGCGTCGCGGTGGCGAACAGCCAAGCGTTTCAGAATTACAATTCGGCGCTACAAGATGTCTACACCGGCAAAGAGACTCAACCGCAAATGCTCCTGGCCGCTGCGCGAGGTCTCTTTGGCGAGCTGCCGAATGCGACCACATTGCTACAGTTCGTCAACCTCTCGACCGATCTCGAATACCGCGGCTTGGTACCCTTCGCTGAGGAGCTGACCGATTACGTGAAGCAACAAGTCGACGCGCTGCAGGCTTCGCCTTTCGCGGCCGCTATCAATGCGGCTCTCGAAGCGCAGAGCCGTCGACTGGGCATTCGCGGCCGCAGCATAGAACTGAACGGCCTCGTCGATCTCGAAGGCAATTCGCTCGATTGGTCCGCTTACAAAGGCAAAGTTGTTTTAATTGATTTCTGGGCGACTTGGTGCATGCCGTGTTTGAAGGAACTCCCCAATATTCGCCAAGTACATAGTAACTTGAACGCGAAAGGTTTCGAAGTTCTATCGATCAACATGGACGACGACTTGAAGCCTGTTCGACAGTATCTGTCCAGCAATCCGTTGCCATGGAAAACATTTCACAGTAGTGATTTGGCGGCGCTCGGATTCAAATCCGAAATCGCAAAGCAGTTCGGTATTACTGCGATCCCATTCCTGGTGCTCGTGGATTCCGAAGGCAAAGTTGCCGCGGTTCACGTGCGCGGTGATCGCTTGGGGCCTTCCGTTCAAACCATGCTCAGCTCCGGCTTGGGCAACTGATCACGTTAACTCCGCTAACGCAAGGATGAGTCGATAAATGAAAGTCCCTAATTGGTTCGTCGTTGGATCTGGCCTGCTGGCGCTCAATTTAATTCTGGTACTCGGCGGCACTGTGTCTCGACATGCTTCCGCTGAAGCACCTGCTGAAAAACCTGCTGATGAACCAATCGAATCACTGGCTGATGACGATTTGAAGCTCACGGATCAGGAATCGGTTGCGAAGTCACGACTTGAGCTTGCCGTTGACCGATCAGGTGAAAAGGGCCTTGAATTGCCTGTACTACCCGAGGCTTTTAAACAGGAGCCCGTTCAACCAGCGATCGACAAGTTACCCGCAGTCCCATCGCTCGACAGTCAGCCGACTGGGCCTGGCGTCCTGCGACTCGACGACTTCAAGCAAGTGTTTAATTCGTTGCCCGAATCGCCAGATCTTTTGACGCCGCTCGACGAGATGCTGAAGGAGACCCCCGATCGCATCCCCGAGCAACTCAGCCACAGTTTCTTTGAAGGGATGAAGTTGCGATTGCAGACCGCTGAACACCTCACTCAATCCACGCTGGGCTTGGTTGAAGAAGCGGCGATCCGCTATCAAGGTGGTGACGTTCAGAGAGCTCAAGAACTTCTTGGGATGGCAACGCAACTGCGCGAGATGACGGCTAAATTACTGGTCTCGCATTAGTAATGCATTTGCTACTTCCACTTCGAGGTCTTTTTCATTTGAAGTTCCTGCAGTCATTGAGTTGAAAGTGCGACTGTCCGTAAATGAAGACGTGACGAACTTCATCAAGCGTTTCAGCGCCGAAGAGCCTGTTGGAAATTTGCTTTCCGGTCTGATGCAAGTCGTAGGAGTTCCCGCCGCGCATGCCGCGGATGTCGGCTATCAGCTTTTCGGAGTCGCTTGCTTTGCCTTCATGGGCTACGTTCTTTACTGGTTTGCGCGACGGAAGTGAAACTTTTTCTTGGCTTCTCCCCTTCGCTCTGGTTTACTGGAGGAGAAGGGGTCGTGGGATGAGGGGCTCGACTGTTAGTCAGTCAATTAGCGCGCTCTCTACGGCTGGGTCACACGAACGCGTTCCGCCCTAAGCTAATGCAAGACAAAATAGGCAATGCTCCTAGCTTCATGCCGTCTGCCGCCGGGTCGCAGAATGTGCTACGTTGTTCCCTCTCAAATCGGGTAAAACGCAATCGAGCGAACACAGACGGGCCACCTGAAAAGGGACTGACCCGGCGGCGTGTAAACTAGAAAAAGATACCGCAATGGCCAAATCCACGGACATCCACGTCAAGAAGATCACGAACTCGACGCACACGTATCTCTATCGCCAACCGATGAAGTTTGGCGGACGTGTGGTTGAAGACGTCTGCGTTCTCCGCACCGAAGTCGCGGTTCAAACCAGCGGTAGCCGCAAGAAGATTGTGGGCATCGGCGAAATGACGATGGGAAACGCTTGGGCTTGGCCCAGCAAAATTCCGGGCAAAATGACGCTGAAAGTCATGCTCGAATTGGCTGATCGGCTGGCGGTGGAAGTCGAAGGAGCGGGGCTGAGCGGCGATCCGCTTCAGATCGCTCATGCAATCGGCAAATTGCGCGACAAAGTCTCGGCGGCTATGGTGGAGGAATACAAACTGGGCGAACCGATTCCGAAGTTGGCTGCGATGGTGGCCGCCAGTCCGCTCGATGCCGCCATCCACGACGCTTTCGGACGCGCGATCGGCAAGAATAGTTTCGACTGCATGACCGAGGAGTACCTCAATCAAGACCTCAGTGCTTATCTCGGTTCTGAGTTCGCGCAGATGTATCCTAACCAGTTTCTGAATCTCAAGCCGCGACCCACTCTGTTCCTTTATCATCTCGTCGGCGCACTCGATCCGCTTTCCGATGCCGACATTCGAACGCGGCTTACCGACGGCTACCCAGAGACGCTCGAAGATTGGTTGAAGACGGACGGCGTCAGCCACCTGAAGATTAAGCTCGCCGGGAACAACATCGATTGGGACGTCGGCCGGATTGTTGAAGTAACTCGGATTTGCGAAATGGTCGCGCCCGAGCGGTTGTGGAAACTTTCGTTTGACTTTAACGAACAATGCCCCAACGAAGACTATGTTATCGACTTGCTCGAACGCATCGAAAGGCTGAGCCGCGCTTCCTTCGATCGACTGCAGTACATCGAACAACCAACGCCGCGCGACTTGCGCATTCGGACTGAGATGACCGTGCACCGCATTGCTCGACTTCGTCCTGTCGTCATCGACGAATCGCTGACCGACATCGAAAGCCTCAACCTCGCACGTCAACGCGGCTACACCGGTCTCGCCTTGAAAGCCTGTAAAGGTCAATCCGAATCGATTCTCATGGCCAGCGCCGGCGCTCACTACAAGATGTTCACCTGCGTTCAAGATCTCACTTGCATCGGTGGTTCCTTCTTGCACTCGGCGGCCCTTGCCAGTCGCTTGCCCAAGGTCACGGCCGTTGAAGGCAATGGTCGGCAGTATTGTCCGGCGGGCAACGAAGCTTACATGAAGCAGTACGCACCGATGTTCCGGGTTCGTTATGGCACCGTTCCGACAGAGTTGCTCAGCGAACCTGGCTTGGGCTTTACCTGGAAACCGTTAAACGAGTAGCTTCCGAGTACCGAACTTCTTGCCGCAACCGACCTGCAAAAGCCATTGAGTGAACGCAACTCGAATCGTGGGAGTGGCGATGAGCAAACTTTGTATTCTCAACGTCGTTGGGCTGACACCAAAGTTGGCCGCTCACGCGCCGCGAATGCTGGAACTGGGGACGCCGCAAGCGTGGCGCAGCCCTCTGCCTGCGGTGACCTGCACCTCGCAAGCGACCATGCTAACGGGGCTTTCGCCGCGCGAGCATGGAATCGTCGGTAACGGTTGGTACTTCCGCGAGACCGGCGAAATTCGCTTCTGGCAACAATCTAATCGGCTCATTCAAGGTTCTAAGTTCTACGACGGCGTTCAGACTGCCAAACTCTTTTGGTGGTTCAATCAAGGGGCTCCGGTGCAGTGGTTTGTTACGCCCAAACCGCATTACGGCTGCGATGGCTCCAAAGCATTTAGCATCCTCGATGAAACCGAATGTGACTTGACGACGCAACTCGGCGATTTTCCGTTTCATGGATTCTGGGGGCCTAAAGCTGGGTTGCCGAGCAGTGATTGGATCGCGCGGGCGGCGGCTTTGGTGCTGCGTCAGAACCAACCGCACTTGACGATGGTTTACTTGCCGCACCTCGATTACGATTACCAGCGAATGCCCAATCACGATCCCGCTCGAGTTGCTGAAGTCGATCGATGCGCTGGTTTAGTGATTGATGCGGCGCGCGAGATCGGAGCACAGACCATTGTCGTGTCCGAGTATGGACTTGTTTCGGTTGATCAACCAGTGCTGATCAATCGAGCGCTTCGAACCGCCAACTTGCTCGTGGTCCGCGATGGTCCTTACGGCGAGTCGCTGATGCCGATGGATTCCCGAGCCTTTGCGGTCGTCGATCATCAACTTGCGCACATCTACGTGGCTGATCCGAACGATATTCCGCACGTCAAACGACTAATTGAATCGTTGCCAGGCGTTGATGCCGTCGTTGAACCCGGCGAGGTTGAACTTGATCATGCGAGGAGTGGCGAATTGATTGCACTTGCAACGCCGAACGCATGGTTCGCTTACTACTATTGGCTCGACGACGACCGCGCGCCTGACTTCGCGCGCACCGTCGACATCCATCGCAAGCCCGGCTATGACCCCTGCGAACTCTTCATGACATCGCCGCTGCGAGCCGCCTGGCGATTGGCCCAAAAGAAGCTAGGGTTCCGCTATCGCATGGATGTCATCCCGCTCGATCCAACCCTAGTCAAAGGGTCCCACGGCCTCCGCCCCGCGCCTGAATCCGGACCGGTCATCATTGCTCCCAATGCCCCGCGAGATATGCGAGATTTTAAAACTTATGTGGCGAAGAGGCTCGGGCGCTAGGGTGACTTTAGAACAGGAACGACAGACAGGACGCACATAGCAAAATTAAGCGGATGGTTGGGATTCGAATTTGACAAGTTCCTTAAGCAAGGATTCCAGGTAGGCTCTTGGATAAGTGAATTCTGATTCCTCGGTCAAGGCTTTTTGCATGGCGGCTTCGGATTCTAGCGGTTGCCCCAGCTGCTTCAGGGAGATTGCAAAAAGGCGTAGCTGAAAGATGCGGTAAGCGGCGACGGTCTCTTCGGCTTCGGTCATCTCGGCGACTTGTTCGAGGTCGGCACCGTGTTTGGCAAGCGTTGCGAGTTCAGGCTTGCGATTCTTCTGTTCGCTTGAGAGCTCTAAGCGGGCAGGACAGATTGGAAAGTGCGATGCTCTTTTGGAATAGCAGTTTGGGGTGATCGGGCGTTTCGACCAAAAGAGAATCGATGATGCGCAGTGTGTTGCGTCGCGCGTCTTCAATTTCAACAATGACCTCGTTGGAATTGCAGTGCGAAAGGGCGTTGCCCAAATGATGGTAAGCCAGTTCCGCAACTCGTTGGGCTTCCTGTTCGCGGATCATGGCTGCCTGTTCGCCTTGACGCGCTTTCCGTTCGCTCAGCCACGATCGGGTTGAAAAAGTTGTCGCCACCAACATGGCAACCATCGAAGACGTCAGAACAAGAGTCGTAACGGACTGCTTACGAGCCAAGAAGATAACTTTCTTGCACGACTAATACGGCGCAGCATCGACCGGTTCGCCGCTCAGAAATCGATTGAGGTCGTCACACATTGCACCTGCTGAGGCATAGCGATTGAGGGGATCTTTCTCAAGTGACTTGAGCACGATCGCCTCCAGCTCGCGCGGCAAGTTGAGCTTTAATTTACGCGGCCGCGGTGGCAATTCGTGACCTATGCGATGCAGTACATCGGAATCCGAAGCCGCATTGAATGGAACTTTTCCGGTAAGCAGTTCAAACAGAATTACTCCGAGAGAGAAGACGTCAGAACTGGTCGCGATGCAACACACCGCGTCGAGCGGACCGCCGAGCGGAGCCCAATCGTGGTTGTCGATCCACTGCTGGATTTCGCCCAGCTCTTCTAGCGTTCGCTCTTGAGGAGGCTGCCTCGCTAAATCGCGTGTTTCTTCCGAACCTGAACTTTTCATCGAAATCTCTGAACGCTTCTAGAATAGAACAGAAAATAAATTTCAAACGGGCTGCGAAGCGGGGCGAGAGGAGAGAGGACGCGTGCAGCAGCCATGAAACTCCGAGGTTCATCAACGAACATGAAATGCAGCGAACATGAAATGCAACCTGCGTGCTTAGTCGTCTGTCTAAGCATCTCAGATTATACACTGGAGGTCCGCAGAAAAGTTGACCGTGAATCGGTGTTAACAAAGGGTTAAAGTTTAGGGGCCAAGGCGGTGGTTCACTCGGAAATCACCAACAATGGCAGATATTAAAATCAGCCATCTCGTCATTCTTTCCCGGAATTACGCAGACCATGATGCTCTGGCGCTAAGGCAATTGCATCCGCCGATTCCCTGTCAATGTGCGTGCTTGAACACTGCATGATCAGGGCTGCCACCGGGAAGTACATACGCGAGAAGATCGAGGATCTGCTCCTTGTCCCGAGAGTTGAGCAGGCCCATAGGCATGATGGAGATAGTGGAGGGACGGCGCGCAACGATATTGCTCTTCGCAATCTTTTGCACTTGTGAGCCGCTGGCACCGGTCTGCAGGGTAACGTTCTCCTTATCCTCTGCGAGAATTAGTCCAGTGAGCAAGCTGTCGTCCTCGAGCTGCAGGATCACGTTGCAAAGCCGCAGTGCTCGCAATCACGCCCAAAACTGCCGCAGCCGCTCTTTCTCTGCAACGCCCAGAGGAAACTGCGTGCTAAAATCATGCTCGGCGATTCCGGCGTATTCTCGCAACGCTTGCTGAATGTGCTCAGGTCGAACTCGGATTCCTGAGTCCTTGTCAATCGCCAACGTTTGCGGATTGATCGGCGCAAGCTGCTGTTGCTCATCCGTGGCACCGATCACTCGGTTGCCCGCAATGCCGGGCCCGATGAACATGATCGAACCGATGGACCAATGGTCTTTGCCGTTGCCTGCGTTGTAGTTAGGTGTGCGTGCCATTTCACTCTGAATCACCACCACCAACTTTTCGCGAATCTTTAACGCTTCTGCCCGCCGCAGCAGATAGTCAATTCCGGCCAGGAACTCTGGAATTAGCTTCATCTGATCGGGATCATTATTGTTGTGGCTATCAAACTGGCCGATCGAGAAATTCGCAGAAATACAAACGCCGGCTTTAAATCCGGCCATGGCAATATCGACTTGTTGCGACAAGCGTTCTTTCGAGGGCTGCTTGGGAATAAACGGTGTCACACGCTCGAGTGCTTTTGAATTCACTTGAGCCGAATACAACATGCTTTGACTGCGTTCGACGCGTGGCAGACGAGCCGCTGAGACTCGCGATTCAAACTGTGCCGCGAGCGTATTTTCAATGCGCTCAGAGACAAATCGATCGTGATAGGGCGCTCGATCATTGCCTTCCACGAAATCCGCTTTCGCCAGCAAGTTCAACGATTGCAGGTAAGGCACCCGCGACATCGGCACGAGATTGCCTGTGGCTGAATAGTTGCCAAAAGTCAGAAAAGCCAGCGGCGCATCTGAACCATAGCAAGCGGCCACGAGTGCTGGAAAAGTTGGATAAGCCAAGCTATCTAGCTTACCCGTCGCCATATACCGAGCGCAGGGCGTGTGATTATTGACCGACAAATCGAACCCGTTTAGCACACGCAGCTCAGAGGCATACTTGGAGAAAAAATCTTCGTTGCTCATCCCCCCGTTGATATGCTTCGCAGTCGGTGCATAACGCACCGCTCCCGCCGTCAGAATCTCATCTTCCTTATACAACCTGTTGACACCCGCGACTCCCTTGGGGTCCATCAGATAGGTCGTATCCCAACCGCCGGAAGCATTGAAGACCACATAAAATGGACCCGCATAGCCTTCGCTCGCTAGCGTATCCTCAGCTCCCTGAGTGAACGAGCTCAAACCAATGGGCAACGCAAATCCCAAGCCTGCGGCACTACACAGTTTCAAAAATCGACGTCGAGACATAGCGCTTACTCATACAGAAATGGATGCTGCCGCAGCAGATAAGTCACCACGCCACGCCACGCGCGAACCGTGTAGTGAGGATCTTCAACGCGAAACTCTTCTCGACCGCCACAAAAATACGTTTCCCGTGGTTCGTATTTTCCTTGATCTTTCGCATCCACCAAAATGCCGCAGAACAATTCAAACGTGCGATCTACTTCGGGGTCATCTGTCGCATGATTTTCACCCAAAATTCGCTGATGCAAATAGGTGATGGCTTGGCGAATCTTCTGATCGGAAGGCTCGTCGCCCGGCAACACATCCGGCTCAATCGACGGGAATAGTACACGTTGCTCTGCATCCACTTTGAAATCGCGGGCCACATGGTAACAGGCCATGTCATTCGCCATCATTCGCTGAATCGCTCCCATCGCGCCGCTTGGATCGGCATTGCGTTCGGTGACAGTAATCGAGTCGATGCCGCCGTAAAGTATTGTCATTTCGACATCCAATCGTCCCCAGGTGCGTCCGAAAATCGCTTTCAACTTTCGCTTCAGTTGCTCGGGGCCCAGCAAGCGGACTATACCTAAATCATCCATGGCCGCCCGACGTTCCGATTGCTCTATAGCGATTGCTACTCCATCGGCGCGATAGAATTCAGTCGCAATCAAACTCCTGAAAGCGCTTTTCAAATTGAATCCCGATTCAGCAAATTTCTGGGCCGTTTCGTCAATCATCCTTCGCTGAGCAAAATAGGCCTGGCGTTTTGAGCCAAACATTGGTTCCTCGATGTCCTCCGGCGGTTGCATTACTTTACGACCGAAAAGTAGGTAGTAAACGTGCTCAACCATGGCGATCGAAAACCGCCGATCTTTCACCACTCTTTCACCTAGCCACTGTGCCGCTCGCCAGCGTTCGCTTGCCGGCATGTCTTCACCTTCAAAGCCGGCTGCAAACATGTCCTCGTACCAACCAAGTTTGCGTGGGCCAATGTGACCTTCAAAATCGAAATCTTGAAACACTCCCGCCACAGGGTCGAGTGTCTTGTGACACACTACACAATCGGCGGCTTGCATCGTCGGGATCTCGTACTTTGATGCCACCGCCGACGCATCTGTCGAACGCGGAGCCAATTGCATAATGTCGATGCCCAAAAAATGCTGATAGAACATCCGCGCTCGCAATCGATTGCGATTGGTTTCTGTTGACGGATAGCGTCGCAAATAATGAAACATGCTCAAGAAGCCGGCGTGCGGATACATACCGGTCGTAGACTCTTGCGTTTTTCCAGCTCGATTATTCAACGCTTTCAGCTTGGCCGGAACGTACTCCAGTGGATTCTCGGGATCTTTGAATTGATCCTTGACTTCATCGAAAATACCATAACCGCGGGCCGTGTAAGGCGACACCATAATATAGTCTGCCGTTGCCAGCTCAGTGAACGGGCGGTTGCCGCGCACGATGTAATCGACCAGCTCCAGTGGCTCGCGCAGCAGCGCATCGCGATACACGTCGGCCAGTTTCCAGCGCGCTCGCTGCTGCTCCGCCTCAGCAATGTGACTGAGATCATGTTTCTGATACCACAGTCGTGTGTGTTCGAAGTGATCATACGAAAGAATGGTTTCCGCGTTGTCTTCGATCCCGACCGTTAGAAAAATGTCGTTGAAGCCTTCCTTCAGTCGCTCGTAAAAACCCTCCTCTTCCAGAATG
>Ga0163144_10011589_pt1 | contig 18637 bp, 10 predicted proteins | sample OliLak19BULKMAT1_FD_123175 | JGI IMG/M metagenome (GOLD analysis project Ga0163144, IMG submission 123175) | Freshwater microbial mat bacterial communities from Lake Vanda, McMurdo Dry Valleys, Antarctica - Oligotrophic Lake LV.19.BULKMAT1 | ecosystem: Environmental > Aquatic > Freshwater >... | reverse complement strand
GTGTGATCATCCCCGTGCCCTTGCTGACGCCGCGGCTGTCGAGCCTTTGGCTCGGGCTCGTCACGCCGGTGTACGCGAACATCGGCCGGAGGCTGTTCACGAGCCTGACCCATCCCAGCGTCGTGCATGACGATCGGGCGCTGCGGGACTTCCCGGTGAGGCCGCGCGGTCTCGTGGACGCGATCGCGCGCGCCTTGCGCAACGAAAATCTCGAGTACGCGGAAAGCCGTTGGTTCGACGCGCTCTCGACGAAGGGCGCGCCGCGGAAATTGTCGGGACCGGGAACGCGGGTCGTCGACGCGCGTTCCGCGCCCTCGACGGCGTCTGCCGAGGCAGTGTTCGCGCAAGTCGTCGCGTTGGGCGGCGAGAACGGCTGGCCGTTTCAGTGGCTGTGGCAAGTGCGCGGCGCGCTGGACCTGTTGGCCGGCGGCGTGGGGATGAGGCGCGGCCGGCCCGTGGGGCGCAAGCTGCGCGTGGGCGACGCGCTTGATTTTTGGCGCGTGGAGATCATCGAGCCGGGGAGGCGCCTGCGCTTGTTGGCGGAGATGCGCCTGCCGGGCCGTGCGTGGCTTGAGTTTGAGGTCCGCCCGGAGGGTGCCGGCTCCCTGCTGACGCAGACGGCGTTGTTTGAGCCGCGCGGGCTCGCGGGCCTGCTGTACTGGTACTCGCTCATTCCCGCGCATGCGGTGATCTTTCGAGGCATGGTCGTCGCGCTCACGCGCCGGGCCGAGGCGAAGAGCTAGAATACGCCAATGCGATCTCTTATATTGTTGATGCTTCTCGCGGGTTGCGCCAAGGCTCCCTTCGACAGCCAGCCCATGCCGCGCGTCGATTTGTCGCGCTATATGGGGAAGTGGTTCGAGATCGCGCGGCTGCCCAATCGCTTCGAGAAAGGCTGCGCCGGCGTGACCGCCGAGTACGCGTTGCAAAAAGACGGCTCGGTGTCGGTGATCAATACCTGCCATAAGGACTCGGTGCAGGGCCCTGCGCGATCGGCCAAGGCGAAGGCCTGGAGCGTGGACCCGTCGAACTCGCGGTTCGAGGTGAGCTTCTTTCGACCCTTCAAGGCCCCTTATTGGGTGATCGCTTTGGAGCCCGATTATCGCTGGGCGCTGGTGGGCCATCCTCAGCGTTCCTACCTCTGGCTTCTGTCGCGCGTGCCGAAGATGGCGGAGGCCGAGGAGAAGGCGGCGCTCGCCGAGGCGGCGCGGCTGGGCTACGATCTGACGCGCGTCGAAAAAACTCAGCAGTAGCGCGTGCCTCAGGCCTTCTTGCGCTGACCGAGCGGTTGTGTGAACTCCGCTCGCCCTGAGGCGCCCTGTAATAAATCGCCCGCCCGCGCACGTATTAGATGCGCTAGTGCCGGATTCGGTGGAAAAAATGAAAACTAAATTTAGAACAAAGTCATGAGTCCAAGCGCGCCCGTGCTCTTCCTGTCCTTTGGCGGTCCGCAGACGCCCGACGAAATTATGCCGTTTCTGGAAAGCGTGACACGGGGCCGGGGTATTCCGAAGGAGCGCCTGGCTGGGGTGGCCGAGCACTATCGCCACATCGGCGGACGGTCTCCGATCAACGAAATCACGAGCCAGCAAGCCGAGGGACTGCGGGAGAGGCTAAGAATCGCTGGTCGGCCGCGAGACGTTTATATCGGGCAGCGGCATAGCGCGCCGTATATTGAGAGCGCGCTCAGAGAGATGGCGGCCAACGGGATAGAACGCTGCGTCGGTTTTATCACCGCCGCATACCGCTGCGAAGCGAGTTTGGAGAGGTATGTCGCCGCTGTTGAGGAGGCTCGCATCAAGATCGGACCCGCGGCTCCACGCGTTGACTTCGTGGGCCCCTGGTTTGACCATCCCTTCTTTGTTTCTGCTATTTCCGAGCGGATTCGGGAACTCAACGCTCCCGAGGAAAGCCCTTGGGTGTTTACGGCGCACTCCGTGCCGTGTGCGATGGCCAAGGAATCCACCTATGTTGAGGAGTTAAGGCACACCGCCGACCTCGTCGCCAAGACCTGGGGGCGCCGCGAGTGGACCTTGGCCTTCACAAGTCGAAGCGGCCGGCCCACGGATGCGTGGCTTGAGCCGGACATTTCCAAGGTGATCAAGGAACACGCGGCGCAGGGTGTGCGTGAGTTGACCTTGATTCCCATAGGTTTCCTTGCCGATCACGTGGAAGTCCTCTACGACCTGGATATCGAGGCTAAAGCCACCGCCGATTCGCTTGGCGTCTTCCTTCATCGCGCCTCCACGGTGGGTGATCATCCGATTTTCCTCGACATGATTGCGGATGTGGTCGAGCACGGAGCCCCGGCCGACTCTGCACTGGGGAGGATCTCGGAGTCCACGGTCTTTCGAAACGGCCGCCATGCTCAAAAGATCACGAAAGACTCAAAGCAGTGCTTCTGCTTTCCCGGCGATCCCAGTGCGCCTTGCCTTCTTTCCCAGACGCTTCGAGCGCGCGGCCTGTAATAAATCGCCGTATCGCGCACATATAGCTAGAGATGAAAACAACGATCGTATGGCTTGGTCGGGATCTGCGCCTCGCGGATAATCCTGCTTTGAAGGAAGCGGCCGCCGCGGGCAAGGTCGTCCCGGTATTCATCTGGGCTCCGGAGGAAGACGGGGATTGGGGACCGGGCGCGGCCTCACGGTGGTGGCTTCACCGCTCGCTTGAGGCGCTCGATCGGGACCTGCGCGGACGCGGCGCTCGTCTGATCGTGCGGCGCGGTCCCACCGCCAAAGCTCTCGTGGAGGCGGCCCGCGAATGCGGCGCGACGGCCGTGTCGTGGAACCGTCGCTGGGAGCCGGCGGCACAGGCCGTGGAGGCGCGCGTCACGGAAGTTCTCCAGGCGAAAGGCATCGAAGCGCTCACCCACGGCGGTAATGTGCTTTTTGCGCCGAACGAGGTGAAAACGCTCACGGACGGACCCTACCGCGTCTTCACTCCCTTTTGGAATCGCTGCGGCTCGCTTGCGGCCCCCTTGGCTCCGTGCGGAGAACCGGGCGCGTTGAAGTTGCCCGGGAAGCTCCCCAAGTCCGCTGCCCTTGAGGACCTGGGCCTCCTGCCCAAACGAAACTGGGACGCCGGCCTCGCCGAAGCGTTCACGCCGGGGGAGATGGGCGCTCTTGACGCGTTGAAGGCCTTTCTGCGTGGACCCATCAAGGGCTACAGCCTGGCGCGCAATATTCCGGCCGAGACGGGGACCTCGCGCCTGTCGCCGCACCTTCATTTCGGCGAGATCTCCGTGCATCGTGCCTGGAGGGAGGCGGCGGGCGGCGATCCCGGGTCTAAGGGCGGGTTTCTCGGCGAGCTCGGCTGGCGTGATTTCGCCCATCATGTGCTGTACCACTTCCCGCAGACACCGAACGCGCCGCTCAACCCGCGCTTCAACGGCTTCGCGTGGCGCCACGACGTGAAGGGGCTCGAGGCGTGGAAGCGGGGCCGAACCGGCTTCCCGCTTGTGGACGCGGGCATGCGTCAGCTGTGGGCCACGGGTTGGATGCATAACCGCGTGCGCATGGTCGTCTCGTCGTTTCTCACCAAGGATCTGCTCGTGGATTGGCGCGAGGGGGCGGCCTGGTTCTGGGACACCCTCGTGGACGCCTCGCTCGCCAACAACACCCTCGGCTGGCAATGGGCCGCGGGTTGCGGCGCCGACGCCGCTCCTTTCTTTCGGATATTCAACCCTACGGAGCAGGCGCGGCGTTTCGACCCGGAGGGCGCGTACATCCGCCGCTGGGTGCCGGAGCTGGCGCGGCTGGGAACGCCCGACCTCTTCGCCCCTTGGGAAGCGGCTCCGCTCGATCTGGCCGCCGCGGGCGTCACACTCGGCGGGAATTACCCGTGGCCCATCGTGGACCACAAGGCGGCGCGTGTGCGCGCGCTTGAGACTGCCGGCGGGAGATCCAAATGAGCCGATTTGTGAGATGTTCGCAGTGGTTGCCGCGTCCGCGCTCCGAGGTGTTCGCGTTCTTTCAGGAGCCAAGCAATCTGGCCAAGCTCACGCCGCCCTGGCTCGGCTTCGAGGTGCTCACGCCCGGCCCGCTGAAGATGGCCGCCGGTGCGCGGTTTGATTACACGGTGCGTCCGCTGGGCTTTGCCCAGCATTGGACGACGCTCATCGAGTCGTACGATCCGCCCAACAGCTTCGTGGACACCCAGCTCAAAGGGCCATACGCGTTGTGGCGGCACCGCCACACCTTCGCGGACGAGAACGAAGGAACGCGCGTAACCGACGAGATCGAGTACGCCCTGCCGCTCGAGCCGCTGGGGCTTGTCGCCTTGCCTGTGGTGAAGCGTCAGCTTGAGGAGATCTTCGCGTATCGCGAGGCCGCCGTGGCGGCCCTGTTCAAGCCGAAAGGAGGAAGCATGAAAATCGTTCTGGCCGGCGGATCTGGATTTATCGGCCGTCATCTGTCCCGTGAGCTCGTACTCGCCGGACACTCCGTCGTCCTGCTCACGCGCAGTTCGCGCGCGTCGACCATCCCCGGCGTCGAAACTAGGCGTTGGCTCGCGGAGGGGGCGGAGGGATGGGAGGCTGCTCTGGAGGGCGCTGACGCCGTGGTCAATCTCTGCGGCGAGGGCGTGGCCGATGGACCGTGGACGCAGTCGCGGCGCAAGAAGCTCGTGGAGAGTCGCCTGGTGCCGACCGCCGCCCTCGCCGCCGCCATCGCCCGCGCCAAGGCCAAGCCGCGCGTGCTGGTCAACGCCTCGGCCGTCGGTTATTACGGGCACGACGCTTCGCGCTCAATCGCCGAGAGCGATCCGCCTGGGACCGGCTTTTTGTCGGAGCTGTGCGGTAATTGGGAGCGGGAGGCCAAGCGTGCCGAGTCGAGCGGTACGCGTGTTGTGCTTATGCGCATCGGCGTCGTGCTGGGTGCTGGCGGCGGCGTGCTTGGCCGCATGCTGTTGCCCTTCAAGCTCGGCGTGGGCGGACGCCTGGGGGACGGGAAGCAGTGGTTTCCCTGGGTACACCTTGAGGATGTCTCGGGCATGATCATGGCGGCACTCGCTGATGAGCGCTGGAAGGGTCCGGTCAACGTCGTCGCGCCGGAGTCCGCGAGCAACGAAGAATTCACCAAGTCTCTCGGCGCGGCGTTGAAGCGGCCGACCGTCTTCCCCGTGCCGGCCTTCATCTTAAAATTCGGCCTGGGAGAGATGTCCTCGCTTCTGTTGGGGAGCATGAAGGTCGCACCGCAGGCCGCTCAAGCTAAGGCCTACGCCTTCAAGCGTCCGAGCCTCGTGTCCGCGCTCGCGGATTTGTAGATCCGTTGTCCGATGGCGGGTGTTAAGAAGGCTTCAGCGTCGCGAGGCGTTCCTCGAGCCGGGCCTGCGCCTTCGCGGCGGGACCCTCATCCTTGAGGAGGTGGTACTTAGAGGCCTTCGGCGCGAGGATGACGAGGAACTTCGCGGGAACGCCGGCGCGCCGGTACGCCGCGACCTTGTGGTGCCCGTCGAGCAGGAAGCCCGCCATGAATGAGTGCAGGTTCTTGATCGTGCCTTTCTTGACGGACTCGGGGATGCCGCGCTGGTACATGCCGAGCATGAGGACGCGCGGGCGGTCGCCGTTCTGGATCATCTGCTGATAGATCTTGATGTACTCTTCTTTTAAGGCGGCGCGCGGCACCAGCGGGATCACGAAGTCGAACTGCTTCTCCACGACGCCCGTCTCGGGGTGGCGGAACACGCGCGGGCGCGAGCCCTCGTAGTGCTCCCAGCCGGAGAGGAGGCCCTCCTCCTTCGGATCCTCGATGTCCCATAGCTCCATGAACTCGCTCTGGAAGAAATAGGAAGCCTCATCGTCGCTGTCGTACGGCCCGGTCAGGTTGACCGAGGTCTCGAACACGAGGTACTCGCCCTTCTCCATCAACTCGAGGAGGGGGGCAAGCTCCTGTACGAGGGACTCGTCCACGGGGCGCGGAAGCTGGATCGTTTTGGGGAGGTTGGCGATCTTCTTGTTGGTCGGAAGATGCGGGTCCTGCAGCATCTTGAACCAGAAATGGCAGGTGTTGCAGTCGTTGCCCACTTCAAACTTGCGGGCCCCATTGACCTCGAGGTACAGCGAGTTGGACTCGCCGTGGCGCTTCTCGATCGCGATCTTGAAGAAGCCTTTGCCCGCGGGAACCTTGACCTTCACGACGCCTTCGGCGACGGTCGCGACTTCAAGCTTCTGCGGCTCGGATTTAGTGGTCACCGTGTCCTCCCGATATTGTGCTCCGACGGTCTAATTGTAACCCATTCACGCGGATACGTCCAGGGACGAATAAGACGGAATAGCGCTAACGTTTCGCGACGGGGCGGCGACGCTGATGCGGGCCGGGGCCAACGACTCCGAGTCTAGACATAGGATCGTAACAGCGATTCCCTATATTAAGCGGGCAATGGCCATGGACGAGTCGAAAGACCCGCAATGGGACGAGCGCGCTTTCCGCGAGATTAACAGTCTCGACGCGGCGCGTTTGGCTATCCGCGGCGCGCTCGCCACCATCCGCGACCTGCAGGATCAGAACGGCCAGCTCAAGGGGCAGATCCAGGACGAGGGGGCCAAGCGCAAGTCGCTCGAGACCCGGCTGACGGACATGGACGCGCGTCTCGCCGACTGGCAGGAGCAGGCCAAGAAGTGGGAGAAGGAAAGCTCCCAGCGCGAGCAAATGATGCAGGCCTGGAAGATCGAGGCCACGATGAAGGTGCGCGCCGAGGAGCGCGCGCGCGTCGACGCCGACCAGGCACGCACCGAGGAGTCCGTCGCGCGCTTGCGCTCCGACGTCGTCGGGATGTCGAAGGCCTACAAGGGCAAGGAGGAGGCGTGGTCCGAGCTGCGCCGCATGCTCGATCAGCGCGACGCGGACATCATGGGCCTCAAGCGCGAGAAGCAGGACATTCTCGCCAAGGTCAAGCTCGACGCCGAGCAGCTCGAAATGCTGCGCGAGGCGCGCGACCGAGAGATGTCCGCCGCGAACCGCGCGCGCGAGCTCGAGATCGCGGACAACGACCGGGAGATCGCCGCTCTCAAGCGCGAGCTCGGCGAGAACCGGATGGCCCTGGCCGCGCAGGCCCAGGACCGCGAGCTCGACGTCAAAGCGCGGGAGGAGGAGCTCGTTAAGGCGTTCCAGCTCAAGGAGGCCGACCTCGTCACGCGGTACCAGCAGCGCGAGGCCGAGCTCCAGGCGCGCTGGTCCGAGCTCGAGACCGGCCTCTGGGCGAAGACGAAGGAAAGCCGGGCGAAGCTGGACGAGGCCGTGCAGACGCAGTTCGAGGAGCGCGCCCGTCAGATCGCCGACCGCGCCCAGGAGGTCGAGGACCTTCTCTCCCGCCGCACGCGCGAGCTCAACGAGGACCACGAGAAGCGCTGCGCCGAGGCGGAGGCTCACTACGCGGCCGACGAGAAGCGCCTGCTCGTCTCCTGGACGGAGAAGGAGACGCGCCTGGTCGCGAAACTCGAGGAACAGCTCGACGCCGAGCGCGCCTCGATGCAGGCCGTCTGGGCAGAGAGGCACAAGGTCCTCGACTCCGAACACGCCGAACGGCTGCGCCAGGTCGCCGCGAAGGTTGAGGAGCTCGAGGCTCTCGCGCGCCGCGACCGCTCGCGCCTTCTTGAGGATGGCGCGCGCAAGGACGCCGAGCGCGTGCGCGCGCAGGACGACTTTGTCTCACACAAGGAGGCGGAGCTCGACAAGCTTCACGCGGAGAAGCTCTTCGTCCTCGCCGAGCGCACCCGCGTCGTGGAGGAGGAGGCCAAGCGCCGCGAGGAGGCCCGGCACGCCCAGTACCTGTCGCGCATGTCGGCCCTCGAGTCGGAGCACGAGCTGCGTCGCGGCGAGCTGCTCGAGGAGCACCGCAAGACGGTCGACGCCGAGAAGCTCTCGCTGTCGGCGCAGTACGACCAGCGCCAGCGCGGCCTCGACGAGGCCTACCGCGCCAAGATCGCCGAGGCCGAGCGCGCCGAGCGCGCCCTCGCCGACCAGCATCGCGCCTGGAAGGAGACCCTGCGCGAGGAGTACCTCAACAAGGAAAAGGACCTCGACCTGCGCTGGGCCGTGCGGGAGGGCGAGTTCGTCAACCGCTACGAGACAGCGCTCGAGGACCAGCGGCGCGCGTTCACGGCCGAGGCCGTCGAAGCGCGCGCGCGCATGGAGAAGCAGCGCGCCCGCCTCGAGGCCGAGGCGCTGTCGCGCGAGCAGAATCACCGCGCCGAGACCGACAGCCGCGAGGCGGCCGCCCTCGCGCGCCATTCCCGCGAGCTCAGCGAGCGGCAGGCCGCCACCGAGGCGCGCTTCGCGGAGCTGCGCCTCGCCCACGACGAGGACCTGCGCATGGTGCGCGAGAAGTCCTTCGAGGATCTCGCCCGCGAGCGCGCCGGCCTGCAGACCGACCTCTCGAACCTCCAGGAGCGCCTCGCGCAGGCGAAGACCGAGAGCGAGCGCGCGCGCATCACGGATTCGACGCGCGCGAAGGACCTCATGAACCGCATCAGCGCGCTCGAGGCGGACCGCCGCGAGCTGGCCGGGACCCTCGCCTCGTCTGAAAAGGAAGCGTCCGCGCTGCGCGCGGCCGTCGCCGAGCGCGACCGCATGCGCGACCTGGACCGCGCGCGCCTCGCCGAGGAGGCCAAGATCGCGGCGACCGCCGAGCTCGCGCGCAATCTCGAGCAGGCGGGCCGGGACCAGGCGAAGGCCCTCGAGGAAAAGGCCGCCGAGCTCGAGAAGGGCTTCGCGTCGCGGCGCCGCGCGCTCGAGGACGCGCTCGCCGAGCGCGCCCGGGCCCTGGACGCGAAGGAGCAGCGCCTCGAGGGCGAGCTCCTGCGCCTGCAGGAAGGCGCGATCCAGGACGTCGCCCTCGAGAAGGCGCATCAGAAGGAGTATCTGGCGCGCGTCGCCGAGCTCGAGGCCGAGCACGCGGCGCTGCGCGCCCAGCTGCTCGAGGAGAACCGCAAGCTCGCGAACGTCGAGAAGGCGGCGCTCGCGAACGCCCAGGAGGCCAAGCGCGTCGAGCTCGAGAAGACGCTCGCCGCCCGCGGCCGCGCGCTCGACGTGGCGCACGCCGAGCGCTCACGCGCCCTCGACGTCAAGGAGCAGCGGCTCGAGGAGGAGATGCTGCAGCTGCGGGAAGGCGCGCAGGAGGACGCCGCGCTCGAGAAGGCCCATCGGGAGAGGCTCGCGGCGCTCGCGCTGCGCGCGCAGGCCCTCGAGGAAGAGGCCAAGCGCCGCGAGGAGCAGCGCCAGAAGGAGCATCAGTCCCGCGCCGCCGCCCTCGAGTCTCAGCACGAGCTGCGCCGCGAGGAGCAGCGCCGGCTCGCCGCCGCCGAGAAGGCCGCCCTGAGCGCCTCGCACGAGGATTTCCTGCGCAAGCAGAAAGACCAGCGCCTCACGATCGAGGGCGAGCGCCGCGTCCTCGGGGAGAAGCTCGCCGCCGCCGAGAACGAGGCCGCGGCGCTGCGAGCCGCCATCGCCGAACGCGACCGCGAGCGGGAGCTCGAGCGGCCGCGCCTCGCCGAGGAGGCCAAGGTGGCCGCCACGGCCGAGCTCGCCAACGCCCTCAAGAGCGCCGAGCAGGACCACGTGAAGGCTCACGAGGCGAAGCGCGTCGAGCTCGAGAAGGCGCTCGCCGTGCGCCGCCGCGTGCTGGAAGAGGCGCTCGCGGAGCGCGGCCGCGCCCTCGACGTGAAGGAGCAGCGCCTGCAGGAGGAGCTGCAGCGCCTCCAGCTCGGCGCGAAGCAGGACGCCGACCTCGAGAAGACGCTGACCGAGAAGCTCGCCGCGGTCGACCTGCGCGCCCGCGCCCTTGAGGAAGGGGCCGCGCGGCGCGAGGAGGAACGCCAGAAGGAGCACCTCGCGAGGATCGCCGCCTTCGAGAGCCAGAACGAGCGCCGTCGCGCCGAGCTTCAAGCCGAGCACCGCACGGCCGTCGAGCGCGAGGGCGTCGAGCATCAGAAGGCGCTGGACGCCCGCGTCCGCGCGCTCGACGACGCCGCGGCCGAGCGCGCCCGGGCGCTCGACGTCAAGGAGCATCGCCTCCAGGACGAGCTGCGCCGGCTGCGCAAGGTCGAGGCCCAGGCCGCCGAAGCCGAGAAGGGGCGCCAGGCCGAGCACGACGCGCGCGTCGCCGCGCTCGAGTCGCGCCACGATGACGAGCTCGCCCGCGAGAAGGCCCGCCTGCAGGCGCACGAGCTCGAGCTCGCGCGCCAATTCGCCGGCAAGGCCGCCGATCTCGAGGCTCTCAAGAAGGAGTTCGCCGACCAGGTCGAGCGCGACCAGAACGAGCGGCAGGCCGCCCACGACGCGCGCCTCGCCGAGCTCGGTCGCGCGCACGAGGAGGAGCTCGCCGTCGAGCGCGCGCGACTCGCCTCGGCCGAGGCCGACCGCCACGCGCTCGCCCGGACCCTCGAGGAGTCCGAAGGGGACCGCGCGAAAGCCCTCGAGGCGCGGCGCATCGAGCTCGAGAAGGCCCACGCCGCCCGCCGACGAGCGCTCGAGGAGGCCCTGGCCGAGCGCGGCCGCGCGCTCGACGCCCGCGAGAAGCGTCTCGAGGAGGAGTCCAAGCGGCGCGACGAGGACAGCCAGGCCCAGCATCTCTCCCGCGTCGCGGCCCTCGAGGCCCGCCACCGCGAGGACGTCGCACGCGAGCAGGCGCGCATCAAAGCGCACGAGGTGGAGATCGCGCGCCGCGAATCGGAGCGCCAGGCCCTCGCCGACGCGCTCGAGACCGCGGAGAAGCGCGCCGAGGATGAGCGCGGGGCCGCCGCCTCGGAGCTCGCGCGCGCCCTCGCGGAGGCCGAGCGCGAACGCGCGAAGATCCTCGAGGACCGCCGCGTTGAGCTCGATAAGACGCTGGCCTCGCGCCGCCGCACGCTCGAGGAAGGCCTCTCCGAGCGCGCCCGCGCGCTCGAAGCGAGGGAGAAGCGGGTCGAGGAGGACGCCAAGCGCCGCGAGGACGCGCGGCAGGCCGATCACGCCGCCCGCATCGCCGCCATCGAGGCGCAGCACGCCGAAGCGCTGGAGCGCGAAAAGACCCGCCTCCTGGAGCACGAGCGCGAGCTCGCGCGTCAGTTCGCCGGGAAAACGGACCAGCTCGAAAGCCTCAAGGAGGAGTTCGCCGGCAAGATCGAGACCTGGCAGACCGAGCGTCAGGCGGCTCACGACGCGGCGCTCGCGCAGCTGTCGCGCGAGCACGCGGAGGACCTCGCCGCCGAGAAGGCGCGCGCCGCGGCGCTCGAGGCCGAGCGGCTTTCGCTTGCCGCCTCGCTCGAGTCCGTCGAGAAGTCGATCGAGGCGGAGAAGCTCTCCGCGCAGGCGGACCTCGCGCGCGCCCTCGAGGAGGCCGAGGCGGACCGAGCCGCGGCCCTCGCCGAGCAGGCGAACATTATCGAGGAGCGTCGCCTGGAGCTCGAGAAGGCCCTGGCCTCGCGCCGTCGCTCGCTCGAGGAGGCGCTCGCCGAACGCGGCCGCGCCCTCGACTCGCGGGAGCGGCGTCTTGAGGAAGAATCGAAGCGCCGGGAAGACGCGCGGCAAGCCGAGCATCTCGCCCGCGTCGCCGCGCTCGAGGCTCAACGCGACGAGGACCTCGGACGCGAGCGGGCCCGCCTTCAGGAGCAGGAGCGCGAGCTCGCGCGCCAGTTCCTTGGCAAGACGGCCGAGCTGGAGGGGCTCAAAAAGGAGTTCAGCGCCCAGTTCGAGTCCTGGCAGGCCGAGCGGCAGGCCGCCCACGAGACGAGCCTTGGCGAGCTCACGCGCGCCCATGAAAGCAGCCTCGCCCAGGAGCGCGCCGACCTGCAGGAGGACCTGGCCGGGCTCCAGGAGCGGCTCGCGCAGGAGCAGGCCGAGAGCGCCCGCGCTCGCGTCGCGGACGCCGCGCAGCTCAAGGATTTCGCGTCGCGCGTGAGCGAGCTCGAGGAGGACCGCCGCGCCTTGTCCAGGTCGCTCGCGGCCGGACAGGAAGAGGCCGCGGCCCTGCGCGCCGCCGTTCAAGAGCGCGATCGCCTGCGCGAGGCGGAGCGCGTTCGCCTGGCGGAGCTCGAGGCCGAGCTCTCCCGCAAGTTCGCGGAGAAGACCGCCGCGCTCGAGGACCTGAAGGACGACTTCAGCGGGGACTTCGAGCGCTGGAAGCGCGAGAAGCAGGAGGCGCACGACGCGCGCCTCGCCGAGCTGGCGCAGGCGCACGAGAAGAAGCTCGCCGCCATGCAGGAGCGCCTCAAGGAGGAGCAGGCGACCAGCGCCCGCGCGCACACCGCGGACGCGGAACACCGCAAGGATTTCGCGGCGCACATCAGCGCGCTCGAGTCCGACCGCCGCTCGCTGTCGAAGTCGCTCGCCGCCGTCGAGGAGGAGGCGGCGTCGCTGCGAGACGCCGTGGTCGAACGCGACCGCCTGCGCGAGCTCGAGCGCGTGCGCCTCAAGGAGCTCGAGGCGGACCTCGCGAAGAAGTTCGCGGACAAGACCTCCGCGCTTGAAAAGCTCAAGATCGAGTTCACGCAGCAGATCTCGCCGCTTCAGAGCGAGCAGCAGGCCGCCTACGAGGCGCGCGTCGCGGCGCTGCGCCGCGCTCACGAGGAGGACCTGGCCCGCGAGCGCGCCGATCTGCAAAGCGACCTGGCCGAGCTGCAGGACCGCCTCGCCCAGGCGCAGGCCGAGACCACGCGGGAGGATTCGCGCGTCAAGGACCTCGAGGCCCGCGTACACGCCCTCGAGGCCAGCCGGCGCACGCTGTCCTCCTCGCTCGCCGCCGTGGAGGGCGAAGCGGCGTCCCTGCGGGACGCGCTAATAGAACGCGACCGGGCGCGCGAAGCCGAGGCGGCGCGCCTGCGCGAGCTCGAGCGCGACCTGGCCCGCCAGTTCGCCCGCAAGACCGCCGAGCTCGAGGCCCTCAAGAAGGAGTTCGACGAGCAGATCGCGCGCTGGAAGGCCGAATGAGGAATCCCATGGACTTGAAAAATATCCGGAGAGGAGCTATGGTAAGCCCATGAGCGACCGCAAGCGTCAGCTGCGCAAATTGCTCGAGCGCTATCGCGACCGCGCGGCGGCGATCACGCTCGAGATGCCGGAGCTCAAGGCCTTGGCCGCGAGCGCCGGCGTGCCCGTCGCGGAACCCGCGCCGGCGCCCGCTCCGCCGCCGGCGCCCGCCCGGCCCGCGCCCGAGCCCGCGCGTCGTCTCGAGCCCGTCGCCGATCGTCCTCCCGTCGCGGAGCGGCCCGCGCCCGCCCGGCGCTCTCCCGAGCCCGTCTCACCGCCGGCTCCGCCGCGCCGGCCCGTCGCGCCGGACCCCGAGGCCGTCGAATCCCGGGGCTATCCGATCGCCGCTTGGCTGGGGGCCGCGCTGCTCGCGGCCGTCGCGGGCGCCGGCTGGATCGCCGTCGAGCGCTTTCAAGGCAGGAACAGCCACCGCGTCGTTGCGCTTCCGCTGTCAAGCTCCGTGGGCTTGGCGGGGCGGGGCATCGTCCTCTATACCTACGATCGCGCGCGCATGCGGACGGCGGCGATCGACATGACGACGGGGGGGCTCCTCTCCGTCAAGGAATTTCCCAACGTCTTGGCGAGCGGCCTGGCGGCCTCGGCCGACAAGCTCTGGAGCGCGGACATGAACGGCTTCATCTACGAGCACGCGCTCACCGACGACTACGCCGTGCGCCGGACCTTCGCTAACCCGAACCGGCGCCCGAGCGCGCTGCATTGGGACGGCTCCCACCTCTGGATCGCGGACGCGCGCACGAACTCTCTTTATGAGTACACGGTGGGCGCCTCGCTCGTGCCGGCCCGCCAGTTCACCTTGCCTCCCGGCATGGCGCCGGTGGGGCTCCACGTCGAGAAGGGACTGGTCTGGGTTCTCGACGGGAACAGCCGCGCGATCTACCGCTATCGCGCGCGCGCGCTGCTCGAGCCCGTCGACAGCATGAGCCTGCAGCCTTGGATGGCCGCGCCGCGGCGTCCTTCGGGCATGGTCGTCGGAGACAAGGAGCTTTGGATCTCGACGGACGGACCGGCCGAGCTCCATCGCTTCGATGCGCGCAAGCTCCCCTGGCGCTCCGACTTTTAGGAACGTCCTAGCTGCGCAGGCAGTAGCCGAGCTTCGACACCGTCTCGACCATGCTTCCCGCGCGCGGCCCCAGCTTCCGCCGTAGGCGGCTGACCATTACGTCCACGGCACGGGTCTGGGCCGTATGACGCATGCCCCAAACCGTCTCGAGCAGGTACACGCGCGACAGCACGCGCCCGGCCTTGCGCATCAGGATCTCGAGAAGCTCGAACTCGCGGGGCTGGAGGGGGACGCGCTTGCCGTGCACGAGGCATTGCCGCTGGCTGGGATCGATCTCGATGCCCCCGACCGTCAGCGCGCTGCCGAAATGCTCCATGCGCTCGTAGCGTCGCCTCAAAACCGCTCGCACGCGCACGATCATCTCGCGCTGGTCGAAAGGCTTGGGCAGGTGGTCGTCGATGCCCACGGCGAACGACTCGAGCACCCGCTCGTCGGAGTTCTTGCGGCCGGTCAGGATCACGGCCAGGTTGCGGCCGAGCTCGGTCTCGCGCAGCACCTTGAGGAAGGTTAGGCCCTCCATATCGGGCAGGTCGTAGTCGACGATGACGATGTCGGGGGGGCGGGTCGAGCGAAGGTGGTCCAGCGCCTCGCGTGCGAGGGAGCAAGTCGTGACCTCGAACTCCCCTTTGAGCGCCGCTCCTAGAGACTTCTGGGCGGCGCTGTCCCCGTCCACCACGAGCGCGAAGTAAGGCATGCACGTATTGTATATGAAGCTGAATTAATTTGGTTACAAATTGATTGCAATCCGTAAATGTTTCGTACACGCATTTCCCGCACAGTAGGTCACAAGACTTACACGGAGGCGCAATGTACCGTATCCTCGCCATCGACGACAGCCCGATCATGCGCCAGCTCCTGCGCCAGATCCTCTCGGCCGGCGGCTACGAATGCATCACGGCGGGCGACGGCGCCACCGGCCTCAAGTCCTGCGCCCGCAACAAGCCCGACCTGATCCTCCTGGACGTGAACCTTCCCGACGGCAACGGCATCGAGTTCTGCCGGCGGCTGAAGACCGACCCCGCGGCCCGGCACATCCCCGTCCTGCTGCTCACGGGCGAGGCTCACGCCGTGGAAAACCGGATCGACGGCTTCGACGCCGGCGCCGAGGACTATGTGATGAAGCCTTTCAACGTCAAGGAGCTGCTCTCCCGCGTCAAAGGCATCCTGCAGGCCAGCGCCAGGCCCACGGGAATCTAGGATGAAGAGCTCCCTTCCCGCCCGCCTCCGCTCCGCCCTCGCGCTCGCGGCACTTGGGCTGCTCGGCGCCGGCATGGCGGCCGCGGGAGAGAACCTGACGGGCGGCGCCTTCGCGATCAAGCGCCACGAGTCCCCCAACGCAGGCGGGATCATGTCGGGAGGCGCCTTCGTCCTTAATAACACGGCCGGCGCGGTCGGCATCGAGACGGCGTCCGGCGGCGCGTTCACGAACGCGCGCGGGCTGCAGCGGCTGATGGCGCAGCCGGGAACGGTCGTGTCGATCACGGCCGCCACCAAATCGACGGGCACGCTCGATCTCGCCTGGAACGCGCCCGGCCTCGACGGCGCCCTGGGCGGAGTCACGGGCTTCTACCGGATCGACTATTCCTCCGACCCCGCGCACGTGTTCGCGCCGACGGCCTTCCAGCTTCAGTTCGCGACGATCACGACGCCCGGAGCCGCGCAGGCGCTGCGCCTGACGGGCCTCGAGGCCAACACGACCTATTTCACCAAGATCTATCTCGCGGGCCCGGAGAAGTTCTTCTCCGAGGACTCGATCCTGAGCGGCGAGTCGACCTTCGCCAACGTGGCGGTCAACCCCGTGCTCGTCACGGTCGGCTCCGCGGCCGTTACGCTCACCTGGGGCGTCCCGGCCGGCGCCGCGGAAGGCTACGCGGCGGACGCCTCGAGCACGAACTTCGGAGCGGCGACGCCCGGCGGGCTGACCTTGAGCTCGGCGACGCCGAACGGGACGGTCACCTCTCTCACGATCCCCGGCCTTCTCCCGAATACCACCTACTTCCTCAAAGTGGCGAGCCTCAACTGGCAGGGCGACCGCAACTACGCGCTCGTGGTCCCCGTCATGACCACGGCCAGCAACGCTCCGCTGCCCATCGTGTTCCTGATCAGCGTGCCGAGCCCGCTCAACCGCACGATCTCCTTCAACTGGACGAACCAGGCCTATCTGGCCAACGAGGGCGTCCTGGTGCTCCAGAGCACGAGCGCCACCACGAACCAGGTCGTCGACGGCGCCGGACCGTTCACGCCGGGCCAGGTGCTCGGCGACGGCGCCATCGTGAAGTCGACCAACGCGGCCGCCTCCGTCGCCGACTCCGCGCTGACGCTCGACTCGACCTACTACTATCACTTCTTCAGCCAGGCGACCGGCCTCGTGTACTCGGCCGACGTCTCGACGTCGGTGTTCCTCGATTTGGCGCCCATGGGCGTCGCGAACCTGGGAGCCTCGTCCAACGCGGGGAACACGCAGGTCACGCTGAGCTGGAACGACGTGACCAGCAACATCGACGGCTCCCTCTTCAAATCGACAAGCGCGCCGCTGTCCGTGGAGCTCCAGCGCTACGAGATCTCGCGGGCGACCTCGGTCATGAACTCCAGCTTCGTGGCCATCGCGACGGTCTCCGTCTCGAGCCTGTCCTACGTCGATACCGTCCCGGATCCCGCTTTGACCTACGTCTACCGCGTGCGCGCCCTCGACTCGTTCAACACGGCGGACGTCGCGGCGGCCGTGGACTCGGTCGGCGCCTCTTACGTCTTCTCCTCCGACCTCGTCACGCACATGAAGATCCCCACGAGCCTGCGCTACGATCTCGTCGGCTCGTCGAACGCGTACGGCGCGAACATCGTGTTCCGCGCCCTCGATCGCGCCGGCGACGCGACGCAGGGCATCTTCCGCTCGGTCACCTTCGAGGCGCGCAAGTCGCCCGGCAACGAGGTCATACCGCGCTTCGAGTTCTCCCGGCCGGACGTCACGGTGGGCATGCACTACGACGTGCTCGGGGGGAACGTCGTCGTCTCGAGCGTCGCGGTCTCCGCGGCCGCGGGCGGACCGGCGAGCGCGGCGCAGATCGCGGCCGCGACGGCGGATAAGACCCTCAGCATCTATTGGAACAACGGCGCCAAGTTCGTGAAGCTCTTCGGGCGCGTCGACACCCAGCAGCAGGTCATCTCCGTCCAGGGCATCAACGGCGGCGACTACCAGATTCGCGGCGTGCTGCGCGACCAGGGCCTCAACTTCGACGTCTCCCAGCTCAGCAACAAGGTCATCACCCCGAACGGCGACGGCCGCAACGACAAGGCCGTCTTCCTCTTCGACAATCCGCGCGACGCGGCGTTCTCCGGGCGCATCTTCGACCGCCAGGGCGGCTTCGTCGCGGATATGATTCCCGGCGTGCTGGCCAACACTTTGCAGTGGGACGGCAAGGGCGGAGGGCGCGTCGTGCCCGGCGGCGTCTACATCTACCAGATTCGAGGGGAGAGCAAGGCGTTCTCCGGCACCTTGCTGGTGGTCCGATGATCCGCTTACTCCTCGTCGTGCTGCTGCTCGCTCCGGCCCTCCCGGCCCGGGCCGCGTTCGAGGACGAAGGCGCGGGCGCGCGCGCCGCGGGCATGGGCAACGCGTTCACCGCGATCGCCGATGACGCCTACGCGATCCATTTCAACCCGGCGGGCCTGGGCCTGCTCGGCCGGCCCGAGCTCGCGATGGCGCACACGCGTCATTACATGGGCCTGACCGACAGCTCGCAGCTCGCCACCTCATTCCTCGGCTACGCGCACCCGCTGAAGGCCGACAACGGCGCGCTCGGCGCGGCCTGGCAGCAGTTCGCCCTGGATCCCGCGACCTACCGCGAGCAGACGCTCTATCTCTCCTACGGCCGGCCGCTCGTCAAGGATCTGGGGCCCGGCGACCTCTACGCCGGCGTCACGGCCAAGTACCTCTACCGCTCCTTCGGCTCGTTCCCCGAGGCCTCCAACGCGATGGGCGGCGCGAGCGGCTTCAACTCGGTCGGCGCCGACGCCGCGCTGACCGGCGCGCGTTCGGCGAGCGCGATCGACGCGGACCTCGGATTCCTGTACCGCTTCAAGCAGCACTACGCGTTAGGCCTCGCGGTCCAGCACGTCAACGAGCCCAATGTGGCCTTCGCCAAGAGCGAATCCGACCTTCTGCCCCGCGCCATCAGCCTCGGGCTCGCGTACCGCAGCCTCCTCTCGAACATCGCCGTGCAGGTGAACACGCGCAAGTCCCCGACCGGCTCCCAGGACCTCAAGCTCACGACCGCGCTCGAGCGCTGGTTCCCCAAGCTCCTGATCGGAGAGTTCGGCCTGCGCGGCGCGCTCGCGATGGGCTCGCGGGACGTCAAGGAGGTCACGACGGGGCTGTCCTACCGCACGCGCCGCATCCAGGTCGACTACGGCTTCGGCATGCCGCTGGGCGGGGTGTCCTCCGCGGGCTCCCATCGCGTCGGCTTCGCGGTACGCTTCGGCAAGCTGAGCGAGCAGGACGAGTCGGTGGTCATGATCCTCGAGGCGATGCACCAGCTCAAGGCGGGCGTGATCCCGGAGCTGCGCCTACTCGGCGGGCCCGGCCTCACGCGCACCCAGAAGGCCTCCCTCGAGG
>Ga0163144_10011586_pt1 | contig 18640 bp, 15 predicted proteins | sample OliLak19BULKMAT1_FD_123175 | JGI IMG/M metagenome (GOLD analysis project Ga0163144, IMG submission 123175) | Freshwater microbial mat bacterial communities from Lake Vanda, McMurdo Dry Valleys, Antarctica - Oligotrophic Lake LV.19.BULKMAT1 | ecosystem: Environmental > Aquatic > Freshwater >... | reverse complement strand
GCAAACCCTCCGGCCACATCACCCCATACTCACCCACGCGCATCTGCGAGCAGTTCACCACCACCGCAACAACCGCCTCCCCATCCCGCCGCAAAAACGCCCACACCGCGGCGTTCGACGCATCCAGCACCACCATCTCACCCGTCCGCAGCGCTTTGTTCTCCCGCCGCAGCCGGATCAGTTTCTTGTAGAACGACAACAGGCTTTCCGGGTCCTTCGCCTGGGCCGCCACATTCTTTCCCTTCACATCCGGGTTCACAGCCCGCCACGGCCTGGCCGCTAGCGTAAACCCCGCGTTCTCCGCGGCCGTCCACTGCATCGGCGTGCGAATGTCCTCATCAGGTTTCACACCCACCATCCCGATCTCCTCACCGTAGTAGATAAACGGGATTCCCGGACTCGTCAGCAGCAACGCCGCGGCAACCCGCGCCTTCGCCCACGCCGTTGCGGGCGATTCCCCGTTGCGCCGATCCCCCCCACCAAACCGCGACATCACACGATCCTGATCGTGGTTGGAAAGAAAGGTCGAATACTGCCCCTGTGGATACGAGTCGAGATTCGTCTTCCATTGCGCCGCCAGCCTGTCGCGTTTCCCCGCGTTGATCGAATCGATGGTCGCGAACGCAGTATCAAACTCAAACGCCGAGTCCAGTTCCTTCCCCACATACGGCAGCACCTGCGCGGTCGGCGCCCACACCTCCCCCACTGTGAACGCATCAGGCTTCACCCCCTTGTAGAAGGTGTAAAACTTCCTGAGCCACTCGTGCGTCGCCGCGGTGCTCTCCTGCTGCTGCCCCTCTTCGATCAGGTGCCGGATCGCATCGACGCGGTACCCGGCCGTGCCCATATCCAGCCAGAACTTCACAACATCATTCATCGCATCCGTCGCGGCCTGATTGCGAAAGTTCAGATCGGGCATGACGCGCGAAAACAGCCCGTAGTAATATCCGCCGCTTCCCTTCTCTCCCCTCTCCGCCCCCCTCGCCGCCCCGCCCACCGCCCCATTCTCATATGAAGAGTGCCACACGCGCTGATTCCACGGCCCCTTCCAACCCGGATCTTCCTTGCTCCAGATAAACCAGTCGTGCGTCGGACTCTTCGGGTCGCTGGCATCCTTGAACCACGGATTCTCCCGCGAGCAGTGGTTGGGCACCAGATCGAGAATAACCCGAATGCCCCGCTTTTCGCACTCCTTGAGCAGCACCTGATAATCCTGGTTGCTCCCGTACTGCGCGTTGACTTTCTTGTAATCGCTGATGTCGTACCCGTGATAACTGGGCGACTGCATGATCGGCATGAGCCACAGCGCCGTCACCCCCAGCGATGCGGTGCTCGCGTGGGGGGTGGGATCGCCATCATTGAGGTAGTCCAACCGATCAATCAACCCGCGAAAATCCCCGATCCCATCCTTCGCAAGCGGCCCATCATTCGAGTCCGCGAACGACCGCACGAACACCTCGTAGAACACCGCATCATTCCACCACGCGCCCAGGTCCGGCTTGATTTTCTCCACCGCCGCGGCCTGATTCGCGCCGGTCTCATTCGTCGAAGCCTGGTTGGCACCGGTCTGCGGATTCGTCGTCGCCTGCCCGAATACGGGAAGGGTCACAGCGCCCAGCGAGAGAAATCCAGCAAGCGCGAACATATGAGACAGGTGTGCCATCGTGGGTCTCCAGTCAAGGGGGGATCGCCCATAACGATACACTCCGTGGGTGGCCCGGTCGTCCCGACCGGGCGCCGAGCGGGAATGCGGGTTGTTTCGCAATCCGCATCCTGTGATTCCCCGATGCGCCACGACTATCAGGACCGTGTCAGCCTTGTGATGGCCCGCCGCGTAGCCGACGAGTTATCGCGGCGGCCCGAACTGATCGACTTCGCGCGGGCCAATCTGGATCGGTGGAGCCTGCTGAACGCCAACGCCCCCGGCCTCATGCGCTGTTATGACGAATGGCGCGGCTTGCTCGGGCGCTCCATCCCCGAGGTCATCACGATTCTCACCGCCGAATCGGATGAGGGTGAACGCTTGCGGCAGAACTCTCCCTTCGCGGGCATCCTCACACCCCAAGAGGTGTAAGCCATCAAACGACACGAGCGAGATGATCAGGCCGCAGCTTGAACACATCCTTCGCGCTGCGGCGGCCATCACCGGCACCGATCAGCTCATCGTGATTGGGGCGCCGGCAATCTTGGGCCAGTTCGAGTCCCCGCCGGCCGAGTTGCTCGCGTCGAATCGAGGCTGATCTTGTTCCCTGCCCAAACCTCAGGATGCCGAACTGATTGACGGTTCGATCGGCGACCAGGCTGGCGGATGGTGCGTATCCCGGTATCGAACAGCGATCCACGAACCATCACCCAACACCAACAAACTACCCAAGTGCCCGAAGGCCTCACGCAAGTCGGCACGCGATTGGGCAGCGTACAGCGCAGCACACGCCTCCGTTCGCTCGCGCGCGACGTGACCGCGGCTTTGGATTTCGTCCAATCCACCCGTCTCGAAGACGCTTTCCAGTCTTCGTTCCTCCCTCCCCTCCTCTCCGTTCTTCGCTTCTTCTGAACTTTGAACTCTGAACGCTCTTCTCCCTCTACTCCGCGTTACTCTCTTCTCTCTGCGGTCTCTGCGTTCGCTCTTTGGCCTTGTGTACCGATTGCCACTACTTTGGAATACTCCCGCGGCATGATGGACTGATAGGAGATTTGATTCTGGGGCTACAATGATACTGATAAACTGATAGCAAACTTGATTCTGGGCCTGCGTCGCCCGAATCGTGGAATCGTTGACTGATGAGGGATTTTGCTTAGTTCTTGAGGGGTCGGCGCTGTCGCGGCCGCTTGTTATTCCGGACTTGTCTGTTTGAATTTATGGAGTCTGTCATGCGCTCACATTCCCGGCTCTGGCTCTTCTCACTCGCTGGCTTTGCCCTCGCACTCCTCGCCCCTGCTGCGCACGCCCAGACCCTGGTCCCCAACGAGTTTTTCTACCAGGGGCGTCTCGAGCAATCGGGCCAGCCCGCCAGCGGCTCATTCGACATGCGCTTCGAGCTGCTGACCGATGCGGGCATTGTCCTCACATCCATGTGCGCCAGCGCTGTCCCGGTTGCCGACGGGCTCTTCAACGTCTTGCTGAGTCCTGGAACCGACTACGCGTTCTTCGCCAACGACAGACGCAACCTTCGAGTTTCCGTTCGCGCCGCGAGCCCAAGCCCCTGCCAGGATCCTGCGGGCTACACCGCCCTCGCCCCGATGCAGCTCCTCACCACGACCCCGCTCGCATCAAGGGCCAACCTCGCCGCACAGTCTTTGGTTGCGCTCACCCTCAATGGTCAAGATTCGTCGTACTTCAGAAACCCCGCCAACCTCATCGGCACCATTCCAAACGACAAACTCTCCCCCAGTGTCGTGCGAACCGACGTCACCAACACCTTCTCCCAGTCCAACGTCTTCTCTCAGCGCGTCGGCATCGGCGCGGCCGCCTCTTCATCACTCCTCGAGGTCACGGGCAACCAAAGCACTGCGCTGCTCGCGAGCACACAAACCACCAACGGCTCGGTTCTCACGCTCGAGAATCGCACCGCCGGCCTCACCACGGGCAACTACGTCGGTGCGATCAACTTTGGGCTTGCGGGGAGCACCCCCGGACAAATCGGTTATGTCCGCGGCCAAACCGCGTCGCAAGACTCGATCCAGTTTCGTGCGGGTGGTTTCTCGGGCGTCGCAATCGACGGTTCTGCTCGCCTCGGCGTGGGCACGCTCTCGCCCCTGGCCCGCGTGCACATTGCATCGGGTACTTCGGGTGTGGTTGCCAACCCAAGCACGTTTCTCCTCATCGACACGCTGGGCACGAACTACTTCAGCATGCTTACAAGCAATAGCGAAGTGTCGGGCGTGTTGTTTGGTCGCCCCGCCGGGGGCGCTGCCGATTCGGGCATCATCTACAACGACTTCAACGTTCGCGGCGGCCTGCAGTTTCGCACGGGCGGTAACGTGACTCGCTTGACTATCGACAGCGCGGGCACCGTCATCGTGCCCGGCACCCTCAGCGTGGGCGGTGTGCAATATACCTCGCCAAAGGTGAGCTACAAGGCCCTTGGCACCGGATCATTCCGCTCTGTGGGCGGGGGTGCAGCAGAAGTCGGCCTCAGCGGCGAACGCCTGTCTGGCTCGGGTTTCTCGAGCCTCGGCACCACGCTCGAGTTGCCCCACGGCGCAACGATCACCAACATCACCGTTTACTGCTTCGACAACGACGGCGCTGGCAGCCTGGGCATCGACCTCTTTGCTACCTCCTTCGCTGGCACCTTCACGAGCATTCGCGGTACGGGCACCGCCGGCGCCATGCTCGGCTACCAGGCAATCGACGTCACCCCTTTCACGCCTTACGTGGTGGACAACAGCGCAACGACCCTGCAACTTACCATCGGTATGGCCAACCTCAACCCCTGGACCAACGCCCTCGCCATCCTGGGCGCTCGCGTGACCTATACAACGCCCGCCGCGCAGTAGATGTCGTGCCGGTGAGCATCGTGCCATTTGTGTCCGCCTTGTGGTGGCAGCGGAGCCATGTGCATACGCACCCCGCTCACCTTGCCCGGAATGCGCTCAACTGCGGAGCATTGGGACCAGTCCAGCATGGCAAAATCATTGGGCGAGATACAAGTTCTTGGAAACGAGCCTCGACCTTAAGGGAGCAGGAGCATTCAGGCCGCCCCCCATCAAAGCACGCGCTTCGTAGAACTCGACAAGGGCAAGTTACGTGAACATCGACCAATCCACCACCGGGCCGTCTCCACCGGGCCACCCTCTTCAGCCTGCTTCAGCAGGCTTGCCCGCTCGTAGGCCACCGCTTCAGCGGTGGTACAGCGGACCCACCAACATCTGTTTTGTTTTTGGGTTTCCAGCCCGTTTCAACGGGCTTCTTTCTGCCGCGCCTTCAGGCAACAGACCCTCCCCCGCTGTACGATCCCGCCATGCCACGCAACGTCTATTGGGAACTCTATTACCACCTCGTCTGGCGGACCAAAGAGAGCACGCCGCTCCTGACCGCCAAGGTCGAGCCGCTTACGCACACGTATCTCACGCATCGCGCGCTCCAAACAACCGAAGCGATGGTCCACGCCGTCGGCGGCATCGAAGACCACATCCACATGGCCGTCAGCCTGCCGCCGACGGTTGAAATCGCCAAATGGATCGGCGACCTCAAGGGGGCCACCGCGCACCACATCAACCACGGCCCGTGCGGCCTCGGCGCTCTTGCATGGCAGACCGGATATGGCGTTGTGTCGTTCGGCAAGCGCGACCTGCCGTGGGTCGTGGATTACATCAATCGGCAACGCGAACACCACGCCGCGGGGCGGGTCGAGGATCGGCTGGAACGCATCACGCAGATCGAAGTCGTCGGTCCAAGCGATACCCCACGAGTTGACCATTGAAACCAAACCCGCAACGTGAAGATGACCCCGCACAGTTCCGACGTTTCGATAGCCTGCTTCAGCAGGCTTGCTCGCTCGTAGGCCACCGCTTTAGCGGTGGTAGAGCGGACACACACCAAAGTGTTTTTGTGTATTGGATTTCCAGCCCGTTTCAACGGGCTTCGTCGTCGGGGCTTCAGCCGAGCACCGTGTGCCGATCGGCCTCGCCGGTTCCAGTCGCCTGAAGGCGGACCAGCGACAGAAGCCCGTTGAAACGGGCCGGTGGACATCGAGCAAGCGGGATGTGGCGGCCGTCACTCTGACCACGCCTGAAGGCGCGGCCTACAAGCGAGCAAGCCTGCTGAAGCAGGCTGAGGAGCCGCGGAGCAACAGCGGGATACCGGGCGTCGCGCACGTCCCCTGTCTCACCATGAGAAAAAGTCGGATGGCGTGCTGGGGGGGCCCGGCAGATTGTCGATCGGAGCATCGACGGCTCGTGGGGGTCGCTTGAGCGCCAGGGCCGGTTTTCCTCAAAAACAATCGCCGTTGAACGATGCACAGCGCGCGATGATCGATGAACGATCGCCGCCAACCGATGCACGCCGCGCGATCACAGCACCAGCCCGGGCGAGCTTGGCCCGCTGATGCCAGTGGAACGGGAAGCCGCTTGCTCCCGGCACCTCCATCCCCGAAAGGCCAGCATGACGCTTCCTGCGGGCATCCTTACTTGGCGCGTTGGAGCAGTTTCTGTTTTTGCGCCTCAAACTCGGCGTCAGTGATCAGGCCCTTCTTCCGGAGATCATCCAATTTCATCAGGTCCGCGTAGAGGTCAGGAGTCTTTTCGGACACGTCCTTGCTACGAATGTCCACAGTCACTCGCTCATTCTTCTCGATCACAAGGTCCGCACGCGGAACCAGCGTCACGTCCCGGGCTTGGGGATCGTCCTTGTCGACCAGTCTGAACTGGTACTCGAATGATGCCCAGTCGCCCATGACTCCCACGGGATGGTCCTTGGAGGAGACGGGGATGGCGACCTTCCCCTGTTTTTCGGCGAAGGCGTTTGCATCGCGGATCACCCCTGCCTTCAGTGCGTTCTTGTTGCCGAAGACGCCGCCATGGTCGTCCCTGCCAAGCAGGTAGACACCGGGTGAAATTTGGATAACTTCGGGATTTTGGCACCCGCCAAGAAAAGGGCTTAAGACCACTACTGCCAGAAATGTCATCTTCATAATTATCTCCATGAATGCACCGATCCTATTCCTCGCCTCCCTTGCCGCGCAATGGTACACGGCTCAGATCAAGGGCGCACTTCCGCCAAGCACTGCCGTAATCGTCCCCGCAACGCAGGCCGCCTTGGTGACGACACCGAGATTCAGGAAATCCCGGAAGGAGACCGCTTCGCGTTTCGCGACGGGCACCTTCCTCACAAAGAGTTCACCCTGCGCGTCGTCGTGCTTGACCTCAAACTCGCGGTCGATGACCGCCGTTTGGATCGCCTTCTCGCGACAGCAGACACAGGTGCGAGGGTAAGAACGTTGGGATGCTTCAGACTTTGCCATGTGAATCTGATGGGCGGATGTGCGCTGACGACGACCAAGCCGGCGTTCTCGTCATCGTCGGGTTCGATGCAGAACTTGATGAAGCGATCCTCGCCGTCGATGCGTAGTTCCACGCTGAACCAGACATCCAACTCCGCACCGGCGACATTCCTTTGCCCTCTCACGCAATGTCCAGCCTTCACATGTTCAAGCATCACGTTGTTTACAATCCGCTGGTTGAACTTCGTCCGGTCGAAATTCTTGGTAAGCCATTCCGCCAACCGGGGACGCCATCGCACATCTCCCCGAGTCAGCGCGAGTGTGATCTTTGCAAGATCGGTCCCCCTTGCTTTCCACGATGTACCTTGCACCATTGCGCGGGTTCTCCGCGATTTTGTTGGTGTGACGAATCAGCGTACCCCGTCGTTGCTCCCTTGTGTTTTCCCTCGCGAATATACATCCTATTCCAAATATGACGTACGTCAAGTGCGTCCCTTTCGATGCGAAATTTCGCTGATTCTCCACCCACCGCCCGCATCGTCGCTGCAAACGGGCAGAAGATGTTCTTCCTGTTTTGACTGCATCAAGTCATACAAGCCCACCGCCCCTCCCAAAATCCAACCCCTCTCCACAATCCCTTAAAAAATTCCGCGAACACACATGAGAATACGTTCGTATACCAAACGACGCTTTAACATCGTCGCCAAAGGGGGATACGCGGCATGGGGAACTCACTGGCACCAAATACTCATTCAACACTGCGGAGTTGCGCGCGCCAACAAACGTTTTCTTGCCGCCTTGGAACCACCACCCGCATTATTCCCTTCGCAAAACGTCTGAATAACGGTCAGATTGCCAACCGGGGACACACCCAACTGGCAATGTGGCAATCTGACAGTTATCCGGACCTTCAGGAGATTTCGCAGGACGCCGCCCCGCAATGTCCACAAGAGACAGCGGCAACTCTCACCCGTTCCGCCATTTGCCACTTGCCCGTTTGCCATTATCGCCCAGCGGTCCCTAACCCTCGCCCCAACCATGGTTATTTTTCCGCTCACACAAACAAAATCTCCCTGAAATCACAGCACAAAACCGACTTCCAACTCCACGCCCAAGATTGCAAGATTGTGCGCGCGAAATCATTGCTTCTTGCACCCTTCGATCCCCCAAAGCCCCCCACCCATCCTCAATCTCGCCTTCCGAATTTGCCATTGATCCATTTGCCATTTGCCATTTTCTAGCCCCCCCTCCCGCTTCCTACGGTCTCACCGTGCCCCACCCATCCGTCACTTCCCCGCCCCCCACCCCCAACCCCTGGCTCACGCCCCGCGCCCTCACCGCCCTCCTCTTCCCCATCGCCATCTGGGCCTTCTGCACCCTCTTCTTCCGCGCCGACCTCGGCCGCTGGAACGATGACTACTTCTTCAACACCCTCGACCCCGCCACCGGCGACATCAAGTCATGGGCCTTGACCACCCGCGATCCATATGTAGACCCCACAGGCCACCTCGGCCCGTGGCGGCCCCTCCTCTTTACCGTCATCACCGGCCTCATCACTCTCACCTGGAATCACTTCTGGATCGCCCACCTCGTCGGCGCCCTTTTGCACGCGGCGAACACCCTCGTCCTCTTCGTAATCCTCCGCAAGTTCGGGCGCAGCATCCACGCCTCCGCCGCGGCGTGCGTCCTCTTCTTGTGCTGGGCCGTCCACAACGAGGCATACCTCTGGGCCAGCGCGTTCGGCTCGGTCACTTCGGCGCTCCTGTTTCAGTTCATTGTGCTGTGCATGGTGTACTTCGCAAAGGGCGGCGGCTGGGGATGGGTTTTCCCCATCGTCTTCCTCACCGCGCTCATCCTGGGATTCAACGAACAGGCATCAGGCGCTCTCGCGGCGTTGCCCCTGGCCTATTGGGCTGTCTGCCCGGATGCGCAAACCACCCGCGAGCGCATGAAGCGGGCGATCATCCCAACCATCGCAGCGTGTACGCTCATCCCCATCTACGTCTACCTGGTCCGCCGCTACTCGCCGCCTGGGCTGGGGGTTGAGGCCGAGTCATACGTAACGCTGCGGGAGTTTCCCGACCGCATGGTGGCGGTGGCGAAGGACATGCTTCGCAACATCACCCTGCGAGAATTCTGGTACCCCGCCTTCGCGCTGGGCTGGCGAGAGTGGACCGCGAAGAACTGGCTCTTTCTTTCGTGGCTCATTGTGCTGCTGGCTACCGCAATCGCCGCCCTGCGCAGTTGGATCAAGATTCCCGCCCACGGCGAGAACGCTGCCCAACGCATCGCGGCCCGACACGCCTACGTCTGCCTCTTCAGCGCCGCCGCCGCGGTTGGAGCCTGCGCACCCATCGCCATCATCGCCGGCTACCCCGCGCACTCCCGCGTCGTATATATCGTGATCCTCGTCTCGATGCCCGCGCTGGCGTGCTGCTTCGATGGCCTCGCCCGACTAATGGCCTACGCCCAGGCCGCACCCAACATCGCGCGCATCCTGCGAACCGCCGTGGGCCTTGCCCTGTGCGCCCTGATGCTCTTCGGCGGCGTGATGAACATCGGCGCACAGGCCCGGCTTCGCCGAACCGTGCAAAAAGACGAACTCAACGGGCGGCAACTCGTCGAGCAAGTCCCCGATCCGCTCCCCGACACCGTCTTCCTGCCCCTCTCTATCCGCCCCAACGTTTTCACAATCGAAGAGATCGCCTTCCTGCACCCTTGGTTGAAGTCCGATCGCTTCCCCCGCGAACTGGACCTGCACCGCGGCGAAGTGAACAACTTTCACTACCGAGTCCGCCCCGTGTGGGAGGGCCTCTGGTCCATGCGGTCTTTCGTCAAGTTCCAGTACCAACGCAACGACCTGCACTGCCTTCGCGCTGGAGCCGGCCATCAACTGATCCTCGATGCCACCGCCAGCCACGTTCGATACATCTGGCCCTACGGCATCCCGTACCCAAGCACAGACCCGAATCCCCCGGCTGATGATCCGGCCAGAATCAATGCCCTCATCCCGTGGACCCACATCATCCCCATCACCTTCGATAGCGCTGGGAACCTTCAGGTCGTGACCCGCGTCATCGTTGAGCGCGCGAACGCGACAACTCCACCCCTCTTTATTGACATCCCCCAACTCGCCGATCGAGTCGCTTCGCACCGAGTCCCGCCGCGGGAAGTTCGCATCATGCTCCATTAATCACCCTTTACACATCGCCGACAAACTCGCCCGATTGTCTTGACACGCCCCGCACAAACAGAACAGGGCGGGCCATCCGCGGCCCGCCCTTCCCCTTCTCTCGCTATGAGTTGATGCTTCCGAATCAGCAGCCGCCCGCCGACCAATGCGCGAAGAAGACCTCGAAACTGGTACTTGTGGATGAGCCTGCCCAATTTCCTTGCTCCCACGTCAATGACAACAGTGGCAGACGGGCGCGTGCTGATTACCAGATAAACCTCATCCGCCCGAAATCCGGCACGGGCACAAACCGCTTGCGATATGGCGCGGGGAAGTACACGAAGAAGGCCTTGCCGATGAAAAGGTCGCGGTGGACGACGCCGCTATTCGCATCAAACTGCGCCACCCACGGGTGGGGCGCATCCCACAAACGGCCATCGAGGCTTTGCGGGCTGTTGTCCCCGCAGACAAAGAACTCATCCTCCGTCAGCCGCGGCGTGCTGGAGGGGTGAGTGGCCAGCGCGGGGGCGTGGGCGCGCGGGTGGATGCTGCCCGAATCATCATCCGTGCGGAAGCGGTATACATCGGCCTGGTAATGAATATCGCGGGCCAGCCCCACGTTGTGAAGCGTGAAGGGTCCGCCCGCGAACTCGAAATAGAGTTCGGGGCGGGTGTAGTTGGATTCGATGACGAGGTAGTCGTTGCCCGCGGCGACCTCATCGAGGGTCGCCCGCAAGGCGTGCCGAACGCGCTCGACGGGAGACCAGTCGTAGTCGCCGCGGGCGATGAGCATTCCGTCGCACCACAACTGGAGCGATTGATCGACGAACCAGAACTCGAGGGCGTTGTTCTCGCCGACGCGGGGCTTCCAAGTCTTCACCTGCGTTCCAACTTCGTTGAACGCGACGCTCGCGCCCTGCCCGATGCCCATCGCAACCGATACATCCCGCTCGCCTCCAACCTGAATACGGAAAGTATGGCCGCGCGTTTCGAGCACCGCGCTGATGCGCTCGCCTTCAACCTTTGGAATCCACACGGCGGACATCCGCACATCGCTGACCGGGAACTCCCGCGTCTGTCGCACGGGGGATTCGTTGTAGGCGTATGAATCCACGATAGGACGGGCGCGGGTGTTCCAGACCAGGCGAGTGATCGCCGCCGCGCGTTGGGCGTTGTGCGCGGCCCGCGACTCGTACGTGAACGAACCGCCTTCACCTGCTTTCCAGTCGCTGCCGGTTTCACCCGTGCCCACAGGCACCCAAGGGGAGACGAACCAGCGCACGCCGTTGGCATCCTCGCCTTCCTTGCTTGGCCCTGCTTCGCTGGTGAACATCGACTGCCACATTGCCCGCTGCGCCCGTTCGGGCTTTGTGGCGATTTTCCATCCGGGCAGGGTCCACGGATTGGCGACCGCCGCTTCATCCTTCGCCGGCGTTCGCACGAAGACATCGCCATCAATCAGCGCGACCATTTCCCCCGGCAGGCCGATGAGGCGCTTGATGAAGTTCACGGTGGGCTCGCGCGGGTTTCTGAAGACAACGACATCGAAGCGTTGGGGATCAAAGAGGCTGTAGAGGTACTTCATCACAAAGATGCGGTCGCCCCAGCGGATCGGGACCGTGTCGTTCTGGAGCTCATAGCCGGTCATCGGATCGTGAACGATCACCGGCTGATTGGGGTTTCCCTGCACCTGGTCTGGCGTCATGCCATCGGACTTGACCCACCACGGGCCGACCGCCCATGAATATCCCGACTGCGGACTCTCGAATCGCATGTGCGAGCCCAGCAGCGTGGGGGCCATCGAGCCGGTGGGAATCAGGAACGCCTCAACAACAAAGCCGCGAAAAACAAAGGCCATGATGAAGGCGATCACGATGGAAGTGATCGTCTCCTTGACGGTGTGGCCGACGAGCGGTGGAGTTTGAGGCGTGGGTGTGGGAGTTTCCATCTGTGACAACTATGCAGTACACGCCCGCATTTTCGCGCTTCGCGCATTTGCGCTATCGGCGGGTTCATCCGCCCGATTGAGGCGGCCCCCCCCCACTCCCCCCGCTGCCGCCGCCGCGACCACCGCGCCGACGGCGTCGCCCTCCGCGGCGGTTGTTGTCGTTGCGCTCGCTTCCGGGTGAGGCCGGAGGAGTGCCGGGAGTGTTGGGGCGGTTGGCATCGGGAGCGCCTGAATCCGATGGAAGGTCGGCTTGGGGGGGAGGCGGCGGCCTGTCGGCGCGTCCGATTGGTGAGGGCGCGGAAGGGTCGTTCGCCGCGGGAGGTCGGCCTTGCTGAGGTCGGGGAGGGCGTTGATCGCGTCGGCCGCGGGGCGCGTTCGGGTCGCGCGGCGCATTGGGATCACGCGGCGGACGCTGATTGGGCTGCCCGCCACCGCGTCCACTTGCATCAATCCCACCACCCGCTCCACTCCCTCCACCGCCACGACCACCGCGGCCACCATCGCGACGGTCTTTGTTGCCGCGGGAATCGGGACGATCTCGGGGCGACGAGTCGGTTGGGATGATCGGGCCACCCGAAGACTCGGTTGGGACAACCGAGCCACCCTGACGCGGTTGTGATTGCGAGCGACGCCCATCGCGATCGCGACGGTCGCCGCGCTGATCCTCGCGGCGTGGGCGCTGATCGCGTTGGTCCCGTTGCTCGCGGGACGCGGGCGGTGTGGGCGGTGTGGGGGCCGAAACCGAAGACTCTGGCTCCGATGTTGCCTGCTCATTATCATCCGCCTCGGGGGCCGCGGCGGGCATGATGGGCTTGGGAGGCGCGACCGGGGGACGACCGCCGCTGCGGGTTGAACCGGGCGAGCGATCATTATTGAAGACGTGCGGCGGAGGCGCGACCTTGCTGATAGGCTCGGAAAGATTTTCAACCGGCACCGCGACATCCGCGAACTTGCCATCGCTGCCCAACGCATCGAGCCGCACCAGCACCAGTTGCGTGAGAATCTGCGAGTCAATCACTGTGCCGTCGCCCTCGGGCGTGCCCACCCGCGATTTCTTGCGAGGCAGGTTTTTCTTGAGGTCTTCATAGGTCTGGTCTTCGTATCGCAGGCAGCACATCAGCCGCCCGCAGCGTCCGCTGATTTTGAGCGGATCGAGCGTGGCCTTCTGGGTCTTGGCGCTCTTCATCGAGACAGGCTTCAAGACCTTGAGGAAGTTCTTGCAGCAGCAGTATTGACCACATCGCTCGTAGTCGGCCGTCAGCCGGGCCTCATCGCGGGCACCGACGTGGCGGAGTTCGACGTGCTGATTGAACTCTCGCTTCAACTCGTGCAAGAGGTCGCCCAGGTCGATCCGCTCTTCCGAAAGATAGTAAATCGTAAGCGTCTCGCCGCCAAGAATCGGCTCGGCATCCACAATCTTGACGTTGATCCCGATTCGCTCGGCGACCGACTTCGCCGCGAGCCGCATCCCGTGCTTGCTCTGCTCGATCTGATCCTGCCTGTCGAGGTCGGGCTGTTCGGCGACGCGGACGACGCGGCCCTCGGTCGTGAAGGGGTAGTCTCGCCCGCCGCTGTTCTGGATGTATTGGAGCATTTCCTTGCGGGAGACGCTTTTGGAGCAACCGGAGTTTGGACAAGTGGAAGTGAGCATTTCGCCGACTTCGGTGCCGCGGAATGTTTTGACGACGATCTTGCTGCCGCATCCGGGCTTGATGTTTCCGGTGTAGGGAAACTCTCCCACGAGTTTGGTAGCGCCGAAGCGAACAACCATGGACTTGGGAGCCTTGAGGGCTTCGTACACCTTGCGATCCTCTTCGATGAGTTGCGCTTTAAGGTCGGCTTCGAACTGTGGGAGGGGGAGGATGGGCATTGGTTGAAGGGAAGCGTAGGGGGAGGTGAAAGAGCAAAGGGCAAACGGCGAATGGCAAATTCGGAGAGAAGGCCAACTGCCAATCCCGGTATTCGCTTGCCACTACTCGCAGGAACAGGTGGGGGCGGCTCTGAAAGAATCTCGCGAGTTGATGAACACCATCCGTTTGCGACCATGACAAGCGGGTTTCCGATGAGCCGCAGGCAGGGCGGTTTCAAACCTTGATCCACGCCACAATGATTCCAACCGCCTTCTCAAAACTGATTCTCTCCCCCACCCGCAGGCACCGCTCGGCTGCGATCCCCGCCGCGACGCCCGCCTCAACATCGCGCTCCGCGTCGCCGATCAGCCACGAGCGGGCAAGATCAATCCCGAGTTCGGATGCCGCCGCGAGAATCATCCCGCCACTGGGCTTGCGCCACTGATGCTCGCGCGTCCACGGGGGCATATTTCCGCGCGGGTGAAACGGGCAGTAGTAGATCGGCAGTTCGGGCATGTTGAGGGCGGCCCGCAGCGCATCGTTCACGGCTTCGACCACCACGAGTTTGGCAGCGCCGCGGGCCACTGCACCCTGATTCGTGATGATTACGAGCGTGTATCCCGCGGCGACAAGTCGGCGACATCCTGCCAATACGCCGGGCAACAGCCGCACGAGCGCGGGGTCGATCAGGTCGCCCGGTGCGGCCGGGGGCGGCGGCGGGGGCGGGGGCGGGGGCGGGGGCAAGTCGTTGCACGCGATCAGCGTGTCATCACGGTCGAGAAATACGGCGGGAACGAGGTTCAATGGCAACTCCAGATGCGATGTTCCCTATTGGGCTTTTGGCAACGCCCGCGTTACGTCGCCACTCCAAACAGCCCAACAGCCAACAGCGCCAATACCACAAGCGTAACCGCGACATACAGACCATCGCGCTTCATCACGAACAGCACCAGCGAGCACGCTACTCGCACTACGGGGGTCGCGATCAGGATCAGCACGCTCAACTGCATGACGGCCAGCGCATCGGCGTGCAGGGCCGCGGGCACGATGGCGAGGGGAGAGGTCAGCCAGGACGGTTGGCCCACAAACGGGCTGATTTGCGTGGTTTCGCCGCCGCGTTGGGAGAGGAAGAGTGCGCCCCCGATGATGGCTGTGATGGCCGCGGCGATCACGCCCGCGGTGAGCACGCCGCTCAGCACCTTCTCGAGCGCGGGCGTGATGTGGGGGTCGTGAGGGTCGGGGGAGTCCGATGGGTTGGGTTTGAGCGCGTTCATAACTTGCCTGTCACCCCCTTATAGATCATCTGTGTACCCGCGATCACCACAACGACGGCGAAGACGATGCGCAGCGTGCGCGTTTTTGCCTTCGGTAACAACTTCGCCCCCGCGAACGAACCCAGGAGCGCCCCCAGCGCCACGGGCACGGCGAGGACCGGATCAATCTGCCCTCGGTGCAGATAAATCCCCGCGCTCGCCGCGGCGGTCACACCGATCATGAAGTTGCTCGTGGTCGTTGACACCTTGAAGGGCAGGCGCATCAACTTGTCCATCGCCAGCACTTTGACGATGCCCGATCCGATTCCGATGAGCGCCGAAAGCACTCCGGCAAGAAACATGACCACAAAGCCCCCCGGCACGCGGCGGGGGAAATACGGTTCCATGCGCACCATTCCCGCCGCGTCGCGGGCGGGGTATGTGCTGTTGAGTTTCAGCCGAGTGGCCAACGGATCGGCGTGGGCATCGAGCTCGCTGTGGGGCCGCGGCTTGATGGAAGTGATGGCGGTATAGAGCAGCACCACGCCGAACACGACCGAAATCGCGGCGGGCGGAGTCTTCGCCGCGAGCAAAGCGCCGGTGATCGCGCCCAGCGTCGTCGCGACTTCAAGGAGCATCGCGATCCGCACGTTGGTGAAGCCCTCTCGCACGTAAGCCGCGGCGGAACCGGATGAGGTGGCGATAACGGCGACAAGGGAAGCGCCCACCGCGTAGCGCACGTCAACACCGAAGAGCAGCACGAGGACCGGGGTGATGATGATGCCCCCGCCCAGACCGGTGAGCGAACCCAGCAACCCCGCGAGGATCGAACTGCCGAAGAGGATGATGGTGAATGCCAGTGCAGTCATTGGAGTGCTTTCAATGCGGCGGCCTCTAGAGCAGCGTTCCCCGCAGGATGGTCATGGCGCACGTGAAGTAAATCACGATTCCCGTTACATCGACAAGGGTGGCGACGAAGGGCGTCGAACTGCCCGCGGGATCGAACCCACATTTTTTCAACAGGAAGGGGAGCATCGCGCCCATAAGACTTCCCCAAGTGACGACGCCGACAAGCGAGGTGGCAATCGCGATCGCGAGCATGGTGTAGTTGTGCTGCACCGAATAATCCAGCACCGCCTTTCCCGTGGCGGGGTCCAGAATGTCCGCGCCGGTCGCGGGATCGGATTTGTTGGTGACCCACCATCCCATCAGCCCCCAGAGATTGATGCGCACAAACCCCAGGGTCGCCACGATCAGGCCCAGCGTGCCCGCGACGAGGAGTTCGCGCCGCAGCACTCTCCACCAGTCGTTCATTTTGATTTCGCCGAGTGCAAGCGCCCGGATCACCAGGGTCGAGGCCTGCGACCCCGAGTTTCCCCCTGATGAGATGATCGCGGGGACGAACACCGCGAGGATGGAGAGTTTTTTGATCTGGTCGTCGTAGAAGACCAGGGCGTTGCTCGTGAGCAGCTCACTCATGAACAGAAGCGCGAGCCACGGCGCCCGCTTCTTGACAAGATAGAGCACACGGGCCTTGTCGTACGGCTCCTCGAGCGCTCCCACGCCGCCCATCTTCTGGATGTCTTCCGTGGCTTCGGCGGAGGCGACATCGGCGACGTCATCGCTGGTGACGATGCCGATGAGCACCCCGCGGGAATCGACGACGGGCAGGGCGCTGCGGTCGTACTTGGCCATGGTGAGCACCGCCTCTTCGCGGTCCTGATCGGCGCGGAGGGTGACGAAGTTGCGTTTCATTACGCTCTCGACGGTCGCTTCCGACGGGGCCAGCAGAACAGTGCGGAGTCGCAGGTCATCGATCAGCCGGGCCTGCTCATCGACGACATAGACGACGTTGATCGTCTCGGCATCCTTGCCATACTTGCGGATGTGCTCGATGGCCTTTCCGCAGGACCACTCGGGGCGCAGGCGCACATAGTCGGGCGTCATGATGCGGCCGACGCTCTGGGGCGGGTAGCCCAGGATCGCCTGCGTCACCTTGCGGGTTTCGGGGCTGAGGGAGGCCACCAGCCGCTGCGCGACTTCTTCGGGCAACTCATCGACCAGGCGGGCGCGGTCGTCGGGGGTCATCCCTTCGAGCACGTTCACCGCGGCCTCGTTGCCCAGGTGCTGAATGATCTCTTCCTGCGCCTGCGCGGGCAGATACGAAAACGCGGAGGCCGCAAGGTCGCGCTGCAAGAAGCGGAACCCCAGGCACGCATCGGCCGGGTTGAGCGCGGCGAGAATCTCCGCCATGTCCGCCGGGTGCAGGTGCGCCATGCTGTCGCGCAACTCCGCGTAGTTCCCCGAGCGGATCAGCTCTTCAACTTCGGGGATGAGCAGTTCGGCGGTGGGGGTCACGGGCAATGATACCCGTGAGGGGGGAAATGGAAAACAGCAAATGGCAAATAGCAAAGCGCAAACAGCAAATAAGTCGCCGCGATTCGCTACACCAATCCCTGCAATCCCGTCAGCCCGAGGGGCTCTCTCATCCAGAACGCTTCACCCGCGAGCGTGCCGATGCGCGAGCCCATGTACCGATCCTGGGCGTTGACCCATTCGATCACGGCAACATTCTTCGGGTTGTCCACGAACTGCGTGCGGTAGGCCAGGATCGCCGCCCGCTTCTTTGTCTCGTACCCGGTGGTGTCAAAGATGAACGTCGGCTGGGGCACGGTTCGCAGGTGCGAGCAGTAGTAATAGATGACCCACTTGGGATAGATCGGCGGCCCGATACTCGAATAGCCGGGGGGCGTGGGCATCTGCACGCTTGTGAGTTTTGCATCAAACCGCGCATCTTCGGCGATGCGGGTAACGGCGATATGGTCCGGGTGAGCATCTTCCGGGTGGGGCATGAAAAGCACATCAGGCTGCACCGCCCGGATCACGCCCGCCACTTTGTGCCGCGCTTCGATGGTGTGCATCACGGTGCGATTGGGCAGGTCGAGCAGCACACGTGAGACCTTCCCGCTTCCGCTCGCGGGCGCGAGTGCTTTCACCGCGGCCTGTGCCTCGACCAGCCGGGTAGCCCGATCTCCGACCGGTGTTGGCGAGCCATCGGTCATGTCCAGCAGCACGACGTTGTGCCCCTGATCGGCGAGTTTGGCGATTGTGCCGCCCATGCCCAGTTCCTGGTCGTCGGGATGGGGGCCGATGATGAGTAGATTCATGGGTGGGGGAAGTAGGGGTGGTGGGGGAGGTGGGGGAGGTAGGGGAGGTGGGGGAGGCACGGTTGTCTCAACCGTGCTTTTGTTGGTCCAACGGTACGGATTTCTACAATAGTCATTGAATGCCAAGGATGTCCGAATCGTGTCTCGTTGCCCAAGCGTAAACTCCCGACACCCATGCCCGAAAGTCTACCCACGAGCACTCCCCCACGCCTGCCCTCCCCCGATGAACTCGCGTTCGCCCGCGAAATTCTCTCCGAAGAATCCCTCGCGATCGCCCACCTCTCGCAGCGCCTTGATTCGACGTTC
>Ga0163144_10011584_pt1 | contig 18641 bp, 7 predicted proteins | sample OliLak19BULKMAT1_FD_123175 | JGI IMG/M metagenome (GOLD analysis project Ga0163144, IMG submission 123175) | Freshwater microbial mat bacterial communities from Lake Vanda, McMurdo Dry Valleys, Antarctica - Oligotrophic Lake LV.19.BULKMAT1 | ecosystem: Environmental > Aquatic > Freshwater > Lake... | reverse complement strand
TGAATCGCCACATCACACTCAGACAGTTTCGCTACTTCATGGCGGTTTGTGAATCCGGCTCGGTGGCCGCCGCAGCCCGAATGATCAGCATCGCCCAGTCGGCTATTACCAAAAGCATCCTCGAACTCGAAGGCTCCTTGGGCATGGCGCTGTTTGCGCGAACTGCGAAGGGCATGGCGCTGACACAGGCCGGGTACCGCTTCCAGGCCAGCGCGCGCAAGGTGATTTCCGCAGTTGCCGAGGCCGGAATGCTTGACCGCGGACGCCCCGAGGCGCTCACCGGCAGCCTGACGATTGGCGTTACCAGCCTCGTTGCAGGTTACTACCTGGCAGACCTGTTTGCCCGTTTCCAGCGCTCGCACGCCTCGGTGCGGATCGGTGTGGTGGAAGACTCGCCGCAGTTTCTCGAGCATTTGCTGGTCAATGGCGAGGTCGATCTGGCGATCATGGTGACCAACACGCTGGGTGACCCACAGGCGCTGGTGGTGGAACTGCTGACGAGTTCGCCGAATCGCGTCTGGTTGTCGTCCAGCCATCCCCTGGCCGATCATAGTGAGTTGACGCTGGCCGACTGCGCCTCGGTGCCGCAGGTGGTGCTGGAGGCCGATCGCATCGGAGCCGTCATGCGCACGATCTGGTCGCGTTACGGCCTGCACACCGACGTGTTGCTGCGCACCACCTCGCTGGAGGCGGTGCGCTCGCTGGTGGGCGTCGGTGCCGGCATCACCATCCTGCCGGACTTCCTGTACCGGCCTTGGACGCTCGATGCGGACCATATAGAGGCGCGCAAGCTGCGTGATGCAGTACCCAGTATCGACATCGGTCTGGTATGGCGGCGTGGCAGTCGCCCGCGCGCGGTGGTCACCGAGTTCATCGAAGCGGCCCGCGACCAGTCGCCAGGCAGCCGCAGTCATTAACGTGAAATAACTTTCATGATGCGGGGTGGAGAGTGGACATCATGAAAGTTAGACCGATTGGCGCGGGCGTGTTAGCCGACCGCAGGTACGCCAAACGGCAGCGCCCCGGGAAGGGTATCAGTGTGCGCTTGCCGTAGACTACTGCGCATGGGCCTTGCACAGTCAACACGGTGTTTTGTTTTGCACGGCCGTGGCGCCGGAGCCTGCAATGAAGCAGGTCTGCCATCGAATCGCGTCGGTCCCCGCGAGGGCTTCCATCGATGAGAATCGGCCTGCTCGAAGACAACGCTGACCATGCGACCTTGGTGACGCAGGTTCTATTTGCGGCTGGTCACAGCTGCGAGGTGTATGCGAGCGGCACGCGTTTCATCCAGGCCATGGTGCGCGAGACTTTCGATGTGCTGGTGCTGGACTGGATGTTGCCGGACATGACAGGGATTGAAGTGCTGGACTGGTTGCGCGATTTGCAGGACCGCACGCCAGTATTGGTGCTGACCAGCCGCGACGCTGAGCAGGACATTGTCGAGGCGCTGGCGCACGGCGCCGACGACTACCTTGTCAAGCCGCCGCGCCCGGCAGAGTTGCTGGCGCGCCTGCAAGCGCTGAAGCGTCGCGCCGACAATTTGCCTGGCACCAGAGCAATGGTTGTTGGACCCTACGAATTTGACCTGGGCAGCAACGTGGTGCGGCTGCACGGTGACATCGTCGACCTGACGGAACGCCAGTACCAGCTGGCCATGATGATGTTCCGCAACAGCGGCCGCTTGTTGTCACGCCAGTACCTGCTGGAAGCGGTCTGGGGGCTGAATGCACAGATCCAGACACGCACGCTCGACATCCATGTCAGCCAGTTGCGCAATCTGATGGGTCTGGCAGACAACGGCTGGCGCATCAGCTCGATTTATGCCCATGGCTACCGACTCGAACCGCTGGAGTAGGCGCTGGCGGCTGATTCGCAAGCCACTCGCGCTGTTGTTGGGCGCGGCCTGGTTGCTACCAACTTATGCCGTTGATGAGCTGCGTCTCACAGTGCGCCAGGGCGACACCCTGATCGGCATCAGCGAGCGCTACCTGCTGCGCCCCGCACAGTGGCGCGAGCTGCAGCAATTAAACCGGGTGGCCAACGCCAGACGCCTGCGCCCGGATTCTCAGCTGCGCATCCCGCTCGATTGGTTGCGCTGGTCGGATGTGCCGGCCGAGGTGGCTTTTGTGCAGGGGGTGGTAACCGGCAACCGGGGCGTTCTGAGCGCTGGTATGCAGCTGCGCCCTGGGGATGAATTCGATACGGGTGCACAGGGCGCGCTGACGTTGCGGTTCGCCGACGGCGCGCTGGCAGTGTTTGCGCCGCAGACGCGCGCCGCACTGGGGGTGTCGCGGGTCACGCCGGTTGGCGGAGTCCGCGCCACACGGATCGACGTGCGCAGCGGGTCGGTGGACACCACTGTGCCGCCGCTGCCAGAGCCGGCGTCGCGTTTCGATGTACGCACTCCGCGCGTGGTCACCGCCGTGCGCGGCACCCGGTTTCGGGTGGCTGCCGAAGATGAGATAAGCCGGCATGAGGTGGTGTCCGGTGCGGTGGCGCTGACCGGTTCCGCGCCGGCGGCGCTGCCGTTGCTGCAAGGGCAGGGTGTGCGCGCCCAGGCCGGGCAGCTCGGTAATGTAGTGGTGTTGCCGCCTGCGCCCGATCTATCGGTTTTGCCAAGGCTGGTGGAGCGCACCACCCAGGTGCTGCAGATCGCGCCAATCGCGGGGGCAAGCGGCTGGCGCTGGCAGGTCGCGGCGGACCGGCAGTTCACGCAACTGTTGCAGGATGTGAAAACCCGCGCGCCGACCTTGGTGCTGACGGGACTGCCGGACGGCGACTACCAGTTGCGGGTGCGGGTTGCCGACACCCAGGAGCTCGAGGGCGCTGACGCCTATCATGTGCTGGCCGTGCGGGCGCGGCCGGAGCCACCGCTGCAACTTGCACCACCGGCCGCGGCAATGGTGGTCGCCGGCACCGTGTTGTTGTGGGCGCAATTGCCGGATGCACCGTCCTACCAGGTGCAGATTGCCCGTGACGCCGCTTTCTCCGATCTGGTGCTTGACCGATCCGGCGTCGTCGGAGGGCGGCTCGTTCTTGACAACGCGCTGGCGCCAGGACGGTACTTCTGGCGGTTGGCGACCCAACGCGGCGATGCCAGCCGCGGCCCGTTTGGCGACGCCGGCAGTTTCACCCTGCTCGAACCGAGTGCGGTCGCACCGCCGCAGCTTGTCGACGGCAATATCAGACTGGGCTGGAGCGGGCCGGCCGGATTCAGCCATCGGGTGCAGGTTGCGAAGGATATGGCGTTCTCCACGCTTGCGCAGGATCGCACGGTGGCTGGCGCCAGCCTTGAGCTGGTCGCGCCGCAACCGGGGCTTTACTTCGTGCGTACCCAGGTCGTGTTGCCCGACGGCAGCAGCGGGCCGTGGTCGGCTGTGCAGCGCTTTGAAGTGCCGGCGCCGCCACCACCACCACCACCACCACCACCTCCCGCGCCGCCGCCCGCATTCCCCTGGCCGTGGCTGTTGCTGTTGTTATTGCCTCTGCTGTGAGTGTCTTTTGAAGGGCGGCGCCGGACGCCATTTGCGGGACTGGGCGGTGTTGGCGCTGTTGCTGCTGCTCGGGTTGACGGCAGCGCTGCGCGGCGCCTGGTTCGAACCGGCCAACCAATGGCTGTATGACACAGCCATCGCCGCCTCGGGCCGCCCGCCCGCGTCCGACATTCTGATTGTTGCCATCGACGAAGCCAGCCTGGGCCGGTTGGGGAGGTGGCCCTGGTCGCGCACGCAACTCGCAGCCATGCTGGACCGCTTGCGTAACGCGGGTGCCGGGCCGCTGCTGCTGGACATCATCCTGTCCGAGCCCGAACAGGACGGAGGCAGCGCAGATGCCCGACTGGCGCAGGCAATCGCCGCCTATGGGCGCGTAGTTATGCCGGTTTTCATTCCGGCGGCTGGAGGGATGCCGGTTTTGCCCCTGCCGATGTTTGCCCGGGCGGCTCGGCTCGGGCACGCCCAGGCTTTGGTCGACCGTGATGGTGTCAGTCGGCGCTACATGCCACAGGAAGAATCGCAGGCCGGGCAGTTTGCGCATGTGTCGGCGGTTCTGTTGGAGGTCGCGGGGCAGGCGAGTGACGCCGCCACGCCCGCGGGTCCCCGCCTTTTGCCTTTTGCAGGGCCTGCTGGCCATTACCCGAGGGTGTCTGCGGCGGACTTGCTGGCAGGAGTGGTGGCGACCGATCAACTGCGCGGCAAGACCATCTTGCTCGGTGCTACCGCGACTGGCCTCGGGGACAACCTGGTGACGCCGCTCGCGGGTGTGAACGGGGCCATGCCCGGAGTGGAGTTTGTCGCCAACAGCCTGGATGCGCTGGCCTCCGGGCGGCAGCTGCGTGTGGTGCCGCCAGCCCTGCAAACCGGCACTGCGCTGCTGCTGGTGCTTGGATTGCTGCTGTTGCTGTTGTTGACGTCGCCGCGCATCGCCCTGGTGACGACGCTGGCGTTTTTTGTTGCAACCCTGTTGCTGGCAGGCTGGTTGGTGGCGCGCTGGGGCTGGTGGTGGCCGCCTGCGGCACCACTGGCGGTGATGGCGCTGGCGTATCCCTTGTGGAGTTGGCGCAGGCTGGAATCCAGCCTGAACACAATGACCCGCGAGACGGTGCGCATTGCCGCGCTGACGCGGCCTGGCGCGGCGGCGGTGTTGTCCAGTGTGGGTTATCTCGATCCGGTCGAGACGCGGATTGCGGCGATCTCGGGTGCAGTAGACCGCATTGCCGACTCGATGGCGCTGGAAAGCGGAACGTCAGAGAGTCGGCAACAGCGGGACGACATGATGCGCCACCTGGCGCATGACTTGCGTTCGCCGCTGGTATCGCTGCGCGCCCTGGCGGCGCAGTTTGGCTCGGGCAACAATGCCGAGCAGGCGGCGATGCTGCAGCGTATCGATGTTTGCGCGCGGCGCTCGCTGGATCTTACCGAGCAATTCCTGCTGCTCGGCCGTGCCCAGGCACTCGACGCACAGGAATTCGGCGAGGTCGATCTGGTGCAATTGCTGCACCAGTGCGCCGACGATTTGTACGAGGATGCGCAGCGCAGCGGTACGCGTATCGCGCGCCGCTGCAAACTCGACATTGCGCTGGTGCGTGGTGATCTGCGCCTACTGCAGCGTGCCTTGCTCAATCTGGGTTGGAACGCATTGCGCCATGGGCCGCCTGGTGGTGTGGTCACACTGTCGCTGGACGCAATAGCCGACGAGTTTTTGTTGCAGGTACACGATCAGGGGCACGGTTTTGCGCCCGAGGCGCTGAGGCGCTTGTCCCAACCCCATACTCAGGGGGCAGGCCGCGCCACCGGGCATGGGCTGGGGTTAGCGCTGGCGCAACTTGTCGCAGAGAAACATCAGGCACGACTTTCGGTGCTGCATCCGGAATCGGGCGGCTTCAGTATTGCCATGCAGCTAATTTACAGTTCTACACGGCCATAGCGGCTAGACTGCGCGGGGTTTACGCCACCGAGCCCCGTTCTAACTCCCGACGATCCCGATGTTCCGAAAACCGTTTGCTTGCCTTGCCACAGTGGCCACGTTGCTGCTTGCGCCAGCTGCCGCTTACGCGGCGCTTGGGGCATCGGTTACCTTGGTCGGGCCGGACCCTATCTTTCCGGGTCAGGTCACCACCTTGCGCATCCAGTTGTCCAACAGCGCGGCGACGCCGATTACCGGGCTGTCATTTCCCAACCTTCCGCTGCCCACTGCGGATCGTCTGCCCGGCCTGTTGCCCGACGGCTTGCGTATCGCTGGCCCGGCCAGCTACACCTGCACCGACCCCAACGCCAACGTCACGTCGCCGGGCCCGGGCGCGTTGAGCGCGACACTTGGCAGCCAGGAGATTACGCTTTCTGCCGGTGGTATTCCAGCCAACTTTGGCGGCACCGATGGCAGTTGTGAAATCCTGGTGCCGGTCACGGCCGGATCCTCCAACGGCGCTGCCGCCAACTACGCCTACACATTGACGACTGGCACGGTAACGGGAACCGATGGCGGCGGGGCGGTGGCGAACATCGGCTCGGTCACACAGTCGGTCGGCGTGCGCGCGGTCGCCCGTCCGGTGGTTTCGAAGTCGTTTGCCAATGGCATTGCGGTTTTGGGCGGTGCGCCGGTGACCATGACCGTTCGGGTAAACAATCCCAACGGCATCGCCTTGCCGAACTTCGCATTCACGGACGTCTTCCCGTTGTTCGGTGCAACCCCGGCGCTGCGCGTGGCGCCCACGCCGAACGCGCAGGTGAGTTGCCCGGGTGGCGGAACCTTGCCGGTTTTCAATCCCGTGGCGGGGGTCTTCTCCATCAACGCCAGTGGTGGAACAGTGGCGCCCAACAGCTTCTGCGATGTCTCGGTCGACGTGGTGGCCAATTCCACCAACGGCGCGTTTTCTGTCGATGCCACCAACACCATCGACCGCACCACCCAGTTCAGCAACGGCCTCGGCCTGGTCCCGGCGCAGAACGCCAGTGCCCCCATCACCGTACGCTCGCCGCTGTCGCTCGCCAAAGCCTTCAACAGTGGTGCCTTGGCCAGTGGTGAGGCGGGCAGCTTGACCATCACCTTGCGCAACAGCGGTGCCCTGCCACTCGATGTCACCACCTTTGACGACAACCCGATTGACGGCCTGGGAGGTGTAAACGGGCTCAAGGTCACCGGCCAGTCCACGACCTGTGCCGGTGGCGCGGTCAGTGTGCTTGGGGGCAATACCGGGGTCCGCCTGGCCGGTGGCCAGATCCCTGCAGGTACCTTGGCGCTTCCCGGTATCTGCACCGTTACCGTCAACTTCACTGCGACGGTGACCACACCCGGTGTGCCAGTGAGTTTCACCAACAGTGTGCCTGCGGGCGCAGTGGGTGTGGCTGCGCCTGGCATCGTGAGCCAGTCGGTATCGGCCTCGATCCTGGTCGTGGACGACTTGCGGGTGCTCAAGTCCGCCAGCCCCAGCGACCCGGCACCGGGCAATCCGGTGCGGTACCAGGTGACGGTCCAGAACTTCTCCAGCGCGGCGCGTGCCAACGTGGCCATTACAGACAACTTTTCCAACGGCCAGACCTTTCTGACCGGCAACCCGACGGCCCCGGCGGGGACCGACTACACACCGACCGTCAGTGCAGGGTGCGGCGCGGTGACAACACCGGCCGTGCTCGGTGCGGCCAGTGCCACCTTGACGATTGCCAGCGTGCCAGCGCGTGCCAACATCACCTCGCCGGGCGTTTGTACCGTCACGTTTTGGGCCATGACAGACCCCAACGCCGCGGCCGGTGCGCCGGTGGTCAATGCGATTGCAGACGGCGGCGTGACCTATCCGGGTATCGCCAACCCGATCCCGGGCGCAAGCTCCAGCCCGGCGGGCACGCTGAACCGCCCGGTGATGACAGTGGCCAAGGCGTTTTCGCCGGCCGGGCCGCTTTCCGAAGGGGCGGTGACCCGGTTGACGATCACGCTGACCAACCGGTCCGCCAACCCGATCACGAATGCGTCGGCGTCCGACCCGCTGCCGACCAACGGTGCTGTGGGCCAGATGCGTATTGCCAATCCAGCCAATGCCGCTACTTCCTGTGGCGCGGGAGTCGTCACCGCGGTGCCTCTGAGCAGCTCGGTCACCATGAATGGCGGTACGGTTCCGGCGCGCGCCAACAGCGGCGCAGGTACCAACGGCACCTGCACCGTGCAAGTCGACGTGATCGCACCAGCGGGCGTCTACAGCAACACGGTGAACGCGTCTGGCACCGAAACGCTGGGCAACGGAGTGGCGCGCGCGGTCGATCCGGTTTCTGCGAATGCGGGCATCAGCTTCACCTCGTCGATTACCGCCACCAAGGGTTTTAACCCGGGGTCGGTGTCGTCGGGCGGCAAGTCCACGGTGACGGTGCGCGTAAGCAATTCGGGCGCGGTTGCCCTCACCGGCATGGGCATCACCGATCCGTTGCCGGTTGGCATGACGTTGGCCAACCCGAGCGCGGCTTACAGCACCTGCGCCGGACCGGTTGCCATTGTTGGTGCGGCCGGCGCCGCCAGCATCAGCCTGTCCGGCGCGAGTCTGGCCGGGGGCGGCAGTTGCGAACTGGTTTTTGATGTGGTGGCGACTGGGCCGGCGAACTGGGTCAACACCATCCCTGCCGGTGGCATCAGCGCTGCAGGCGGCGTTGTGAATACCACGCCGGTGATCGGCACCTTGCTGTTCGCGCCACCCAGCGCGATGTCGGTGAGCAAAGCCACCAATCCAGGTACGCTTACCTTCCCCGGCCAGGTCAGCCGGATGACCGTCACCATCACGGGTGGCAATACCGCCGTCTCGGGCATGGCGCTGACCGACCACTTCACCACCAACGGCCTGGCTGGCGGAGTGCCCAACGGCATGGTGATCGCTCCCAATCCGGGCGGCGCCACTACCTGCCCGGGTGGTGTCGCCAGCGCGTTGCCCGGTGGCATCTCGTTCTCGCTGTCAATCGCCACACTGGCGGCAAACACGCAGTGCACCCTGTCGTTCAACGTGACGTCGACTGCGGTGGGCGGCATTACCAACCTGATCCCGGCGGGCGCAATTCAAACCGACCAGGGCTTGAGCAACAACGGGCCGGCCCAGACCAGTTTGTCGACCCAGTCGAACCTGGGCGTGACGAAGAACTTCACGCCGAGCGTGGTCAAGCCGGGGCAACGCACCCGCTTGCGCATCAATTTCTTCAACGCAACCGCGCTGCCGTTGGCCAATGTCGGGGTAATTGACAACCTGCCGACCGGCTTGACCGTTCCCGCTGGTGCCAATCCGGGCAGCACCTGCATCGGGGCCGTTGTGAGCGCGCCCACCGCCTCCCAGGTGCAGATCAGCGGTGCCAGCGTACCAGCAGCCAGTGGGGGAGTCGCGGCCAGTTGCTTTGGCGAAATCGACGTGCTGGTATCGGCGCAGGGGGATTTCGTCAACACGATTGCGGCAAACGCGGTTACCGGGAGCTCGGGTGGGGTGCCAGTGACCAATTCGCAGCCAACCTCGGACACGGTGCGTGCAAGGACCCCACTGGTCATCAACAAGGCGCTCGACAACCAGACACTCGATGCTGGCAACCCGGTGGGCTTCACAACCGGCACGGCCAACCAGGCACCGGGCAGTTTTGCTGTGCTCATTCTGCGCATTGCCAACCCCAATGGCGCGGACCTGAGCTCGACCAACCTGGTGGACAACCTGCCCGGTGGACTGGTGGTGGCCACGCCGCCCAACGCATCCACGACCTGTGCCGGTGGGCTGGTGACAGCCCCGGCAGCGGCGACCAGCGTGCGCCTGAGCGGCGCCACCATACCGCAAACGGGGTCCTGCACCGTCACGGTCCGGGTGTTGAGCAATATCCCGGGAACCTACGTCAATACCATCCCGGCTGGTGCGGTCAGCACAGCCGAAGGGGTCAGCAATGAAGAGCCGACCGACGCACGGCTGATTGTCTCCACGCCGCCTTCCGTTACCAAACAGTTTGCGCCACCGGTGATTGCTCCTGGCGCGGTCTCGCGGCTGACGATATTCCTTGGCAACAGCAATGCCGCGTCCGCCACCTTGAGCGCCGCACTCACTGACAACCTGCCCACTGCCCCCGGCAATGTGGTGGTGGCGCCGGTACCCAACGTGCAGACCAGCTGCAGCGGTGGCGTCGGCAGTGTGTCAGCGGCAGCAGGCGCTGGAGCGGTGAGTTATGCCAGCGGCCAGCAGATTCCGCCGGGCGGCTGCTCCATCAGTGTGGACGTGACCGGTACCTCGGCCGGTGTGCACAACAACACCATCGCAGCAGGGGCGCTGCAGACGAACCTGGGGAGCAACCAGGCGCCGGCGACTGCGCCGCTCACGGTCAGCACACTTGGGTTCATCTCGGGCAAGGTGTTCAACGACAACAACGTTGTCCCCAACGGCATTTTTGACGGCAGCGACTCGCCGATTGCCGGCGGCGCAATCGAACTGCGCAGTGGTGGCAGTTGTACCGCTGGGCCATTGGTCGCAAGCACCACCACCGATGCATCGGGCAACTACCTGTTCGCCTCACTCCCCGCGGGCAGCTATTCCGTGTGCCAGCCGATAGCCCCGGCCGGCACTCAGAACGGCGCCACCACTGCAGGCCCGATCAGCCCGATCGCCGGTAGCACCGGTACGGTGGGCGCCGCCAGCAATCCGAGCCAGTTCAGCAGCCAGATCACCGGCATTGTGCTCAATGGCGACGGCGCCGGGGGCGCGATCAGCGGCTCTGCCAACAACAACTTCGCCGAGATCATTCCGTCGTCGATCTCGGGGCGGGTGTTTGTCGACCAGAACAACAACGGCATCCAGAATGGCGCCGATACCGGATTGGCCGGTGTGCTGGTGCAGTTGCTGGCCAGCGACGGGGTGACGGTGTTGCGGGTCACCACCACCGATGCCAACGGCAACTACAGCTTTGCGGACCTGGCGCCAGGCACCTATTCGGTGCTGGAGCCAAACCAGCCGGGCGGGACCAGCAATGGCATTACCACCCCGGGCGCGGTGGGCAACGGCGGCACGGCAGGCGCTGCCAGCGGTGTTGCCGTGTTGCCCAGCCGCATCAGCAACATCGTATTGCCGCCGAACACCCAGTCGAGTGGCAACAACTTCGCCGAGATCCCGAACGGCCGTACTGTGTCGGGCCAGGTGTTCCTGGACTACAACAACAACGGCACGTTCCAACCGACCGACAACGGGTTGGGTGGCCAGACCGTGCGCTTGACCGGGTTGGATATCAACGGCAACCCGGTGCAGATCGACGCGGTGACTGGGTCGGACGGGCGCTACACCTTTGTCGGGGTGCCCGAGGGCAGCAACTACACGGTCACGCAACTGGCGCAACCGGCGGGCACCACCAATGGCATCACCACGGCCGGCTCGACCGGCGGTGTGGCCAGTGTGCCAGGTGTTGCGCCGAGCACCATCACCGGCATCAATCTGGCGGGCCCCAACATGGTGTCGGCGGGCAACGACTTCGCAGAACTGCCAGGCCTCGCGCCAGACTTGCGCATCACCAAGACCCATACGCCGGCCAGCTTCGCGCAGGGCTCCAACACCGGCTTTTACACCTTGACGCCGGGCAACATCGGCACCGTTGCCACTGCGGGCACGGTCGCCGTGGTCGACACCTTGCCGGTCGGGATGAGCCTGGTGTCAGCCATCGGTACCGGCTGGACCTGTGGCGGCGCCGGGCAATCCATCACCTGCACCACGGCGGCGGTGATTGCCGCAGGGGGCAACGGCAATCCGATCACGGTGCGGGTGGCGGTGGCTGCTGGACTTGCTGGCCAGGTGCTGGTCAACCGTGTGGTTGTCAGTGGCGGCGGCGAGCCAGCCGGATTCACCGGCAACAACAGCGCCGTCGACCCCACACCAATCGACTTGCCGGCCTCGGTGAGCGGCTCGATCTGGCGCGACACCGACCATGACCGTGTCAAGGATGTGGGCGAGCCGGCAGTTGCTGGCTGGACGGTGGAGTTGCGCAATGGCGGCGTGCTGGTGGCCACCACCACGACCAACGCGGCGGGTGCCTACATCTTCAACAATGTGGCGCCTGGCGCCGGTTATCAGATTTCCTTCCGCGAGCCCAGTGGCGGCACCGTCTTTGGCCGACCGGTCCCGAATGAGCGCGGCATCCCGTTTGCCCCGGGGGCGATGGACCTGGATCCTGGCGCTGCGCCCGGGGTGCGCTCGGGCACCAATCCGGCGGGCGCCAGCAACACCGACGGAACACTCAGCGGCCTGACCCTGGTGGCCGGCACGAATACCGTGGAGCAAAGCCTGCCACTCGATCCGGCTGGCGTGGTGTATGACGCGCTGACCAGGTTGCCGGTGCAGAGTGCCGTGGTCACCATTGGCGGCCCGGCAGGCTTCAACCCGGCTTTGCATCTGGTCGGTGGCGCCGCCGCCGTCCAAACTGGTCCGGACGGTTTTTACCAATTCCTGCTAATCCCGCCCTCGCCGGGCAACCCGGGCGCACCGACCGGCACCTACTCACTGTCGATCACGACCTTCCCAAGTGGTTACATCGCGGCGCCATCGGCACTGATACCGGCCTGTGCGAACCCGGTGACGGTTGCAGGGGCGCCAGACCCGGCACTGGTGCAGAACGCCGGCACAGCCCCCGGTGTCGGCAACCCGGTGCACAACCCCGCCACCTGCCCGGGCAACACCGCCCTGCTGGGCCCGGCGAATCAGGGGACGACGCAGTATTTCATGAGTTTCAACATCACCGTACCTGGCTCCGCCAATGTGTTGAACAACCACATTCCACTCGACCCGTTCGGCGCCAACGTCCTCGCTGTCGGCAAGACTGGTTCGGCCAGCGTGGTCGAGGTCGGCGACAGCCTGCAATACACGCTGGCGGTGCGCAACCTCAGCGCCGGTGTCTTGAACAATACGCTGGTGGTGGATACCTTGCCGGCTGGCTTTCGCTACATCGCGGGCAGCACCCGGCTTGCTGGTGGGGTGGTGGCCGACCCGGCAGGTGGCGTCGGGCCGGTGTTGAACTTCAGCCTTGGCAACCTGGCCGCCAATTCCACCGCAACCGTGACGTACCGGGTGCGGGTTGGCGTGGGCGCCCAGCAGGGCAACGGCATCAACCGGGCGCAGGCGCGCTCCGGGCAGTTTGCATCCAACACCGCGCAATGGAAGGTGCGCGTGACCGGCGGCGTGTTCACCAGCGAGGCCTGTGTACTGGGCAAGGTGTTTGTGGACTGCAACAACAACCATGTGCAGGACCGCGAAGAGCTGGGCATCCCGGGCGTGCGCCTGTATTTCCAGGACGGAACCTATCTGGTGAGTGATTCCGAAGGCAAGTACAGCATCTGCAACCTGAAGCCCCGCACCCATGTGCTGAAGGTCGACAAAACCACATTGCCGACAGGCAGTCGCATGACCACCTCGTCGAACCGCAACGCGGGGGACGCGGGCAGCCTGTTCCTCGATCTGCGCGTCGGTGAATTGCACCGTGCCGACTTCATCGAGGGCAGTTGTTCCAATACCGTGCTCGAACAGGTGAAAGCGCGCCGTACCCAGGGGGAGGTGGTGGTGCCGCAGACCGAGACGCTACGTGGACGCCCGTTGCGCTTTGAGAGCAAACCGGCGAGCGCTCCGCAGCAGGCAACCGACAGCGCCAACCAGGGCATCGTGCGCCCACGGTATCCAGTGGGAGGCCCGAATGCGTCGCGTTGATTCGTTGCAGCAATGCACCCTCGCGCCGCTGGCGCTGGCGGCAGCGCAGCTGCTGGCGCATGGCCAGGCAACGGCCCAGACCAATGGCGCACCCACGGTGTTCAGTCAGACGCTGGGTCCGGTGGACTACGCGGCCAACAGCCGCGTTGCCCGGGTGGTGGTCGAACTGGATCGCAATGGCGTGCCGGCCGACGGCCAGGCGCCGGTGCGGGTGACGGTGCGTTTGTTTGCTGCCGACGGCAAACCGCTCACCGGCACTGCGTTTGCCACGGTCGAGGCCAGTGGTGGGCGCCTGTTGCTGCCGCAGGCGCAGACCGACGAACTCGGCCCCGGCCGGCTGGACCTGGACCGGGTCACGCCAGGCACTCAGGTACGGGTGGACAACGGTGTCGCCGAGTTCTCCCTGCTGGCACCCGCCGAACCGATGGATGTGCAACTGCGTGTCACGGCCGGCCGTGAGCAGGCCAGCGGGACGGTCAGTTTTATCCCGGAGTTGCGCGACATGCTGGCGGCGGGGCTGATCGAGGGCGTCATCAACATCAGCAACCGCGCCGGTTCGCAACTGGCGCAGCCACGTTCGGCTGATGTGTTCGAGCAGGAAATCCGCCGCTTTGAGCAGCAGTTCAACAACGGCAAGTCGAGCGTTGCTTACCGCGCCGCCTTTTTCCTGAAGGGCGAAATCAAGGGGTCCTACCTGCTCACCGCGTCCTACGACTCCGACAAGGACACCCGCGAGCGTTTGTTGCGTGACATCCAACCCGAGCAGATGTACCCGGTGTACGGCGACGCGTCGGTGCGCGGTTTTGACGCCAGGTCCACCAGCCCACTGTATGTGCGCATCGACAAGGACCGGCATTACGCATTGTTTGGGGACTTCAGCACCGGCGCCGGGTTTTCCCAGCAAAGTGGCGGCGGCGCCACCGCCAGCCTGGTGCAGCGCCAGTTGGGTAACTTCAACCGTTCCGTCACGGGTTTGCGCCTGCACGGCGAAACCGACCATTACAGCGCGAACTTTTTTGCCTCGCGCGACAACCTGAAACAGGTCATTGAGGAGTTCGCCGGGCGTGGTGTGTCCGGCCCGTATGCGGTGTCGAACAACAACGGTGTGCAAAACAGCGAAAAGATCGAGTTGCTGGTGCGCGACCGCAACCAGAGCGCCAATATCCTGACCGCCACGGCGCTGGTGCGGTTCGTCGACTACAGCTTCGAACCGTTTTCGGGGCGTATCCTGTTCACCCGGCCGGTGCCCTCCGTTGATGGCAACCTGAACCCGGTGTCGGTGCGTATCACCTACGAGGTGGAGCAAGGCGGCGCGGCATTCTGGTTGACCGGTGCCGACGGCCAGTGGCGTATCAGCGAACAGTTCGAGGTGGGTGCCTCACTGGTGCGCGACAACAATCCGCTGGCGCCGTTCCAGCTGGGCAGCGCCAACATCGGAATCAAGCTCAGCCCGCGCACCTTGCTGGTGTTCGAGTTGGCGCGCACCACCTCGACCGTCAATACCAATGGCGTGAACACGTACACCACGCCGGCTCTCGCAGGCCGCGTGGGCGAGGTCAGTGGCAACGCGGCTCGCGTCGATCTGCGCCACGAGGGCGAGGGTTGGCAATTGCGGGGATACGCTGCGCGCAGCGACCTGGCGTTCAACAACCAGGCGGCGGCGTTTTCGGGTGGCCGTGCCGACGCCGGTATCCGGGCCCAAATGGACGCCAGCGCCTCGGTCAAGCTGTACGCCGAGGCTTTACGTTCCGAAGACCGTGTCAGTGGCGCCGAGCGTTCGGGCGCGCAAGTCGGGCTGACCTGGAAGGCCAGCGAACGCTGGACCGTGGACCTGGCCTTGCGTGGCATCCGCGAAGAGCGCAGTGGCAACGGCAACGGCCTGTCGGTTGCGGCGCCGCTGACGGCGCCGCTTGGGGCTGGCAACAGTGGTTCGATCCTGAGCGGCAATGGCGGTGGTTTCTTTGGCAATGGCAACGGTGCGCTGGACCCGGTTACCGGACTGCCACTGGTCAACAATGGCAATGTGTTTCCGTCCACCAGCGCCGCCGCGAGCCCGCTGCAGTCGCTCGACGCCACCACGCTGCGGCTTGGTCTGCATTACCGCGCAACCGACCGCCTCGGTCTACGTGGCGAAGTCGAAGTCGGCGTTACGGGCGACGAGCAGCGCCGCGCGGCACTCGGTGCCGATTACCAGATCGCCGAACGCACCCGTGCCTATGGCCGCTTCGAGTCGCAGCGCGGCCTGTCGTCGCTGTATTCGCTGAGTCCGTCGTCGCGCAGCAACGTATTGGTGGCTGGTGTCGAGACCGATTACATGCCGGGTGGCCAGTTGTTCAGCGAGTACCGCATGCGCGACGCCATCAATGCACAGGATGTGCAGTTGGCGTCCGGGGTGCGCAATGTGTGGGATGTGGCCGAAGGCCTGCGCCTTAGCACCAGTGCCGAACGCCTGAAAACCTTGTCCGGTGCCGGCCAGCAGGCAACGGCGCTGACGGCCGGCGCCGATTGGTCGGGCGATCCCTTTTGGCGCGTATCCGGTCGGCTGGAGTGGCGCCAGACCGACTCGACGCCGGTGCTGGCCGGTGTGGACAGCTACCTCTCGACACTTACCGTGGCGCGCAAGCTGGACCGCGACTGGACGCTGCTGGCACGCAACTATCTGTTGCTTACCGACAACCGCAGCACCGGTGACCTGTTGCAGGATCGCTTCCAGATCGGGGTGGCCTACCGCGACACCGACACCAACCGCGTCAACGCACTCGGGCGTTATGAATACAAGCTGGAGCAGGACGAAAGTGTCAGCCCGCGCAATCGGCGCGCGGCCCATGTACTGTCCGGCCACGCTGACTACCACCCGAGCCGGCTCTGGTGGTGGACCGGGCGCGCTGCCGCAAAATCGGTGCGCGAAGAGTTTGGCGGTGTACGCGACTCCTACTCGGCCTATCTGCTGGGCGGCCGCTTCGTCTACGACTTCACAGAGAAGTGGAGCGCGTCCCTGATGGCGAACATGCTGTTCAGCCCCAAAGGCAACAGCCGCCAATGGGCCGAGGGCGCCGAAATTGGTTACCAGGTGCAGACCAATCTGTGGCTGGCCGCTGGCATCAATTGGAGCGGTTTTGATGACCGGGATCTGTCGGGCTCCGACTACACCCGCAAGGGCGTCTACATCCGCTTGCGCTGGAAGTTTGACGAAGATCTGTTCCGCGGAGACCGGCCGGCAGTCAACCGCGCGCTGGACCGTTCGCCCTGATCGCCAATTCAATGCAGGCCAACACCATGACCCTGAACCTACGCCAACGCTGCATCTTCGTCTGTTTGATCGCCCTGGTGCTGCCGTGGGTGGCACACAGCCAGACCTTGACGGCTCCCGCGCAACGCATCGGCGACCGTGCCATCCACGCGGATTACCGCACCTATGAACAGGCGCAGGCGCGCATCAAGGCGCTCAATGACCAGGGGCGGCCGCTGCGCGACTACCACCTGGGCAAGGCCCAGTGCTGGCTGGATGTGTCGTTCCATGAGTACACGCGCAACGATCGCAGCCCGTTCCCGCAAGAGGCGCTGGCACAGTCGCTGGCGCTGGTGCAGGGCATGGAGCAGAAAGCGGCGAGTCTGCCCATGGACACGCCGCTGGTGAACAACGCTGACCGTTTGCGGCCTGATTTGTGGGGCCTCGCAGATTCGCTGAAGGGCCACGCCGGCTTCCAGTGTGTGGCCCAGCGTGTGGCCTGCGCCGAGGTGGAGCTGGTGCACGCTGGCAACGAACACCGCCAGCAGGGTTGGCGCCATGCCATGCCGTATCTACAAATTGCCGAAGACCAGCTGGTACAGGCGCGGGAACAGGCCGATGCCTGCATGCCGAAACCGGCGTCGGTCGCCATCGCCCTGGCAGCGCCAGCGCCAGCAGCGCCACTGGCGGTTGCCACGCCGCCCCTTGCTCCGGTGCCGGTGCCGCGGCCGCCGCAAGCCATCGAGATTCAGGCCAATGTGCTGTTCAACCACAACCGTTCCGAGCTGGACCAGGCCCGTGCCCTGACCATGGAACGGCTGGCGGCAGCGCTCACGCGCGCCCGCGAATCGGGCACGACCCTGCGCGAAGTGCAACTGATTGGCCACGCCGACCGCACCGGCACGGCCGCCCGCAACGAGGCACTGGCCCAGTCGCGGGTGCAGACTGTGCGCGAGTACCTGCTGTCCAAGGGGATTGCACCAGCCCTGATCAAGACCTCGGTACAGGGCGACCGCCAACAGGTCAGTGCCTGCAAGGAAAAGTTCACGTCGCGCGCCGAGGAACTGGAGTGCCTGTTGCCCAATCGCCGCGTCGAAGTGAACTTCCTGGCGCTACGCCAGCCCTGACGCCAAGCCAAGCCAAGCCAAGCCAAGCCAAGCCAAGCCTGGACAAGCCTGGACAAGCCTGGCCGGGCGACAATAGCGGCTTCACAGGAGCAACACCATGGGCAACCGCCTGACACAAATCGCCACCCGCACCGGGGACGATGGCACCACCGGACTGGGCGACAACACCCGGATCTCCAAGAACGGCCTGCGCGTGCACGCGATGGGCGACGTCGACGAGCTCAACTCCAGCATCGGTGTGTTGTTGTGCGAGGACATGCCCGATGCAGTTCGCACGTTGCTGGTCGAGATCCAGCACCAGCTCTTCAACCTGGGCGGTGAGTTGTCGATTCCCGGCTTCGAGCTGCTCAAGCCCGAGGCGGTGCTGGCGCTGGACCAGGCGCTTGCCGAATACAACGAGACCCTGCCGCGGCTACAGGAATTCATCTTGCCCGCAGGCACGCGCGCGGCGTCGCTCGCACACGTGTGCCGAACGGTCGCGCGGCGTGCTGAACGCGCCGTCGTCGCGCTGGAGGCTCAGGAGGCGCTGAAGGACACACCGCGCCATTACCTGAATCGGCTGAGTGACTTGTTGTTTGTGCTGGCGCGTGTGCTCAACCGGCATCGCAGCGACGGCACGGTGGGCGACGATGTGTACTGGAAAAGCGAACGCATGGCGCAAGCCGCCAGCGAATCCTGAGGCGGCAACTGGTATGCCGGCTGCGGCGCGTCTGCTAGCACAGCGTTTCCTGAACATTCCCTTTCGAACGGAGATAGACGATGCAAGCGAACAGCCCGGGTACGGCCCAGTCACTGCAGGGCAAGGTGGCTGTCGTCACCGGCGGCACCCAGGGCCTGGGTGCCGCAATTTCCATGCTGCTGGCCGAACGCGGCGCACACGCTGTCGTAATCTGCGGACGCAACCAGGACAATGGGAAAGCCCGCGCCAAACTGATTTTTGAGCAGACCGGCGTGCAGGCTGTTTATGTGCCGGCCGATCTGGCCCGGGTGGAAGACTGCCGCGAAGTCGTGCAGCAGGCCGACAAGCTGTTTGGGCGCGTTGATGTTCTGGTCAATGCGGCGGCAATCACCGACCGTGGCACGATTCTGGACACCTCGCCGGAGCTGTTTGATC
>Ga0163144_10011582_pt1 | contig 18642 bp, 18 predicted proteins | sample OliLak19BULKMAT1_FD_123175 | JGI IMG/M metagenome (GOLD analysis project Ga0163144, IMG submission 123175) | Freshwater microbial mat bacterial communities from Lake Vanda, McMurdo Dry Valleys, Antarctica - Oligotrophic Lake LV.19.BULKMAT1 | ecosystem: Environmental > Aquatic > Freshwater >... | reverse complement strand
CTTCGTAAAACCGGAGCGCGACGGCGCGAGGAAGGGTCGCGAGTAAAGTTAGTAAACTTTAACTTGCGACAAGCCTTCGAAGGCTGAGTTCTGTTTTTTTGGCCTTATCGTCTAGCGGCTAGGACGAAGCCTTCTCAAGGCTTAAACCGGAGTTCGATTCTCCGTAAGGTCACAGTTGACATTATTGGTATTTTTGGTATAAATATAGAAAGGAGGAACAAATGAACATCATTGCTCTTTTTACTTTCGAAGACCTGAGTGGGTTGCGTTTCATGGAGGAGTGCCTTCAGAAGAACGGAGGCAAGATGGACTTGTCACAACTTTGTGACGAGTACTACGCGAGGTTTGGACATTCACCTCGCATTTCGGTCCACACCATGGAAGAGTGGAACGAGAGCAATCTCGACTGGACATTCTACCCACTTCAAGTTGTGGGCTCGACGGTCGCAAGGCTCGGGCATTTGCCTGTAGCCAACTAATTGTTTCTGGGCTCGGGTTTACACTCGAGCCCTACTCGTATATGTTATTATTTATATACTATGCAAAGAACACTAAAATCTTTTAAATACGCAACCAGAGGTCTTATCAGCACTTGGAAAGAAGAAGTAAATTTTCGTATAGAAGTTCTAGTTAGTATCGTTGTTGTTTTTTGTATATATTATTTTGATTTTACTTTTATTGAGTCTGTCCTGTGTGTTATAGCTATAACTCTAGTTTTAGTTTTGGAAATAATAAACACAATCATAGAAGATTTGTGTAATAAAATAGAACCTAACCAAGATAAAACAATAGAGAAAATTAAAGATATGGCTGCTGCTTTTGTATTTCTTGGTGGAATAGGTGCACTAGTAATAGGTATTTTTGTTTCAGTAAACCATTTTACTAGCCTGTTATAATTTTTGAAATAATTTTATCCTTTCCCAAAAATGTTTTCATTAGATATAATTAAACAATGGAAAAACAAATAGATATTCCGAAGTTCAATAGTCCTGAAGAGGAAATAGCTTTTCTACGTGAACAAATATCTAAAACAGAAAATCATCTCAGAGAGAGTAAGGCAGATTATAAAATAGATGATGTAGTAAAAGATCAAATAGAACACTATAGTAAAACTTTACATAAAGATGTCTTAAGTGAAACTCTAGCACTTTCAAAAGTAGATATGGAGTCTATTACTCTAAATCTAGAACCAGAAACACACGACAATAAAGTAGATGAGCTTCTCGGTATCCTAAAGGAAAAAGGCATTAAAAACGCTATGTCTGTTTTATATGCATTAAACGACCCACATTTAGAGGATGATTTCCATAGGTTTTTAGTTCAATATCTAAAGCATGGTTATGAAGCAAAAGGTGTAAACATTACTGCAGAGGAGTTCAAAGGACTTGATATGACTCTATATGAAGTGGTATTGCCAGAAGATATAAAAGGTGAAGAGAAAAACAAACCCTTAAAAGAACTCATATCAAGTATGGAGCAGTTTCTGTCTGGAATGTTATCTATAGCTTCCAAAGATGGAAGCTCACACTATGATAAAAATTATTTAGTATTAGAAATAGCAAATGCAAACGGTAGTAATCAATTTATTTTCTATGTTGCTGTTCCAAATGTACACAAAACTCTTTTTGAAAAACAAATGATTTCAGTTTTTCATAATGCAATTCTTACAGAAGCCACCTCCGACTATAATATTTTTAATACTGATGGTATCTCTGTAGGTTCGTATTTAGAATCAAAAAATAACCCTATTTACCAGTTAAAAACATACGAAAATTTTGATCATGACCCGATGAATGTGATTTTAAACAGCTTTTCAAAAATAGACAAAGATGGAGAAGGTGCCGGTATCCAAATAGTTTTTGCACCAAAAGGTGATTATTTTTTTAAAAACTATAAATACGCTATTGAACAAATAGAAAATGGTGAAAAAGTTAAAGACGCTACATATTTACCAGAAACAGTTACTGGTAGCATAGGCAAGGAGTTGAAGTCATTTTTTAAAGCATCTCCAAAAGAAGGGGATGAGAAAAAGCCAATAGACACAGAGGCTATTGGTAAAATTAAGACAAAAATGGGAAGTCAAATCGTGGCTACAAATATTCGTCTTATCGCATCTGCCAAAAGTAGACTTGAAGCAGAGAGAATATTACAAACAATGGAGTCGGGCTTCAACCAATTTACAGATACAAATGCAAATGGACTAAAACCAAAAAGACTTGAAAAAGCAAAACTTCAAAAAATGTTTAGAGATTATTCTTTTAGAAGTTATGATGCAAACGAGTTACTTCCCTTGAATCTGCATGAAATAACAACGATAATGCATTTTCAAAATCAGGCTTTGGCATCAACACCACAACTAAAACAATCACAGGCTATTTCTGCACCTGCTCCAGCGGAAATGGGGGTAGAGGGCGCATATATAGGTGTAAATACTTTTAGAAATGTTGAGACCCCAGTATATATAACGGATTCCGATAGATTGAGACACGTATATGTGATTGGTCAAACAGGTGCTGGTAAGTCAGTATATTTGATTAATCAAATAATTCAGGATATTCAAAAGGGTAATGGTTGTTGTTATATTGACCCACATGGTGTTGATATTAATGCTGTACTAGCTAATATCCCAAAGGAACGTATTAAAGATGTTATTTATTTTGACCCTAGTTACACAGAGCGACCAATGTCATTAAATATGCTCGAGTATGACAGAAAAAAACCCGAACAGAAGACCTTTGTGGTAAACGAATTGTTCAGCATTTTTCAAAAGCTATACGGTGGAGTACCCGAGTCTATGGGACCAATGTTCGAACAGTACTTTAGAAACGCAACAATGCTTGTTCTAGAGGATCCTGATTCTGGCTGTACACTTCTAGAAGTATCGCGTGTTATGTCCAACAAAGAATTTAGGCAGATGAAACTTTCTAAATGTAAAAATCCTATTGTAATTCAATTCTGGACAGAAATTGCTGAAAAAGCAGGAGGTGAAGCATCTCTTGCAAACATAGTGCCTTATATAGTTTCAAAGTTTGATGTGTTTTTGGCAAACGATGTAATGCGACCCATTATTGCACAAGAAAAATCTTCATTTAATTTCCGTGAAATAATGGATAATAAAAAGATTTTACTAGTTAATCTTGCAAGAGGAAAATTGGGTGAAATTAATTCCAATCTTCTTGGTCTTATACTTGTGGGTAAAATGCAAATGGCCGCCTTGTCTCGAGTGGATAATATTGTGGGAGGTTTTCCTCCATTTTATATGTATATCGATGAATTTTGGACAATAACAACCGACTCTTTCTCCTCCATATTTTCAGAAGCAAGAAAGTACATGCTTTCACTTACAGTCGCCCATCAGTACATAAAACAACTGCAAGAAAATATACGTGATGCAGTTTTTGGTAACGTTGGTAACTTTATTACTTTTAGAATAAGTTCAGATGATGCAGAATATTTAGAAAAAATGTATAGTCCACAATTTTCTGCAAAAGATTTGATGAACACGGAAAATTTGAATGCATATGTCAAAATTTTGATGAAGGGCATACCCCAGAAAGCTTTTAATATAAAAGAACAGTATCCTCCAAAAGGTAACGAATCTATGATTGAAAATCTAAAACAACTTTCATATCTAACTTATGGAGGGGATAGAGCAGAGATAGAAGCTGGGATTTTGGTAAAATATAAGAAATAAGTATAAAAATAGAATGATAATATGAAATTACTGCTTACATCAAATGGAATTAAAAATCCGGAACTTGAACAAGCTTTTTCGGAACTAATTGGTGGTCGTAAGGACTTGAAAATGGCTCTAATTCCGACTGCTGGTGATCCTATTGAATGGAAGCCCTCCGCGATTCCAGGTGGACATCTTTCAGACGACTGGAAATTGGTTACAGATACAGAAAGATTAGAAAAGAATAAGAAATGGCATGAAGAATGGAGGAAGAATGTGGAGGACAAAGGTTATAAGGCATACATCGTAGACTTAAAAGATGATCCTGCGATAGTGAAGAAACTGTTGAGCGATGCTGACATCATAAATGTAAGTGGTGGTGATGGTAACTATCTGATGGATCAGGTTAAGGCATCTGGTCTAGATAAATATCTAAAAGATCTACTTAATAAGGGAATCGTTTATTTAGGAACAAGCGCTGGTAGTAACCTCGTCACACCTAGTATTGGTTTAGGTTGGTGGAAACCAGAAGAAACACTTGAACACAAGTGTTTAGGAATCGTCGACTTTTGTCTTGCTGTGCACCAAAAAGAAGATGATGATCGCTCTGAGACCCAAAAGATAATCGATTACAAGATGTATTTACAATCAGTTATAGAGTATCCATGGAAAGTTTATCTACTTAAGGATGGTCAAGCAATTAAAGTTGATGGTGATAATATTGAACATATAGGACCTGGAGTAAAAAAGTCTATATAAGTAATACGCATAAGTAAACTTGGGTTAAGATCATATTATTATAACGATTAAAAATGCTAGTAGGGGGCATACCCCAGAAAGCTTTTAATATAAAAGAACAGTATCCTCCAAAAGGTAACGAATCTATGATTGAAAATCTAAAACAACTTTCATATCTAACTTATGGAGGGGATAGAGCAGAAATAGAAACAGCGATTTTAGAGAAATATAAAAAATAAACACAAAAATAAATGTGAAAGGAGGGTAACTGCAAATGTAGTTACCCTCCGAAAGGGGGAATATACACCCCCTAATTTTCTCCAGCTCCACGGCTCTTGCCGTCTGGGACTGAAGGAATCTGTTTCGCAATGCGCTTGGCACTGCGTTTCTTTGCACCCCCTTTGGTGCCTGCACGACGTAGCAACTCGGTGTTGCCACTGAGGATCGCTTTCCTGATGTGATCAGGCATATCACGAAACGCCATCTAGCACCTACCTTTCTGTGTAACATTATACTACTATTTAGAAATAAAGTCAAATTAGTTATCCACATAGTTGTATATGAGAAAGGGCCGGACGCAGTATGTTTGCGACCGACCCTTATGATACCCACGATGTTTCATGAGGCTCTCTCCATCCTGTTCAGGCGATACTTGATAATTTCCAAGTTCACCTTACTTTTTACTTCGTGCAAATGGAGAGGGTTGTTCACATGTCTCTCGACCTCCATTGCCAATATGGCTGGGTAAGTCGCAGCTTTGTGAGCTGGAGCTCCATACGCGAGAATTGCTCTGACGATTTTATTTATCAGTATTTTCCCCACGATGCACCTCCTTTCTAGTTTAATTATATTTCAAAAAAATATTCCAGTCTATGTTATAGAATTAAACAAGGAAAATTGTTTTAGATGCTAGGCGTAGGAGATTTTTAGAACGAGGTGTATAAGTAGTACATTGAGTGATAAAAATCGAACTACAACAAAGCAGATGAATTAATTTTCCTAGTTTAATAGTAAATCAACTACTTTTTTGACTACATCTCCGTCCGCCTTACCTTTCAAATCTTTCATTAGTACTCCCATAAATTGTCCCGCTTTAGCTTTATCAACAGCACCCATCTCTGCCATTTTTGCTTTGGCGAAAGCCACTACTTCTTCCTCGGACATCATTTGTGGAAGATATTTTTCCAAAACAGCTAGTTCTACTTTTTCATCTTCTGCCAATTCTGGTCTACCTCCTCCAATGAATTGTTCGATAGAATCCTTTCTTTGTTTTACAGCACGTCTTATAACAGCTAAAACTTCTTCATCTGAAAGAATATCTTGAGGAGTTCTTTCTAGTTTTACTAGCTCGTTTGTCATACCTGCTAAAAGACCTCTAACTACTCCTAGTTTTACAGTGTCTTTTGCGAGCATGGCTTCTTTGACCTGCCCTTTTATTGTTTCTTGTAATGTCATACTTGAGTTTAAAAGTTATAAAGTTATAAAGTGGAATACAAAGATAAGATTATCACAAAAGTGCCTTTTTTGGTAGAATGTATATTATGAATGTTGAAACATTAGCTTTTGTTTTTATCGCACTAATTTTAGGTTTTGTAATTGCGTACTTTATGCGACCAAAACAAACAAATACAGATGAAACGGGATTGAAACTCATATTGCAACAAATAAACGAATTGAATAGAACTGTGGATTCTAAAATAGGTGAGAGTACTCGAAGTATGAATGACTCGGTACGTAGTCAGTTGGGCGAGTCGGCGAACCTCATACGTGAAGTTACAAAAGGACTAACAAAGCTAGATGAAACAAACAGACAAGTGGTCTCTTTTGCAGATCAACTACAGAACCTTCAAGATATTTTGAAAAATCCTAAACAAAGAGGAATTCTTGGAGAATATTATTTGGAAACACTTCTTAAAAATGTTTTGGCACCAAACCAGTATCAGATGCAGTATGGTTTCAAAAACGGAGAGATTGTTGACGCTGTGGTTTTTGTGAAAGATAAAATAATTCCAGTTGACTCAAAGTTTTCACTGGAAAATTACAACAGAATGATAGAAACTTCAGATAAAACTGAAAAAGACCGTTTAGAAAAACTTTTTGTAAGTGATTTAAAACTTCGTATTACAGAAACATCAAAATATATTCGACCTGAGGAGGGGACTATGGATTTTGCCTTTATGTTTATTCCGCACGAGGCTATTTACTATGATCTACTTATAAACAAAATCGGAGCAGTCTTAGAAGACACAGAAAATCTTATACAACGCGCTGCTGGGAAATACAAAGTTATTATTGTTTCGCCGACATCTTTTTTGGCATACTTACAGACTGTTCTACAGGGGCTAAAAGCAATGCAGATAGAAGAAACAACAAAAGACATCATAAAACGTGTGGGAGAAATTGGAACACATTTAAAAAAATACGAGGATTATCATCAGAAATTAGGCGCATCTTTGGGAACTGTAGTAAACCACTTTAACAGCTCAAGTAAGGAGTTTAAAAAGATAGACAAGGACGTAATGCGCATAACAGGCGAGGCGATAGACTTTGAACCAAACCTCCTAGACAAACCAGATAGTGAAGAGTAAAACTTTGAAATGTTACTAACCCTTGCAATTTTAAGGGATTTTGGTAGTATATTTGGACTATGGAATTTGCAGTAATACAAACAGGTGGAAAGCAATACAAAGTCTCTAAAGGAGACGTCGTTAAAATTGAAAAATTCAAGGGCGATTTCAAGGTGGGAGACAAGATTGTTTTCGACAAAGTATTGCTTGTAGAGGACACTAAAGATACTACTATTGGTACTCCTTATATAGCCACAGCATCGGTAGAAGGAACTCTAAAAGAAGTCGGAAGAAATAAGACAGTTGATGTTGTAAAATACAAACAAAAGAGTAGATATTACAAAAAGAATGGACATAGACAGCCATGGTTCAAGGTTTCTATTGATGGTATTAAATAACAGCTCGGGTCTTTTTAAATAATTTCATCGTTACTCACTTGCGTTTGTTCCTGCAATGTATTCCTGTACATTTTAGTCTCAATTCGCATTCGTGCCTTGAACTTATTTAAAAATACCTCGAGATTCTTAGTTTATAGTTAAAAAATGACCTCCAAATAGAGGTTGTTTTTATAAAGAAAAAAGCTAGACGTTTCAAGGGGAGGTAACCCTTTGTCTAGCTCTTTGCCGGTTGCCCGGCTTGAAATTTTGTTCTATTAAGTGCGGAACCCAGCCAGTGAGTCGAGAACGTTAGTTCTCATGGGCCTTTGAAAAGCGACCCCTACTCAAACTGCTCTAATTGCTGCAGTTTATCGTTGCTAGCTTGACTGCCCCCCGGCAGCAAGCTCAGACGGTTGGAGAGCACCGTCGCAGAGATCCTAGCTGGTTCCGCGCACAAGACAACAAGAAATTGTTATCTTATGTACAGAACCAGCTTCTGGAATAAGTCTAGCATTTTATAGGTTGCAGTCAACTACTGTCTGTTTTTCAATGCATTTTTTATAGTGTCACCGTCAGAGTATTCTAGCTCTGTTCCAGTGGAGAGTCCTCGTCCTAAAGTTGAAATTTTCAAAGTACCAACTTTGCCCTGCATAGCTTTATGCGAAGCAGGGTTCTGTTCGGGAGTGTAAGGTTTGAGTAATTCTTTCAGATAACTCAGAGTATTTTCACCTTCAGGATTGTAGTTCAAAGCTATAATTATTTCCGACAAGCCTTTTTTTATTTTTTTGTCCACTCCTTCTAAAAGTTCTATTTGTCTTATTTTTTTATCTGGGTTTTTTTCAAGAATTGGAACTGAACCACCTAGAATAAAATAGTAACCGTTGTAGAATTTTGTTTTTTCAATATTTTCAAAATCTACGTCGTTTGAAACAATCATAAGTTGTTTGTTGTCACGAGAAGAGTCGCAACAAATAGGACAAGTTGTGTTTGTGCTGTTTGGAAAAAATCTAAAACAGGTGTCGCAAGAGTGAACGGTAGACCGTACTTCTTTTATTAGATTTGATAGGTCGTTTGCATAACTAGGATTTTTATTAAGTAAAAAATATACAAAACGCTTGGCTTGTCTGGGTCCTATACCGGGGAATTCTTTGAATAGCTCGATGAGTTTCTGTGTATTGTCCATAATGTTTAACATTATACCAAACTACCTTGGAATTAGAACTTTCAAATATAATTGAAAACAGACACAAATGAGAAAAATCCAAACTTTCAGATTTGAGGTAAGATCGCGTATAAAATTTTAAAATGTGAGAAGCCTTACATATAGTAAGGTGACGAGTATTTTAAAATTTTAGACGATGAGATTGGCCAAATCTGGAAGTTTAAAACTCTGAAAATTCTTTTTCAGCACCCCCGTATTGACTCTTATCCATACTCTGGAAAGTGGCTTTCTTTTCGTTAAAGAATAGTTCTACTTTTCCTGTTTCTCCATTTCTGTGCTTTTCAATAAGAATTTCTGCAATGTTTGTTTTTTCTGATTCGTCTTTGTATTTGTCTTCTCGGTGATTGCCCATACCCACATCAACATTTTGTTCGATAGATCCTGAGTCTCGAAGATCAGAAAGTCTTGGTCTGCCTCCACGTTGTTCCACAGCACGAGATAGCTGTGACAGTGCCAAAACTGGAACGTTTAGTTCACGAGCCAAGTTTTTTAATCCACGAGATATCTCAGTTATTTGTTGAACAACATTATCGTTTTTTGTGCTTGCAGGAACAATTAGTTGTAAGTAATCTACAACAATAAGTCCCAGATTGTGTTCGTTTTTAAGTCTTCTAGCCATTGATCGCATTTTCAGTAAGTTGTTTCCCGGTTGGTCGTCTATGTGAATAGGAGCTTTGTTTAGTTTGTCCAAGGACTCTCTAATTGCCTCAAAGTCATTCTGTTTTGAAAGTTTTCCCGTTCGAAGTTTCCAAGCATCAACGTTGGCTTGGGCAGCAAGCATTCTATCTACAAGTTGTTGGCTACTCATTTCTAGAGAAAATATTCCGACAGTCACACCATGATTTACTGCAGCTTGGCGAGCAATGTCCAAAGCGAGTGAAGTTTTTCCCATAGAAGGTCTCGCAGCTAAAATTATTAGGTCTGCTTTTTGTAAACCTGCAAGTTTGTGGTCGATATCAGCAAAGCCCGTAGAAATTCCACGCATTTCGTTTTCTCCTGAGTGTAATTTCTCTAGTCTTTCCCATGCCTCAGCGAGTTCTTCTTTAATGGGAACAAATTTGTGGGCAGTATTGAAGTTAGTAACCTCAAAAAGTTTTTTCTCAGCACTTTCTAGTATTTCCTCTAGTTCTTTGCTGTCGTCATATCCTACTTGTGAAATGTGGTCCGACGCTTCGATGAGTCTTCGCATCATATATTTCTTTTGAACTATTTCTGCGTAGTAAGAAATGTTTGCAGAAGAGGGAACAGAGTTCACCACTTCCGATAGGTATGTATTTCCTCCTATTTGGTCTAACCAATTTTTTTCTTTTAGTTTAGAAGAAACAGATAAAAGGTCGATAGGTGATCTCTTTTGAAACAATTCCATCATCGAACTGTATATCACTCGATGTTTTTCAGAATAAAAAGAATCTGCTGATATAACATCCATCACGTCAAAAAGAGCTTCTGGTCGAAGCATAATGGAGCCGAGGAGTGCTGTTTCCGATTCAAGGTTTTGTGGAGGTATTCGCATTCCTCTCTGTGTGTTTGTCATGAAGACATTCTAACTCACAAGTTTTTAATATCAAAAAATAATAGGGGAATATATGTGCGTAAGCTGGGGATATGAAAAAGGCCACACCGTTATTCTGGTGTGGCCCGCCGCGTAGATGTTACTTCGCGGACTTGTTGCGAGGCGTCTTCAAGATGCCGAGTTCGGCTGCCTTTTTGAGCCGATTCTCGTGTTCCTTATTCGTCACACAGGCACAGTCCTTGTCGTTGACGCAAGACTCGAGTCCTGCTAGGTGTAGTGCCCCCCTTAGTACCTCCATGTCGAGCCTGGTTACCTTGTGTTTGGCAAATAGTGTTCCCATACGTACCTCCCTTATAATCATAACAAACAATAGTATATGAATCAAGTCAAGTTTAAACAACATCTGTTCCGTCTTTTGTATCTTTAACTTCGAAACCAAGTGCTTCTATTTGTGTTCTAAGTTCATCGCTTTTTGCAAAGTCCTTGTTTGCCCGAGCAATATCCCTTTCTTCAATAAGTTTTTGTACATTTTCAGGAATTTCTTTTTTATTAATTATATAAGTAGTTGATGTATTCAAGTTAAGTCCTAAAACTCTGTCAAAACTTATAAACAAGTATTCTTTATCATCACTAGATAATTCTTTAATTTTTACCACTTCCCACAACAAAGCTAATGCCTTGGGTGTATCTAAGTCATCGTTTATTAATTTATTAAATTTACTAATATATTCATTTCTCAAATTTGAATTATCGATTGGAGATGATGAAGAAAAATCTCTCATATGCATACGAAGTTTGGTCCATGCAGTCTGTGCGCCTTCCAAAGTTTCCCAACTAAACTGAAGAGGAGAAGAATATCTTGCAGAAAGAAAAACATAACGAAGAGCGAGAGGATTTATATTTTTATCTTTCAGTGTTTGCAAAGTTATAAAATTGTCACCAGACTTTGCCATTTTGTCGCTACCATTTTCTGTTGCAATGTTTAAATGAGCATTGTGTAGCCAATACTTAGCATAAGGGTCTCCGCTACAAACAGACTGAGCTATTTCGTTGTTGTGGTGGATTGCAATGTGATCAATTCCTCCTGTGTGTACATCAAACTGTGGTCCTAGATACTTTACTGACATTGCTGAACATTCTAGGTGCCAGCCAGGAAAACCTTTTCCAAAAGGTGCATCGTAACCCAAATCATTGTTAAATTTCCCAGAAAATTTCCACAGCGCAAAATCTTGAGGATTCCTTTTTTCAGGATTTATACCAATTCTTGATTCGGTGTCGTCACCGATTTTTATGTTTCCAAGTTTTCCATATTCTGGAAACTTTTTTATATCAAAATAAACTCCGTCAGATGTTTTGTAAGTGAATCCTTTGTCTTCAAGTCTTTTTACTAAATCAATATCCTCTTGAATGTGATCCGATGCAAAAGGAAAGTGTTCCGGTGTTTCTATATTAAGAGCTGTCAAATCTTCTTTGAATTTTTCAAAATAAAAATCTGCTACTTCTCGCATTGCGGTCAGAGTAAGTGGTTTACTTTCTCGTTTCAAAGCTTTTGTCATTTTGTCCTCTCCATCGTCATTGTCAGAAGAAAGATGCCCTATGTCTGTGACATTTATAACTTGGGTTACCTTAAGTCCATTGTATTCAAAAACCCGACGTAGTGTATCTGCAAAAACATATGAACGTAAGTTTCCAATATGCGCAAAGTTGTAGACAGTAGGTCCACAGTTGTACATAGAAACTTTGCCTTCCTGTATGGGTATAAATTCTTCTTTTTTGCCAGAGAGGGTGTTATGGAGTTCTATTTTCATCCCGTTTGAAATAGGAGATTCTATATTTTCACAGAATCACCTGTTTAGTTATTTAGTTTATCTGGTAATGGTAATATGAAATCTCCGGTATTTCTTACGGGATCATATTTTTTCATTATATCTGAATAAATTTTATTTGACCATAATAGTATTTTTTGAGAGAATAGAATGTACATTTCCAATGATAGATTTTTCAAAATATAAAAATCAAATTTTAATTGCGATAGTTGGTATTGCAGTATTTTTTTTCTTGGGATTCTCATATGGAAAAGGCTATAAAACTGACGAAGAAAAGATAGCTTCTATAATAAACAAAACAGACGCTACTTCTAATGTAGATTTTGCTGCTTTCTGGAAAGCTTGGAATGTTGTTAGTGAAAAATTTATTCCATCAAACAGTTCAACGACAGATATGGTATCAGATCAGGCTAGAGTATACGGAGCAATAAGTGGTATGGTAAAATCTCTCGAAGATCCTTACACAATGTTTTTTCCTCCAGTTGAGTCTAAAATATTTAATGAACAAATAAGTGGACAAATAGAAGGTGTGGGAATGGAAGTCGGAACAAAAGACAACATTCTTACAGTTATCGCTCCCATAAAAGGCGCGCCAGCATTTAAGGCTGGTGTAAAAGCAGGAGATAAGATTTTAAAAGTGGATGATACTAATACAGCAAATATGCCAGCTGATTCTGCTGTAAAACTTATCCGTGGAAAAAAAGGAACATCAGTTAGACTCACGTTGTTACGAGCAGGTGTTAAAGAACCTTTTGAGATAAGTGTTGTTAGGGATGTTATAAACATGCCGACAGTAGATACAGAAACAAAAGGTGATGTTTTTATTATTAGACTATATAGTTTTTCTGCTATTTCTCCCGGGTTATTTAGAGATGCATTAAGAGAGTTTATTGAATCTGGAAGACAAAAACTTGTTTTGGATTTGCGTGGAAACCCCGGAGGATATCTAGAAGCATCACAAGATATGGCATCATGGTTTTTACCAACAGGAAAAGTAATCGTTTCAGAAGATTTTAGAAATAAAGACAATAACCAAGTTTTTAGAAGTAAGGGTTATGATTTGTTTGATAATAAATTAAAATTTATTATTCTTATAGATGGTGGATCTGCGAGTGCATCTGAAATTTTGGCAGGAGCTTTGCGGGAGCACGGTGTAGCACAGTTAGTAGGAGCACAATCTTTCGGAAAAGGTTCAGTGCAGGAACTTGTAAATATCACAGATGACACTTCTCTAAAAGTTACTATTGCTAGATGGCTTACACCAAACGGAAACTCTATTTCTAGCGGTGGACTTACTCCAGATTTTGTCGTAAAACTTGACGAGGAGGCTTATAAGAAGGATGGGACTGATACACAATTGAACAAAGCACTAGAAATTCTCGCTCAATAATTCTAAAATCAACTTATCTACTTTGTTGCTGTTCAATTTTTCTCGCTCACCTTACAGGTGTAAGGCTCACTCGTAAAATCTCCAGCGCCTAGTATCTAAGTCAATTTTTGAATTATTGTAACGTGTGATATTATGACGGGATGAAAATAATATTACTTAAAGACGTTGCAAAAGTGGGACGGAAATATGATGTAAAAGAGGTGGCTGAGGGTTTTGCTTTAAATATGCTAATTCCTCGAGGCTTGGCACAAATTGCAACAAAAGATGCAATAGCTAGGGTTGAAAAAACAAAAGCAAACGATTTAACAGATAAAAAAATTCAAGAAGAACTATTAGTTAAAAACCTGGAAACTATTAATAAACTTGTTATCGAAATTAAAGAGAAGGCAAATGAAAAAGGTCACCTGTTTGCAGGTATTACAAAAGAGAGATTGCATTCCGAACTTACCAAATCAACTCGACTAAATTTGGATTTAGATTTTATAAAATTAGACAAACCTTTAAAACAAATAGGCGAACACAAAATAAAAGTAAAAGCGATGAGTAAGTCAGCAGAGTTTACTGTAAACATTCTATCTGCTTAGACTGATAAAGAAAAAACCTCCACTCGGAGGTTTTTTCTTAAATTACGTTCACTACTTTTTTAATGTGTACTGTATTATCGAAATGCATTTTTCTTTTTGTTCCAAATTTCACTGTTCCGGGGACTAGTGCAAATAGAGTGTGGTCTTTGCCCATACCTACATTTTTACCAGCAATAACGTCTGTTCCTCTCTGTCGTATCAAAATAGATCCAGCAATAGCTTTGTCACCTTCGGTAATTTTAACCCCAAGGTATTTTGGATTTGAGTCTCTACCGTTTTTTGATGTTCCTGCCGATTTCTTATGTGCCATATTGTGTGTTAAATTAGGTTTTATGAGTATAAATCAAAGCTTGGAAAAAATCAACCCCATTAGAGATTTAGATTCCAAAAGGGAATCTATCTCAAACGGGGCGAGGCCTTTTTACAACTTACTAATCTTGCTGTCTGTGGCGGTCATTTTCTTCGGTTTAGGCAGGTTTTCCGTGGCAAAAACGGATGGAAACCAAATAAAAATAGGGTATATTCAGGATTCACAGGTTGCAAATGTTATAAATAGTATGGTATCTACTAGCACTGTATTGAAAGAAGCCACTTCTAGTCCCGTTTCCGATGTTTCTAAGGACGGTCCAGTTATTGGTTCAAAAAGCGGTAAAAAATACTACTTTCCTTGGTGTGGAACAGTAAAACGTATAAAACCAGAGAATCAAGTTAAATTTAACTCAATTAGTGACGCAAAAAAAGCAGGATTCGTAGCTGGCGGGAATTGCAAGGGACTTAATTGATAAATCTCTATTTTATGGTAGGATACAGAAATGTTAATAACTCGTGCCCAAAAGCTAAAAAAATTCATAATCTCCATAAAACTAGGCTTTTTCCTTGCATATAGGCAGGTTCGAGGTAGTAGTGTTGGGACAACAGCTCTTATCGTTTTTATTATGACTTTGACTTTTCTCAACCTTGTTGTAGTCCGAGGTGTGCTAGTTGGACTTATACAAAGCTCTACAGATCTCTTTAGAGAAAAATACGCTGGAGATATTTTTATTTCCACTCTTCCCAAAAAAACATATATAGAAAATAGTCCAAGTGTGGTTGAAGTTGTTAAAAATATGCCGTGGACAAGAGTATATTCTGTTAGGTATGTAGAAGGAGGAACAGTAGAAGGAACATATAAAGAAAGAATAGACTTCACAGAAGATGCTAACATAGCAAACGGAGTATTTACAGGAATAGATCCTATTAAAGAGGAGGAGACAACAAACATAAGCTCTATGCTTATAGCTGGTTCAATGTTAACACTTGAAGACACTGATAGTATTTTGATAGGAGCAAATCTATTGAAAAAATATCTTCCCATAGAAGCTCCGGGTCTTTTGCTTCTAGACAATGTTGATGTCGGTTCGCGTGTTAGAATAAAAGTAAATGGAAACATTAAAGAAGTTACAATAAAAGGAATTATAAAAGGCAAAGGTGCTTTTGATGACCGTGTTGTCATTTTGGATTCTGTTTTACGTCCACTTATTGGTAGAACAGACTACAATGTAGACGAGATTGCTATTAAGGTTAAAAAAGGTACAGATCCACTACTGGTGCAAAAAGCACTACTAAGTACGGGCATAGGTAAAGACGCTAGAGTTCAAACGGTTGACGAAGCGCTTCCAAAGTTTTTGAAAGACATTCAAGCAACTTTCGGGCTTTTGGGTAACGCCATAGGTTCTATCGGTCTCGTTGTGGCCTCCATTACTATTTTTATTGTTATTTATATTAACGCTATTACTAGACGAAAATTTATTGGAATTTTGAAAGGTATTGGTATAGACTCCACTGCAATTGAATTTTCTTATATTTTACAGTCTATACTTTATGCAACAATGGGTATTTTATTTGGGCTAGCTATACTTTATGGTTTTTTGGTGCCGTACATTGATGCAAACCCTATTAATTTTCCATTTAGTGACGGTATTTTGGTGGCTGAGTATTCAAACACACTTGTTCGTGCCGCACTTTTACTTATCGCAACTATTTTTGCTGGTTATATACCAGCAAGAATTGTTGTTAAGCAAAACACACTAGACGCAATTCTAGGTAGATAAAATATTATGGACTCAATAATTAAAGTAAAAAATTTAACAAAATCATTTAAGAGTGGAGACTCTGAGCTTGTTGTGCTGAAAAATCTAGAACTTTCAGTTCCAAAAGGTCAGTTCCTTGCTATTACTGGGAGGTCAGGCTCTGGTAAATCTACCTTACTTTATCAGCTAGGTTTATTAGATAATCCAAATAGTGGTGAGATAAGTATAGATGGAATTGATATTTCAAAACTTGATTCAAATTCAAAAACAAATTTTAGGTTAAATAAATTGGGTTATGTATTTCAAGATTACGCACTCATACCCGAACTGACTGCCCTTGAAAACGTTTTATTACCACTTTTGATGCAGGGGTACTCTATGGTTTCTGCTAAAGAAAAAGCTTTCGAATCTTTGAAAAGAGTGGGTCTCTCTGATAGAGTAGACAACATTCCTAGTAAACTTTCTGGAGGTCAACAACAAAGAGTTTCTATTGCTAGAGCCATTGCTCATGACCCAACAATAATTTTTGCAGATGAGCCAACTGCAAACCTCGACACGGAAACTTCTGATCAGGTTCTGCAAGCTTTTATTGAGCTCCATAAGCAAGGTCAAACCATCATTATGGTCACTCACGAGAAAGAATATTCGGATAGAACAGATAGAGTGGTGCAGTTATCGGACGGTAAAATTATTTCTGATATAATGAATAAAAAATAAAATGAACACAAAAATACAAAACATAAAAAATTACATTACTAGTCACAAAATAATCACGCTACTAGTATTGTTGTTAATGGCATTTATTGGTTATAAAGTTTTAGTACCAAATATAAGTAAAACTGATCAGTATGTAGTTAAAAAATCTGATATTGTACAAAAAGTAATTGTAAACGGAAGTACAAAATCGGTTAGAAATTCCAACTTAGCATTTGAAGTTAATGGAACAGTTAGGTCATCATCTGTTGATGTAGGATCTCGAGTAGTTGTGGGGCAAGCTTTAGTCGGTTTGGACCAAAGCACACTTTATGCAGATTTACTCAAAGCTCAAGCAAATGTAGAAAGTGAACAGGCTAGGTTGGATGAACTAAGAAAAGGTACTAAACCTGAAGACATTGCAGTATCTGAAACAGAAGTAGCAAATGCAAGGGTTACATTACAAGACGCAGAAATAAATTTAGGCAGTAAAGTTATAGACGTCGTGAACAACAACATTGACCAGTTTTTTAGTAATCCTAAAACAAGTAGCCCACAAATAAATATATTGGTTAGTGATTCACAACTTAAAAACAAAATAAACGATGGAAGATTTATCATTGAATCTATTTTGATGAACTGGACAAGTAAAGATATTGATAAAAACCTTCCTATTATTGTTTCATTTTTGGATAATGTTGCAATTGCGGTCAATTCTTTGTCACAATCTAGCGGGGTAACTCAATCTACAGTAGATGCTTACCGAGCTTCCATATCTTCTGCTAGATCAACTCTTACAATCGCTAGAGAAACACTAAACTCCTCTAGATCAAAGCTGGTGCTAGCAGAGAAAAACCTTTCATTAAAGAAAAGTGGTAACACTCCAGAAGTTATAAAAGCCCAAGAAGCCAAAGTTTTACAAAATCAAGCTCAGGTGGAAAGCGTTCAAGCTCAAATAAGTAAAATGACACTTAGGTCCCCACAAAATGGAATTGTTACAAAACAAGATGCAAAGGTGGGTGAAATCGTTACACCAGGAAAAGTTGTTGTTACAATTATTTCTGACAACGATCTAGAAATTGATTCAAATGTTTCAGAAGTAAGTATAGGAAAAGTTAAGGTTGGGAATCCAGTCGTTATTACTTTCGATGCTTTTCCGGGAGAAACATTCTCTGGCAAAGTATCCTATATTGAGCCAGCAGAAACTATAGTTGACGGTGTTGTAAACTATAAAGTTACAGTAGCTTTTAGCGAAAAATATTCACAGATTAAGTCAGGTTTAACATCAAGACTTGAACTCATAACAAATGAAAAGAAAGACGTTCTCTCAATTCCTGAATACGCTGTCACTAAAAATGAAAATGGTTCTTTTGTCACAAAAGTTATTGGAAAAGTTTCTACACAAACTCCAATTACTCTTGGTATTCGAGGTCAAGATGGCTTTGTTGAGGTTGTAAATGGGTTAAATGAAGGAAACGTCATAGAAACAGTCGCACAAATAAAATAAATAAGTTAAAATTTCTCTTGATTATAATTGTGTGTAATAATCATAAATATGGAAAAATTTAACGATGACGGGCATAACAACCTAAATAATCTAGAGAAAAAAGATATAAATCAAGAGTTATTAAGAGTCGAAAATAATCTAAGGGAAATTTTACCTACTGATAAATTAATAAAAATATTAGGAAAAAGGACATACTTAATTGGCGGTGTAGTTCGTGACGTTATTTTAAATAAAAGTGTATCTGAATCAGATTTTGATTTAATGACTAGGACACCACTAGAAGATGTAATAAATAATTTACAGAAACTTGGATTTATAGAAACTCAAGAGGAAAAGTTTAGTGAAGGTAAATTTTCTATAAAAAAAGGTACTGGAGTTATTAATATATTGATTGAAGGAAGAGAAATTCAGGTTGGTATTATTGGAGAAAAAGATATCAACGAATTAATTTCTACTGGAGATGTGAATTTAAATTGTTGT
>Ga0163144_10011581_pt1 | contig 18644 bp, 12 predicted proteins | sample OliLak19BULKMAT1_FD_123175 | JGI IMG/M metagenome (GOLD analysis project Ga0163144, IMG submission 123175) | Freshwater microbial mat bacterial communities from Lake Vanda, McMurdo Dry Valleys, Antarctica - Oligotrophic Lake LV.19.BULKMAT1 | ecosystem: Environmental > Aquatic > Freshwater >... | reverse complement strand
TACATGCTCGACTCGCAGCTCTTGCTGCTGGTCGTGCTGGCCGGTGACCAGCGCATGGTCGAGCGGCTCACGACGCCAGATCTCTTACCGCTCGCGTCGCGGATTCGAACGCGCGCCGCGCTCATACAGCAAAGCCCGGAGGATCTACGCGCCCTGCTCGAGCATCTGCTCGTCGAGGCCGGAGCGTACGGCTGGTCCAAGGCCTCGAGCGATTCCGACATGTCGTGCTCGACTTCGCCAGGGTCGAAGGCGTCGGTCAGGGATTCGTCGACGAGGTGCTGCGCGTCTGGGCTTCAGAGCATCCGGAGGTGCGCATCGAGCCGGTGAACATGACGCCAACCGTTGCGTTCATGGTGCGGCGCGGGCTCAGGAGCGCGAACGGCGACGGGGCAGGGCGTTGACGGACTGGCAGGGCGAGGTCATCCGCTCGATCAGTACCCGTCGCGCCCCCGCGCGCGCCCGGCGTCATGATCGCCACTTACACGGAGGCGCCGATGCGCGTCGCGCCGGCAGCCAACATCGCCTCGGCCGAGCGCGTGTCCCGCACATACCGCGGTGCAGCTGGCCTCTGGTCGGCTCCAACCACCACCAAAAATGGGGCGTCGACATCCAGAACGGGTAGTTCGGATCTCCTATCCGCTGGGCAGGCAGCAACACGCAGTCACGAATGCGCGCGTGACGTGTGGTAAGAATTCCAGGTCATGGCGTCGCTCGGGACCGCCACCGCGTGCAAACGTCGCGGGGGGCTGGCGTCTGCGGTCGAGTCTGTGCATGACGAGCGGCACCTACGAGGAGCACGGCGGCTCCTCGTAGGCGGCCCTGAAATCTTACGTGAGAGAACCCACAGCTCGGCGCGTCCGACTCACCGCACCCTGACTCGGCGCGCCTCGGCGAGCCCCGTTTTGGGTCCAGCCCATCAATTGAACAGCACGGCGACGCCGTTGGTGAAGTTCGACGTCACGCTGCCGCCCACCGAGTCACGGTGCCAGGCCTGGAAGCTGCGGGTCTGGCCGACCATTGCCGACACGAAGCCTGTCGGACTTGGGATCTGGGTGAGGTTCAACAGCAGTTCGAACTTGCCCATCGCACCCGAGTTCTTGATCTGGCCTGGACCGGTGTAACGGCCGATGTTGCCGCCCAAGCAGAGCACGCCCTGGCTGCCGCCAGGGTTCTGGATGGTGCCTTGCGTCAAGCTCGTCAGGAAGAGGCCAAAGGTGTTGAGCGGCAGGCGCGAAGCCTCGAGCGTGAGGTTGTTCAACGCGACCGACGCGCTGCCCGTGCCCGTGAGGAGCCCCGTCTGGCCCGTCGAGTTGGCGTTCGCCGTGCAGTAGTTCGTGCCCACGGTGCCGCCGCCTCCGACGCTGACCTCGAGGCTGTCGAGGTTGACGAACCCGCCGCCGAAGGCACTGTTCGTGACCAGGATCGAGGCGATGCCCGTCGTCGACGCCCAACCATTCCAGTTGTACTGGCAGTCAGCCGTCACGTTCGCGAGCTGGGAGCCGAGCGAATTGCCGTTGCGGTCGAAGAACTGGACGGTGACGGTCTGGTTGGTCGGATTGCCGGCGGCCCAGGCATTCGTGCCGAAGTATCCGCCGAACCGGTTCACGTCGGCGTCGAAGGTGAAGAGCGCGGGGTCACCGGTGCTGCCGAAGAGCCGCCCGCCCGTGTGCGGGAAGATGACGCACATGAAGCTCCAGCTCGAGGTGATGAGCATGGTACTGTTGCCGTTCGCGGCGCAGAGGTCGGCCGTGCCGTTGAACACTCGATTGGCGATGCACTGGACGGTCGGAGGGTTCGTCGGTTGCGTCTCGAAACTCTCCGAATGGTCCCCGGTGAAAGGGCCGATGGTCGTGATCTGGGCGGCGGCGGTGGCCGCGAGGCAGAGGCCCAGCCCTGTCAGCTTGAGAAGTTGCATGGATGCGTTGGACTCGTGGAGAAAGAGTTGTGTTTCTTGCGCACCACCCCGCACGAGCAGCAAGTCGCCGCGGGCCGGTTCACCAACCTAGAGTACGGAACCTTCCAGCCAGCGCGGTCGGTCCCTCGCGGACGCGAGCCTCGGATACAAAGGCCTTACCTCGCGTCGCAAATTGGCTTCTCCCCCGCCGCTCACAGATCTCGAGGGCGCGCGCGTCCAAGTCGATGCGCGCCGTCGTATCGAGCGAGTCCTGCGCGCGCGCGGCCTATTCTCAGAGCCAGGCATGGTGGGCTACAACCACTGCTAAATTGAACGTGAACATCCAGAATCGGTAGTTTGGATCTCTCTCCGCTCTCCTATCCGCTGCGAAGCCGCGGCCGTGTACTAAGGGCCCGCGCTGCGGGGAGCGGCGGAATGGGCTGCATTTAGCTTCGTTGCGGCGACGATCCAGAATCTCGATGATTCGGTGACACAGCGATGAAGAACTCCAATTCGAGCCGTATGGCCGTGGACTCTGCGGGTGGTTTTGACGCTGCGCTCGGGACGCAGAGGCTGAATCGACGCGCGCTCCTACGCGGCGGGCTCGGGCTGGGCGCGCTCGCCCTCAGCGCGCTCGAAGCCGAGGCGGCGAGCCGCGGCAACGCTCTCGACGAGACCTCGCTGCCGGCGGCGACGCAGAGCGCGCGAGTAGCGGCGCAGCCGAGCGGCCCGCACTTCACTCCGCGCGCGAAGCGCGTGGTCTACCTGTTCCAATCGGGCGCCCCGTCACAGTTCGAGACCCTCGACCCGAAACCTGGCCTCGTCGACCACTTCGGGGTCGAGCTCCCACCGTCGATCCGACGCGGGCAACGGCTCACGACGATGACCTCGGGACAGGCTCGTTTTCCAATCGCGCCGTCGAAGTTCGGCGCGAGCCAGCACGGCGGTGAAGGCACCTCGATCGGCGATCTCTTGCCGCACACGGGGTCGATCGTCGATCGGCTGTGCATCGTGCGCTCCATGGTCACCGACGCGATCAACCACGATCCGGCGATCACGTTCGCCCAGACCGGCTCGCAGCTCGCGGGCCGGCCGAGCATGGGCGCGTGGTTGAGTTACGGCCTCGGGACGTTGAATCGCGACCTGCCGACCTTCTGTGTACTTATCTCGACGAGTGGCTCAAAACAGCCGCTGTACGACCGGCTGTGGGGCAGCGGCTTCCTGCCCACGCAACACCAGGGGGTCAAGCTGAGGAGCGGCGCAGATCCGGTGCTCTACCTGGCCGATTCGCCGGGCCTCTCCAGGCCACGGCGCCGACGTTGGCTCGACGACGTCCGTGAGCTCAATGGGCTGCGACCGGAGCCGGACGCCGAGACGGCGGCGCGCATGGAGCAGTACGAGCTCGCGTTTCGCATGCAGGCCGCCGTACCCGAGTTGACCGCCGTCGAAGGCGAGACGGACGCGACCTTCGAGCGTTACGGTGAGGCCGCGCGCCGGCCGGGGACGTTCGCGCGCAATTGCCTCCTCGCGCGGCGGCTGCTCGAGCGCGACGTGCGCTTCGTGCAGCTCTACCACATGGGTTGGGATCACCACGGCGACCTGCCGCGGGACATCACGAAGTGCGCGGAGGACACCGATCGCGCGTCGGCGGCGCTCGTGCGCGACCTCGAGGAGCGCGGGCTCCTCGAGGACACCGTCGTCGTCTGGGGTGGCGAGTTCGGACGCACGGTCTACTCGCAAGGAGAGCTGACGCGCGAGAACTACGGCCGCGACCACCACCCGCGGTGTTTCTCGGTCTGGCTGGCAGGCGGCGGCGTGCGGCCTGGGCATGTCCACGGGGAGACGGACGAGTTCTCCTACAACATCGTGCGCGATCCCGTGAGCACCCATGACCTGCACGCGACCCTGCTGCACCTCTTGGGGCTCGACCACCAGCGCCTGACCTACCGCTTCCAGGGGCGCGACTTCCGCTTGACGGACGTGCACGGGGAGGTCGTGCGCGCGCTTCTGGCCTGAAGGCTGCACAATGCGCGCTCGCGCCGACTTCAGTCGGCGTACACGCAAGGAGCGAGCGGCGCTAAGATCGCGCGCCGTTGAATCTCTGTCTCCAACTCGATCGAATCCGATGCTCCACACGATCCTCCTCCCTGCCCTGATGCCATCGTTGTCCCTGGCGCCAGCGATGCCCGCGACGCCGACCGAACCGGCCTATGCGGCGGCGCTGGTCGAACCGCCCCTGGCCGCGGGCGCGCTCAGCGCGACCGCCACGGGCACGGTCCCACGCCGTGACGACGACTCGACCTTCAGCTACAGCTACATCGAGATCGGCGCCACACGGTTCGACGCCGAGGACATCGACGACGAAGCGGACACGTACTACGGCGAGGTGTCGTTCGACCTTTTCAACCTGGTCAATCTGTTCGTCAACTATGAGAACCTGTCGATTGACGTCGACAACTTCGATACCGACATTTGGCGTCTGGGTGTTGGCGTGCACTTCAGCACGACGGAGTTCCTCGATCTGACCGCCGACCTCGCCTGGCTCTTCAGCAAGATCGACAGTGACACGATCGATGATGACTCGAACGGCACCCAGGTACGAATCGGCGCACGTTGGATGGTGCTCGATGCTCAGGCTGCAGCCCTCGAGCTCTTCGGTCGCGCGATCGCCATCAACCTCGACGACAGCATCTATAGCGACGACAGCTCGACGGGTTTCGACGCCGGCGCTCGCGTGCATTTCCTCGGCAGCCTCAGCGTCGCCGGGTCGTACACCAAGATCGAGAACGACGACGCGATCGGGCTCGGCCTGCGCGTCTCCTTCTGAATTTGGGGGCGCGCGCAGGTCGCGCCCCGTCGAGAGACCGGGTTGACCTGAACGGGGTCGACCCGATTACTCAGAGCCTGGGATCTCTGGGCTCTGCGGTCTCGTTGGGATGCGCTCACGGGGCAGTGCGGTGATCGCGTGCGACGAGCGTGCCCTTGCTGCTGCGGCAGTAGACGATCCCATTGGCGAGGATCGGTTTGGTCCAGTAGCGGCCTGCCTCGAAGAGCGGCGCGCTCGCCAAGGACTCGTACTTCGCGGGGCTCGCCTTGGCTGTGATGAGCTCACCGTTGCCACCCATGATGAGCAGTCGATCGCCTGCAGCGAACACCGCGCCATTGCCGATGCCGCGCTCGGACCAGGCGAGCTTGCCATCGAGATCAAGGCAGGCGAGGACCTGCCCGTCGAAGCCGTAGAGGTGCTGCCCGACGCGGACGCAGCCCGAGAAAGAGTTGATCATGACGCGGTCGTTCCAGACAGGCTTCAGCCCGTCCTCGCCGAACGCGATGCGGGCCGAAGTCGGCACGGTGGGCGCCGACACGAACAACGTGCCGTCCTCGACGAGAACGGGCGTCGCCGCGTGGATGCCGCGGCTCTTGCCGGCGAGCTCGAAGGCTCCGACCTCGCTGCCGTCCTTCTGGCGCACGACACCGAGGCCCTTGCCGTTCATCGCAGCGAGCACCGCCGTGCCCGCTTGGTCGAACGCGATGGGGGTGCCGTAGCCGTGTCCGTAGTCGTTCGAGCGCCAGAGGACTTTGCCGGAGGACTTCTCGATGGCGAGCAGGCGCCCGCAGTTCAGGTAGAGATGTTCGCCGACGACCAAGGGCGAGGCGCTGAACCCCCACGTCGGAATCTCGAGCTCGTGCGGGTTGCCCTCCGGCATCAGAATGGTGTGCCAGCGCACTTCGCCGGACTTCACGTCGAGGCAGTAGAAGTTGCCCTCGCGATTGAGCGAGTACACGACGTCCCCGTCGAACGTGGGTGTGTTGACGGTGCCGCCTTCATGGGCTTGGTTCCAGATCTTGCTCGGGTACGTGTGGCGCCAGCGCACCTCGCCTGTCTGCGCGTCGAGACACCAGACGGAGTCGAGGCCCGTGTCCTTGTCGTAGCCCATCGTGATCGCGCGGCCGTCTTGAACGACGACGGTGGAGTACCCGAGGCCGACTTCGCGACGCCAGAGGTCCTCTGTCTTGCCCGCCGACTTCCAGTCGGTCTCGGTCGACACCCCCGCTCCTGTTGGCCCGTCCCATTGCGGCCATGAATGGTCGGGCTGGGCTTGGAACGACGCGAGGCCGAGGAGCGCAGACAGTGTGAAGAGCGTGGGATGCATGGAGATGAGTCGGATCGGCCAGGTTGGGAGGGTCGAACAGAAGCGTAGCGTGCGGCGCGGTCGGTCCTGGCACCAACTGGAGCTCTGCTCTGTCGAGGAGCCACACCGATCGGGCGGGAGGCCCTGGAGGGCAGCCGTCGCGCTTCCGACTGTGCCCCCAAGTGACCCGACGAAGGTGAAGAGTCGATGGGGACTCTCTCGAGGCGCCTCTCTATCCGAGGCAGGAGTAGGATGAGGGAGTCCATTTTCCGGGCTCCCCTGCCCCTCTCGAGCTCAAACACAACATGACACAAACGACACATCGCGCGGCTGCCGCCGCGCTCGGCTGCATCGTCTTCGCCAACGCCGCCACAGCCCAATCGTTCAACGTCGATGCGGGCCTCATCGGCGCGCCGCCCTCGGCGACCTACGGCGCCGCCGCGAGTCAGCCGGGCACGTGGAACCAAGTCCTGAGCGCCCAAGTCGCGCAGCCGCTCAACGGCCTCGCGGGCTCCCCGACGGCAGTCACGATCTCCACGGGCGCGCTCGGCGACTTCTACTTCCTGAACCTAGGCCCGACGGGCGACGCGGCGCTCCTGATGAACGACTACAACGATGGCGCGCAGATGGTCGTTGTCAGCGGGCTCGCTGCGGGTTCCTACACGGTGTACACCTACGCCTGGGCTCCGGACAGCGCGGTCTTCGTCTCCAACGTGAGCGTCCTCGGATCTGTCGATCCGCTCCAGACCTGTGGCGGTGCGTGGCCAGGTATGCAGCAGCTCGGTGTCACCTACACGCGGCACACGGTTGTCGTCAACGGCGCGAACCCTGACTTGATCATCGACATCACGATCAACACGACCTTCGCGACCTTGAACGGGATCCAGATCGTGGCGGGTGCACCTGGCAGCCTCGGCACGAGCTACTGCGGACCGGCGGTCCCGAACACCACGGGCAGCTCTGCGGTGATCACGGCAGCGGGTTCGGTCTCGGCCGCGGCGAACAACCTGACGCTCACCGCGAGCGCTATGCCCGCGAACCAGTTCGGGTTCTTCCTGACCAGCATGACCCAAGGCCTCGTGCCGATGCCGGGTGGCAGCCAGGGCAACCTCTGCCTCAGCGGCACCATCGGTCGTTACGTGGCCGCGGGCCAGATCATGAACGGCGGCGCCAACGGGACCTTCTCGCTCCTCCTCAACCTGACCCAGACGCCGGCCGGGCCCGTGTTCGTTGCGGTCACCGCTGGCCAGACCTGGAACTTCCAAGCCTGGTTCCGCGATATCGGCCCGATGGGACAGCCCTTGTCGAACTTCACGGACGGTCGCTCGATCACGTTCAACTGATATGCAGCGGGGTCGCCACGCCGAGCGATTCGGTGTGGAGTGCTGCGACGGGCCGCGGTGCAACACTCGTTGCACCGCGGCCCGTCGTTGCATTTCGATCCGTCATCGGGTCGAAGCGGTGGCGGGGCCCGCGCTGGGTCCGATCACGCGGCGAAATGGCGTTTCAGCCGCAGGCACGGTTGCTCGAGGACGCGCCAACTGCCCCACGCGAGCGCGAGCGAGAGACCACCCGCGAGCGCTATATAGAGCACCATCGAGGGCAGCATCGAGCCGCCCCTCGTCGCCGCGAGAGCGCCGGACCAATGTGACTTGACGTAGGCATCGACGGGCGCGTGCAGCAGATACAGCGCATAGCTGTATTTGCCGAGGACCAACAACGGGCGCGCTTGCAGGCAGGTCCCGAGGAGCCGACCGAAGCTCCAGGAGCGGGCCGACCCATCGGCATCGGCCGTGTCCCGCGCGATCTCGCTCAGGACGAGGACACCGATGAAGAGCAACGCCACCGCGCTGAAACGCAGGGCTTGCAGCGGCTCGTCCTCCCAGCCCATGTCCTGTTGTGCGGTCAAGAAGCCGTAGAGCGCGAGCCCGACGAGCCCCGCCCACCACGCCGCGCGCCGGAAACGCGCGAGCCCTCCGGGACGGCGCGCGAAGACCGCCGCCAGCGCCCCGAGGGCGAGCCCGTCGGCGCGCGCCGGCGTCGCAGTGAAACCCGCGACCCAATTCGTGTCTGGGTAGACCGCGAGGCCAAGTCGGATGAGGGGCGCCGCGACCACCAAGGAGAGCGCGATCGGCACGAGCCGGCGCGGTCCCGCGAGCGCGACGACCGCTGGCCAAACGAGATAGAACTGCTCCTCGATCGCGAGCGACCACAGGACATTGGGGAAGAGCTGTGAGTACCACTCTCCGCGCCAGGCCAAGCGCCAATTCGTGAGATAGGACCAGTGCCAGATTTGATCGCCGCGTGTCTCTTGAACGTACCGATCGAACCATTCACTGAGCGCCGGACCGACGAGGAAGACCCCCGCGAGGACCGTGTAGTAGAGTGGAAAGATGCGCAGCGTCCGACGCGCGTAGAAGTTCGTGAAGTAACGCGGACGACCGCGCGCCTCGAGCAGGATGCCGGTGATCAGGTAACCCGACAGCACGAAGAAAAGGTCGACCCCCATCCAGCCGCGCGAAGCCGCGGCGAATACGATGCGATCACCGAGGCCGCTAGCCGGCTGGAACCCATGAAAGAAATGGTGCACGAGCACGAGGCCGATCGCGATCCCACGCAGCCCATCGAGGGCAGCGATGCGTGGACGTTCGCCGGACAGGGCGAGCGGGCGGTCGCTCGTGTCGGGAGGGTGCAGCGAGGCAGTGTGCATCAGGGGCAAGATCTTCGGGCGCGAACCCGTGGACGCAAGCTCCGAACAGCCTCCGTCCCCGGGAGGGACGCCCTGTGCCGGTGAACGACTCCGTTCGACGGCGAGAACGAGCGACCCTCGCGTTCCTCGTCGTCCTCGCGCTCGTCCTGCGGCTCCCCGGTTTTTTGCGCAGCGTCTGGATCGACGAGCTCTACACATCGGCGCTCTTCTGCGGCCCGGTCATTACGCTGCTGCAAACGCTGTACAGCGACATCCACCCGCCGGCCTACTTCGTCTTCATCCACTTCTGGATCCGGGCCTTCGGGGACTCCGAGCTGGCGTTGCGGCTGCCGCCGCTGCTCTTCGGCCTCGGCAGCATCGCGCTCGTCGCACTGCTCGGGCGTCGACTCATCGACGCCCGCACAGGCCTCGCAGCGGCGGCGTTGCTCGCCGTCTCGCCCGTGCACATCTGGCACAGCCAAGAGGCGCGCCCGTACGCGGCGAGCGTCTTCCTGGTGCTCGCCACGACCCTCGCCTTCGCGAGGCTCGTGGACCCGGCCCCAGCGCGCTGCAAGCGGTCGCTCTACGGCGCGCTCGTGGTCGGAACCGTGTTCACGCACTACTACCTCGTGGTTTTCGTGGGCATCTTCCAGCTCCTGGCGCTGCGCCGAGCGACTCCGCGCCGGGCGTCGATCTTCTGGATCCACGCGGCAATTGGGGTCGTGTTGGCCGCGTACCTCGGCGTGAAGATGTCGCTCGCCGGCGTTGACACGGGCCGCGGGTACCTGCGCGCGCTCGACGTGCGCGAGGCCTGGGCGCTCTTCACGACCTGGTTGCCGACGGGCAGAGTGCTGCGACCACTCGACGAGGGCGCGAGCGCATTCGAGGTGCTCGCACCAGTCATCCGCTTCTTGGCCACAGCGTTCTTTGTTGCAGGCGCGGTCCGCGTGTTGATCGGGCGCGCGCCAACCAGCACGTCCGAGCGCAACTCTGGTCCAGGACCAACGCGCGACATGCGCCGGGCCCTACTCGGCTTCACCCTCGCGCTGCCGGCGTTTTTGTTCGTCTTGAACCTCGTAGGGCTCGAGCGCACCTACATCGAGCGCAGCGTCCTTCCGACGTTGCCCTTCTATTGCTTGTTAGTCGCCGCGGGGATGGGTCTCCAACGCAGCCCCCGCGCGTGGCGCGTCGGCCTCGGCGCCATCGGCCTCGTGGGGGCGCTGTTGTTCGTCGCAGCGCGCATGCATACGGAGCGCTGGACGGTGTACAAACCGAACCCCGATTGGCGCGCCGCGGCCCGCGACCTCGGCGAAGACCTGCGCCTCGCGCCGCCCGCCGTGGGCACGACGTCGTTGTTGTTCACGACTTACCCCTCGGCGACAGCGTTGACGTACTACGACGGGCGCTTCATCGAAGACAAGACGCTGCGCCCGAACACGGCGAAACTGGAACACCTCGAGTCGATGATCGCGAAAGTCGCGGGCCGCGGGAGCTGGATGCACCGTTGGATCGAACAGCGACTGAGCGAATTCGAGGCCGCCCGTCAGGCCCGTTCGGCGAATCTCGCGGTCGCGATCATCGAGCTGCGCGAAGGCGACGAGCGCCCTTGGGAGGCCCTCGTGCCGGAGCCGGGGCAGCGTTTCTACACCCTCGTGCACACCCACTCCCCGGCGAGCGCGCGCCTCGCCGAGCTCTCGACGCACACGGGTTTCGAGCACCTCGAGGCGCGTCACTACTTGCTGCTCGACGTGGACACTTGGGTCCGTCGGCGCGAGTGACGCGAGGCGCTCGGGCGTCATCGGATCAGCGGCGTGTCCCAGGTACCAGCCTCGGCGGTGGCGAGGCCAAGGCGGACAGGTGTGGAAAGGCGTGGAGGAGCGTCGGACCCGGGTCCAAGGGACCGGCCTGCTCGATCAGCCAGCGCAGCTCGAGCGCCGTCGCGACCGCGCGACCGCCGACGGCGTTCGCGGCGAGGACCCAACACGTCTCGACCTCCGCGGCGATCGACACCGCCCTCCGCGCGAGGACGCCGACCTCGGGCGGCGTGTAGAGGTAATCACCGAGCTCGGGCGCCGGGGCGCGGCCGTACAAGCGCATGAGGCCGATCGGCCCCGTCGGCGCGTGCCGCGTGGGCCGTCGCCGCCAGTCATCACCGGCGTCGACGTGGGCCAGCGACCAACCGGCGCCGCGCAGCGAGTCCAGCGCGCGCGGGTCCCACCAGGAGGGGTGCTGCACATCGAGGACCAACGGCCAAGGCGCGAGCTCGCGCGCGATGTGCCCGAGGCGCCGCGCCTCCGCGGGGCCGTAGAGGAAGCGCGAATCGAAGCGCGCGAGCAGCGCGCCGAGGCACCGCGCGCGCGCGAGCGGCTGGAGCACTCGCACGAAGCGCTCGAAGTCCGCGGCGCTCGGCGTCGGCTCCGCGAGCAACGCTTCGGGCAGGTCGACGACCAGCGGACAGCCGCGTGGCGGCGCGGCCGCGGTGTGCGCCGCGCGCCAACGCTCGACGGTCTGCGCCGCGGGCACGACATAACGAGTGGAGTCGAGCTCGAGGCACCCGAAGGTCCCCGCGACGTGCGCCCAGCGTCGCGCCTCGGGCACGACGCGGCCCTCCAGATCCCAGACGCGGGACCAGTCGGGTCGCCCAAAACCCGCGACCCCGACTCGGATGTGCTCGCTCGCTCCTGACATCGCGGCCGCTCGCGCGCCTCATGGTTACCAATCGCGGGCCACGCCGAGGGCCTGAAAGGCCTCGGTCTCCGCGGCTTGCAGCGCGGCGCGCACACGCTCGCCGATCGCGGCCAGCTCGTCGTCGCGAGCGTCCTCGCTGACTTCGATCGGCTCCGCGTACACGACGCAGATGCGCGCGAAGGGTTTCGGGATCGTGAACCGATCCCAAGATTTTGTGTACCACGCGCGGTTCACGCCGAACCCGACGGGCAGGATCGGGAGCCGCGTCTCGCGGGCCAGGAAAGCGGGCCCGCGGCTGACGGCGTGGCGCGGGCCTCGCGGGCCATCGGGCGTGATCGCGACGGTCACCGAGCTGCGCAAGGACCCCAACATCTCGCGCAGCGCCCGCGAACCGGACTTGTTGGTCGAACCGCGCAGCGTGCCGTACCCGAAGCGTTGCAAGAGGTCGACGGCGAGCTGCCCATCACCGGACATCGAGACGAGCACACGCACGTCGAGGTCGCGGAACTGCGGCACAGCGGCCAGCATGCGACCGTGCCACAAGACGCCGATGCAGCTCCGCCCGGCGGTCAGGAACTCAGCGCGCCGCTCGCCGTGCAGGGCTTGGACACGCCACGTGCTCGCGAGGAGCTTCACGAGCGCGGGCACGAGAAAGAGGACCAACGGCCGCGAGGCCTGGCGGCGCCAATGGCGGAAGCGGCGGCGCCACGGCTGGTTCCGGCGCGAGCGGTCGGCGCGTTCGTATTCCCACTGCGCGCGCTCGGCGGGCTCCGCTGGCTCGCCTGGCTCGCCTGGCTCGCCTGGCTCGCCTGGCTCGGCTGGCTCGCCTGCCGCCCGTGGCTCGACTGGGGCGGGCGCGACCTCGGGGTCGGCGTCGGTCTTCGGAAGCTCGGGCACGACGACGAGGGTAGCGAGGCGAGCTCGATCTACCCACGGCTAGGAGCCTGCGCACGCGACGTCCAGCCGCGGGCCGAACGAGCCCGCCGCCGGGTCCACTCAGTTCATGGGCAAGATGTCGTCGCCGGCGCCGCCGTCGTCCACGCCATTCGGGCCCAGCGAATAGAGCTGGAAACCGGTTTGCGTCACCTTGTAGACGAGCCCGCGGCCCCACGCGTCCGCGGCCTCGCCCTTGCCGATCGCGGCCAGGGTCGCGGGGTAGGCGCCGTGGTCGAAGCGGTGGACGGTCAGGTCGACCTTGAGGGAGAGCAGCATGTCCTGCGTGAGGAGATGATCCGCTTCGGGCCCCTCGTACGGTGCGGGCATGACCTCGGCCTCGTTAACGGCGCCCTCTTCGAAGGCACTCGGATCGAAGCCGGAGTCATCGAAGTCCGTCGCTGCATCCACGGACGTGTTCCCCATGAAGATGGCGCCCAGGCCACCGAACGCAGCCGCGAGCGGCAGCTCGGGCCCGAAGGACGAGCGCCCGAAGACCCGCCATCCACCCGCCTCGAGCCGCTTGGTGCGGAAGCTCGGCACGAGGTGGCGCGTGAAGACCTCGGCCTCGGGGAGGCTCGCGAGGTCGAAGGGCAACTCGCCCGTGAAGGCGCCGGCCATCGACGCCAGGCCCTTGACGCCGGTGTAGATGCGCCCAACGAATTCGGCCCAGTCGGCGTAACCGAATTCGACCGTGCCCTCGAGCAGCGCCGTGTCCGTCAGGACCGGGTGCAACTGGAGCTCACCGCCGAGCTTCTCGACACGGCGCACTTCTTTTTTCGCGAGGCTCGGCGTCGTGATGAGGAACGCGCGCCCCTGGCCGATGGCCAGGGTCGGCCGGAAGAGCGCTTTCGGGTTGATCGGCAGCCCGGCGAACATGCCGCTTGGGTCGTCGACGCCGACAAAACTCAGCGAGTAGACGAGGGCGCTGCGATACTCCTCGCGCTTCAGCTGGAACTCCTCGAGACCCAGGGATTCGGCGAGCCGGAACACGCCGTCGACGCCGCGCGTGAAGGCCTCGAGGTCCTCGACGTCGACCGCGAAACTGAATGGCGGCGCCGTCACGAGAGACGTCACGGGCGAGAGGCTGTACGCCACCGCATCGCCGAGGGGCGCGATCAGATCGCGATCCGGTCGGAAGCCAAAGCTCGCGTCGAGCTCGGCGAGCATCTCCTCGCCGCCCTGGTCCGCGATGGCGCGCTCGAGCACCCGCGCGAGCACGTTTTTGTCGAGGCTGACCGCCGACGCGAGGACCGCGTCGGGCATCACGAGCGCGAGGTCGGCCGGATCGAGCGGCTTGCTGCCGAAGAGGCCGCTGAAGGGCGACTTCGAGCTCTTCGGGTACACACCCTCCGTCACGAACTGGCCGTCGACGAGGCTCACCCGCCAATCGCCGCCGCGGGCGACGATCGACACCAACGGGCCGACCAGCGCCTCGGCCACGTCGATGGCGGGCACGGACATCGGCTCGAGCGACAAGAGGACCCGCTCGAGGAAGGGTTGGATCGACGCCTCGAACACGACGGCCCCGCCGCCGGGCTGGAAGCCCTGGCGCGCGGCCACGATGCGGGTGGCGCCGTTCGCGGCGTCGTCCTCGGTCCCCGCCATGCGGCCCAGCGCGACGGCGTCCTCTTCCCCGCCGACGAGCAGCGCGATGCGGCGGCCGCCGGCCAGCATGCGCACCGTCGCGGCGAGCGGCCCGTCGTCGCCGCTGAGGCTGAGTCGGGAGATCGGCTCGTCGCCGAACACGCCGCCCAGGGCGGGCAGCGCCTCGAGCTCGAAGCCGGCGCCTTGCTCCGCGAGGGCGTCGCGGATCGCCGCCGACATCGCCGCCGCGCCCTCCGCGGTCTTGAAGTCCAGCACGGTGCGGACCGTCAACTCGCGCGCGAGCCGCTGCTCCGGCTGCGGTTCATGCTCCAGCGCGATCAGGAACGCCGCGAAGTCGCCGCCCTCCACGCTCACCGAGAAGGACAGGGCCTGAAGCGCTTCCGCGAGCCGGGCGAACGGCGGGAGGCCTTGCTCCGAGAGGCCCGAGAGCGCCTCCAACGCCATGTCCCGCGGATCCATGGGGGCGTCGGTCCCCATCACGCGGCCGAGGGCCTCGTGCAGCTCTTCGTCGGCGAGGATGCGCCCGTAGGCGCTCGCCGCGTAGGCCTCGAGGAGCCCCGCCATGTCGGGGACTTGGACCAAGATCGCGGCGTCCGCGGGGTGCGCGGCGAGGGGTTCCTGGGGTGCCGGGGCGGTGACTCCGGCGAGGAACAAAAGGGTCGAGAGAGTCATCGCAGTTCGTCGGAGACTGGGTGTCGGAGACGGAATCAGAGCTTCGCGAAGGCGCGTAGGGCGTCCTCGCTCTTGAGAAATGTCTTACGCAGTTCGCCGACAGCGCTTTGCACGTCGCCGCCTTTACGGAGAGCGTCGAAGACGGCGTTCCACTTCTGGGTCACCGCCACGTCCTTGCCGTCCACACAGAACGCGACGAGGAGCCCGGCTTCATTCACGAGCTTGTTCGTGTTCGTGTTGTCGGCGGCGATCTGGAATTCGAGGATGGTGTTGAGCGGGTCGAGGTTGCCTTGCGAGCGGATGTTCGTGGCCGACCACTGCGGCGCCCAGTTGGGGTTGCCGCCCTGCCCGACCGAGGTGTCGATGAACCAACGGCTCGTGTAGGCCGCGACGCCGAAGTGGATCCACTCGGGCAGCTGACGGCCGTTGATGCGATCGAGCACAAACCGCGGCTCGACCTCCTTGCGCGCGAAAACCTCGTCGATCGCCTTGGTCGCCGGATCGAGGGTCTCCATGAACGAGAGCCCGTACGCCATGCGCACGTCGTTGATCGCGTACTTGTCCGCGTGTTCGACGGCCGGGTCCCAGAAGGTTGCGCCCATGCCGAGATAACGCTTGTTCTCGAAATCGAACCAGAGGTCCGCGTAGGTCGCGCGCAGCTGCGTCGACAGGGCCCGCGGCTCCAGCATCGGGTGGTCGTACTCCTCATCACCGTCGCAGAACTTCAGGAACTGCTCCTGATCGCGGGTGAGCGCGAACGGCACGGGCAGATCCGAATTCGTGCCTGTGGCCTTGGAGACGTCGAAATAGGCCTGGTTCGCGATCGCGAGCGCGCGCTGCGCCGTAGCCCGACTCGCGAACGAGTGCGCCACAGCCTTGCCGTCCGGGATGATCCACGGCTCGCCCAGGTAGGAGTGGAACTCGTCCGCCTCCTCGAGCGACAGCCATTTTGTGCCGCACTTCCAGAGTCCCTTCTCGACGTTGGCCTTCTCGTCGGGCGCGATCCAGACGAGGTCCTGTTGCACCCAGCCTTCGGCGAGTTTCTTCTTGACTTCCGGGTCGAACCACAGTCCGCGGCTGTCCTTTTGAAGCCCCTTGCGCAGGTAGGGCAGGTCGTCAGGCTCGACCCACTCACCCTTCCAATCGACGAGGCCGAGCTCGAGGGCGCGTTTTTTCTTGTACGTCTCGAGCTCGCGGTCGGTCTCGAACCACTGGTCGTCGAAGCGTGTGTGCCCGAGCGCGGCGTGTCCTTCGGCGTGCTCGGGGTCGACCTTGAGCAGCTTGATGAGCACGCGCTTCGCGTACTTGCTGCGCTTCTTGTCTTCCTGGGTCCACTGGTACAGCGCCCAGAGCTTCTCGGCGTCGTCCCCGGCGGCCTTCATTTGGTCGTTGAAGTCGTCCTGGACGAGGACCAACGGCGCGGGGCTGGCCACGGGCAGCGGCTCAGCGACCTCGGCGGGCGGGGTGGTGCTCAAAGAGAGGAGGAGCAGGAGGGCGATCGATTCCATGTTGTCTCGGGAAGGACCCACGGGGTCAGGCTCGGGAATTGTCCATGTCGGGGAGTTGCATCTATACTGCCGCGCCGTTCTGAGCGGTCGAGTCGCTGGCGAAGTCCGGCGCAGCTCGGGCCGTGACGGGGGCTCGAAGGGGTCAGCGAGCCGCGCAACGCGGCCGAGATTCCTGCGGCCGTCCATCCACCAGCAGCTATCCACCAGCAGCTATCCACCAGAAGGGCCGACCGACCGGAGCGGGACCACCCGCGCCGTCCGCGTCCTCGCCGCGATTCCGCGGGACGCACCGAAGCAAGCTAGAACCAGCCATGGCGAAGCACAAGGCAGCCGCAGAGATCACGATCGTCACCCAGGAGCGTTCCGCCCTCGGCCAGTTCGTGGACCGCTATAAATTCCACTTCTTCGCCGGCGCCCTCGCGTTCACGGGGGGCATCCTCTTCTACCAAGCGCGCGGGAGAGCCGTGAAGGAGGACCAGAAGTCGCAGTGGGCCGTGGTCTACGCGGCGCTCGGCGGGAAGTCGACCGGGGCCAACGCGACCGCCCAGTTGCTCGAGGCGGAGGCCCTCCAGCGCGCGGCGGCGAACCTCGGCACGCAGCCCGCGGCGGACTGGGCGCGCATGTTGGCGGCGTATGGTCATGCCGAGAACGAGAAGTTCGGGGACGCCCGTGAGGTTGCGCTCCAGCTCGAGAAGAGTGGCGGGAAGTTGGTCAACGGATTCACCCTGCCGCTCGGTAAGGACGGGGCCGAGGTCACCCTCGCAGACCACCTGAGCGCCTCGATCGAGGCCACAGAGGCCTTCGAGCAGCGTTTTGCGCACCTCTTCAAGAACCCGGCTCCAGCGCCGGACGCGCCGGTCGTGGTACTCGAGACCTCCAAGGGCAACATCGAGATCGCGCTGTACTCGGATCGCGCCCCGCGGCACGTCGAGAATTTCCTGAAGCTGACCCGCGAGGGTTATTACGACGGGACGAAGTTCCACCGGTCCGTGAAAGACTTCATGATCCAGGGCGGGGACGGCAATACGAAGGAAGGCGCACCCGAGACGTGGGGCCAGGGCGGGCCGGCTTACAAGCTCGACCGCGAAGAGAGTGGCCTCGTCCACCTGCCGATGTACTTGGCTGCGGCCAAGATGCCGGGCGAGGTCCAGAGCTCGGGGAGTCAGTTCTACATCACCACCGGCAGCCCCCATCACCTGGATGGAGAGCACGTCGTGTACGGCAAGGTCGTCGCGGGCGAGGACGTCGTGCGGACTATCGAGTCCGGCGCGCCGGACCCGACCAACGGGGAGCGGCCGCTCGAGCCCGTGACCGTGACCCGCGCCACCGTTAAGGGGGAGTAAATTGCCTCGCATTTCGGGCACCGCCCGACGGTGACGCTCAACGCGCCACCTCGCCTCTCGGCGGGGTGGCGCGTTGCTTTTCCACAGCCGAAACACGGACTACGGTTTTCACTGTTAACCCTGCTCGGGGTGCCGCGGACGTGGCCCAGGAGGCCAAGAATTGGGCTTCGGCCGGTCCAGTTCGGGTTCCGGAAGGGATGAAGACCCCTTCACCACAACTTCTCCACATTTGCCGGGGGGTCCCCTCGATGCCCCGAGGCGGGTGTTCCACGTGGAACATCCGTTTGGGCGTCAGAACAATGTTCCACGTGGAACATTCGTTTCCGCCGAACCCTCGGAGCCACGGCCGGAATCGGGAAACAACCGGGATGTTCCACGTGGAACACGCCTGGCCGACAAACCCTGGGTGCCGCACCCGGCCACTTGGGGTTCAAACGGAGGTTCCACGTGGAACACCGTTTTTGGCGCCTGAGCAATGTTCCACGTGGAACACTCGTTTCCGCCGAGCCCACGGCACCGCGGCAGGGCCACTCAGGCCTCAAACGGGATGTTCCACGTGGAACATCTCGTTCGGCGCCAAAGCGATGTTCCACGTGGAACACTCGTTGCCGCCAAGGCCACGGCATCACGGCAGGGCCACTCAGGCCTCAAACGGGATGTTCCACGTGGAACATCTGGTTCGACACCAGAGCGATGTTCCACGTGGAACACTCGTTGCCGCCGAGCCCACGGGACCGCGGCAGGGCCACTCAGGCCTCAAACGGGATGTTCCACGTGGAACATCTCGTTCGACGCCAAGGCGATGTTCCACGTGGAACATTCGTTTCCGCCGAGCCCCGGGCGCCGCCGCAGGGCCACTCAGGCCTCAAACGGGATGTTCCACGTGGAACATCTCGTTGGACGCCAGAGCGATGTTCCACGTGGAACACTGGTTGCCGCCGAGCCCACGGGACCGCGGCAGGGCCACTCAGGCCTCAAACGGAATGTTCCACGTGGAACACTCGTTGCCGCCGAGCCCACGGCATCGCGGCGGGGCCCCTCAGGCCTCAAACGGGATGTTCCACGTGGAACATCTCGTTCGACGCCAAGGCGATGTTCCACGTGGAACATTCGTTTCCGCCGAGCCCAGGGCACCACAGCCGGGCGTCTCGGGGCTCAATCAGGATGTTCCACGTG
>Ga0163144_10011579_pt1 | contig 18644 bp, 15 predicted proteins | sample OliLak19BULKMAT1_FD_123175 | JGI IMG/M metagenome (GOLD analysis project Ga0163144, IMG submission 123175) | Freshwater microbial mat bacterial communities from Lake Vanda, McMurdo Dry Valleys, Antarctica - Oligotrophic Lake LV.19.BULKMAT1 | ecosystem: Environmental > Aquatic > Freshwater >... | reverse complement strand
TTTTTAACATGTATAAAAAGCCGAGATTGTTTAATGTTAAAGCATAATACGCAGCATAATTTTTTTGAAGCTGTCCGCTAGAGCTTTTCATTTTTGCTTGCGACAATTCCATCAATTGCTGGTTATACAATGGCCATATCGAATCGTTGTATTCCGATTCAATGAGTTCGTTTAAAATTTTGCAACGAATAGTATCGTGCTTCGCAATTTTGTAGGCTACTTTTAGCGAATCACTTAGTTCATTTTGGGAAAAGAGGGAATGAGTGCTTGCAAAAAAAAGAATGAATATAAAAAGTGTTTTCATTTTTTGCATCAACTAAAGATTGAAATTTAATAGAATAAAATTATTTTCGCGAATTGAATTTTCAATATTCTATAATTAGGGTTTGCCAGATTCCCTTTTGTTATGAATAGTGAAGTTATATATAATTATAACTGCATTTTTTGACTTTAGCTCGTTGAATGTTCTCTATCTTCCTACCACTAACTTCAGCAATTTCTCTCCATTCTCAGTCTGAATTTTACAGATATAAATCGCGGGAGATAATTTGGAAGTATTGATTGTTACTCTCTGATTTCCTTTTTGCATCTCTTCATTTGCAATCGCTAAAACCTTTTTTCCTGCAACATCAAACAATGAAATATTCACTAGTGAATTATCTTTCAGTGTAAATAGAAGAGTGGAATTTTGATTGGAAGGATTAGGAAACAACTGCGTGTTTTGAATGAAGGTTAGCTCTTCTAAGCCAACTGTAGTATTGTTTGGCGTAATATAAACTCTGTACACTGTGTCGTTAGCATTGCTTAATCCAAAATTTCCTGTTAGTGCTCGTATTCCTCCAAATATGTATCCTGCTAAAACTTTAGTGTTTGGTAAATCACGTATTCGAATCACTTCGTTTGAATAACTAGATAAATGTTTTGTAGGAACAAATTTTGCATTGGAGCCCAGCAGTGCAGAAAGTTTGACAGGTAAAATAGTTTCCTCTGTTACTCCGCTTGCACTTACAGCCATAGTGGTAATGTCATCTACAAATGGAACATCCACATCGCGACTTAGAATACCGGTGGTGTCATTATAAGTGTACAAACTTATTCCGCCAAAAAATGTAGTGTACATTTTTTGTGCAACAGAATCATAAATAGGCATCAAAGCACACGTGTAATGATTCATAACTTGCTGGTAAGCAAAATTAACAGTAGTAGTACTTGCCGTAATTTTTATTGGTTCGCGAAAAGGTAAGTTGGAGTCTTTACGAAAAACTCCTCCATAAACACCTATTCCAAAGGAATTGTCAGAATTGATAATCGGACCAATATTTAAATCTCTTCTATGAAAATTATTCGTGTCGAGCTGATAAGTAAATCCTGTTAAGTTAATGGTTGTTCCATCATCACTCAAGTTGAATTTTTTAATTCGGTCGCTATACGTTTGTGTAAATAGAGGTGTTGGCGGATCAGAATAGCGTCCTCCGAAATTGTGCCCACCGATTAAATAATAGTCGTTTCCTATTTTTCCTAATTCACCACCACAAATTGAAAAATTTGTATCAGTAACTTGTCGAACAGTAGGGGCAAGTGGTTGAACGTTGATTACGGCATCAATCATGTTGTCCACATGTATTGCCGTTAATTTTGGAAAACTCACAAACATGCTTGCAACACTATCATATCCATAACCGCCAACCATATATAAATAATTTCCTTCCTGAACATATTGCATGTTACTAGATCTCATTGGGTCAGCAATTGCATGTGGTAATTGGTTTATGTCGGCTGTATAAAATGCCCAAGTCGTAGTATCAATAACAGTTACTAAATCATTTTTATATTCAGGAGGAAATCCACCGCTACTATTTAAACCATGTAAGCCATTCGTTCTTCCGCCAATAATTAACCATTTGTCGCCCGATTGAGCGAATGCAAATGAATGTAATGCTGGAAGCGGAGTGGTAATGACAGGTTCTATTTGAACAGTAAAGGGAGGTAATGGACCAAATTGAGAAACTCCTTTTGTAGAAAATGTGAAAATTGCAATTAAAAGTAGGATGGATTTTATTAGGCGCATTGTATGAATTTATTTATTTGTTCCAAAGGAACCTTAATGTGTAAATATAATAATAATTTCTTTCTTTTCTTTGCGAAAAATCTCTGCGTCTTGTGCCGTTAAATCATTAAATTTGAACTTGCCTGTCTGGTAGGCAGGATCTGAAACTTGAAATTTGTTAAATGACAACCGAAGAAATAGCACACGCTCTGAAACTGACAGCCCAATTGATGGAGTTGCACGAAGAAAATCCGTTTAAAATAAAATCCATTGCCAATGCTGCTTATAAATTGGATAAAACAGATATCGATTTGCAAGGAAAGTCTTTAGAAGAATTAGAAAAGATAGAAGGAATTGGAAAAGGAATTGCTGCAAAAATAAATGAATTGTTGGTAACAGGCAACCTGAAAGAATTGACCGAAATGGTTGCAAAAACGCCTATTGGTGTGATTGAAATGTTGCGCATAAAAGGAATTGGTCCTAAAAAAGTAGGACAATTATGGAGAGAATTAGAGATTGAAAGTGTTGGTGAGCTTTTATATGCTTGCAACGAAAATAGATTGGTTACACTTAAAGGATTTGGTGCTAAAACACAAGAAGCTGTAAAAAAACAGATTGAATTTTTTAAATCCAATATTGGTAAATTCCATTATGCAGCGGTAGAAAATTTTGCAATAGATCTGGTAAATGAACTCAAGAAAAAGTATAAAACTGAATTCGTTTCTCTGACAGGAGCGATGCGCAGAAAATGTGATATAATTGAAGAAGTAGAGGTTTTAATAGCACACTCCGGTGATGTGAATTTTGAAGAATCGGAGAATAACCAGGAAGTGAAAGTGAAAATTATTTCCTGTACGGAAGAACATTTTTACAATAAACTTTTTGAAACTACTGCCACTGTTGAACATTTAGCTCAGATTTTAAATCCTCCTGTAGGAAGCTCTGCTCAAGTATTTTCATCAGAGGAAGAAATTTACAAAGCATGTAACCTGCAATACATTGAACCAGAATTAAGAGAGGGTTTAAAAGAAGTTGAATTAGCAAAACAAAACAAGATCCCGGAATTAATAGAACTTTCTGATCTGAAAGGAATACTTCATAATCACAGCACTTACAGCGATGGCATGAATACTTTGAAAGTGATGGCGGAGTATTGTAAAGAATTAGGATATGGATATTTAGGAATGTGTGATCACTCTCAATCTGCTTTTTATGCTAAAGGATTGAAACCGGATAGAGTTTTAGCGCAGCATGCAGAGATAGATGAACTAAATAAAAAGTTAGCCCCCTTTAAAATTTTCAAGGGAATAGAAAGTGATATTTTAAATGACGGCTTGTTGGATTATTCAGATGAAGTGCTTGCATCCTTTGATTTCATTGTGGCTTCCGTACATTCAAATTTAAAAATGACAGAAGAGAAAGCAACTGCCCGTTTATTAAAAGCAATTGAAAACCCTTACACAACAATATTGGGACATCCCACAGGACGATTGTTATTATCGCGTCCTGGTTATCCCATCGATCATAGAAAAATAATTGATGCCTGTGCAGCAAACGGAGTAGTGATAGAATTAAATGCACATCCGTATCGTTTGGATATTGACTGGAGATGGATACCTTATTGTATCGAAAAAGGAGTAAAAATTTCCATCAATCCCGATGCACACGAAAAATCAGGATATCACGATATGTATTATGGAACCTGCGTTGCCCGAAAAGGAATGTTGACAAAAGAGATGTGTTTTAATGCTTTATCGCTGAGCGAAATTGAATCATATTTTAGTAAGAGAAAGGTTGGTTGATTGTAAACTCCCCCTGAAAATGAGGACTCGGGGGATTAATTTTAATTTAATGATATGCCTATATTAAACTCCATAGCATCCTGGTGGATGAAAAAAAGAATGCATCAGATTGAGCTATTCATGAAATATCCTGATGATGTTCAAAACGAATGGCTGTTAAAATTGATGCAATCGGCCAGGGATACGGAGTGGGGCAAAACCCATGATTATAAAAGTGTTTTGAATATCGAACAATTTAAAAACAATGTTCCTCTTCAAGATTACGATTCCTTAAAACCTTTTATTGATAGAGTTCGCAGAGGAGAGCAAAATATTTTATGGCATTCTGATATTAAATGGTTTGCAAAATCATCGGGCACCACCAACGATAAAAGTAAATTCATTCCAGTGAGTGAAGAATCCTTGGATGATTGTCATTACAATGGTGGTCGTGATATGATTGCAATTCATTGTGCGCTTCATCCCGAAACACAATTGTTTACCGGAAAAAATTTAGCATTGGCGGGAAGTTTGGTGACAGATCATTTTGGTAGTTACGAATCGCAAAATGGAGATTTATCAGCCATTGTAATTAATAATTTACCCAAATGGTGGGAGTTTTTTCGTGCTCCGGATATGGAGATTGCATTGCTGGATAAATGGGACGAGAAGCTGGATAGAATTGCAAAAGCAACTGTGAACGACAATGTAGTGAGTTTGGCTGGTGTTCCCTCTTGGATGTTGCTGATCATGAAAAGAGTGTTAGAGGAATCAGGGAAAAAATCGATTGGAGAAGTGTGGCCAAACTTAGAAGTTTATTTTCACGGTGGAGTAAATTTTAATCCTTACCGTGAGCAGTTCAAAACCATTTTTAACAAACCTGATTTAAATTATTTAGAATTGTACAATGCAACAGAAGGTTTTTTTGGAATTCAAGATCAACGAAATTCCGAAGAGCTTTTATTGATGCTGGATTACGGAATTTATTATGAGTTCATCCCAACAGATGGACACCAATCTGATAAAACGCTTTCATTGCAGGAAGTTGCATTAGATGTAAATTATGAAATGGTAATTTCTACTACTGCGGGATTGTGGCGTTATCGCTTGGGTGACACCATAAAATTTACTTCTCTATATCCTTTCCGTTTTAAAATTACTGGAAGAACAAAACATTTTATGAATGCTTTTGGAGAGGAGATTATTGTTGACAATGCAGATAAAGCCTTAACCATTGCCTGTGAAAAAACCGGAGCGCAAATTGTGGAATATACTGCAGCACCTGTTTATATGCCCTTCGACTCCGCTCAAGGCGACAGTAGTGGTGCACATGAATGGTTGATTGAATTTGATGTCCCACCTAGTAGTATAGAATATTTTACCGAAGTTCTCGATAATGCTTTGAAATCCATCAATTCGGATTACGAAGCAAAACGGTATCAAAATTTAGCCTTAAAACAGCCGATAGTGCGGTCGTTGCCCAAAGGGACTTTTTATAAATGGCTGGAATCAAAAAATAAATTAGGAGGTCAACACAAAGTTCCGCGCTTGAGCAATGATAGAAAATATGTGGAAGAGATTCTTTCGATAATTCGGAAATAGGAGAACGAAGCTTATTAGTTGCTAGAATCTATATGTATAGCACTATCAACTCCCCCTTTGGAAAAGGGGATTAGGGGGATTTGTCGCAAAATAAATGTCATTGGAATAATTATTGCTAACTTAGAGCTTAAATGAGAACCCTTCTTTTTATACTCTTATTCATTTCTACTTCTGTCTTTTCTCAAGGCAAATACACCCTCATTAAAACCATCGAAACCGAATCAGATTATTTTACAACCGACAACCAAAGCAATGTGTATGTTGTAAAAGCAAATGAATTGACAAAATACAATAAGGATGGGAAGTTGCTTTACAAATACAGCAATAAAAATTTAGGGAACATCACTTTTGTTGATGCTTCAAATATGTTGCGTGTTCTGCTTTTTTACAAGGAATTTTCTCAGGTTGTTTTTTTAGATAATACATTAAGTCAGAATGGTGAAGCAATAAGTTTAAGTCTGCTAGATATTTATCAGCCGCCTTTAGCTTGTTCTTCATACAATAACGGGATATGGGTTTACGACCAGCAGAGTTTTTCTTTACTTCGATATGATAAAACATTGCAGGATATTCAGCAAACCGGAAATTTACAAACCTTGCAAAATGATAGTTTGCAACCCAATATGATGATTGAATATGATAATCGTTTGTATTTGAACAATCCTCGTTCGGGCATTTTGATCTTTGATATTTATGGAACCTATTACAAAACCATTCCAGTTAAAAATGCAACACAATTTCAGCCTATAACAGATTGGGTTTATTATCAATCAGAAAAGAAAATAAAAGCGTACAATATTAAAACTACTGAAGAAAAAGAATTTGAAATGCCACTAACTGATTTTCGAAATTTTCGTTTGGAAATGAGTATTTTAATCCTTCAAACAGAAAAATCCATTTCCTTGTTTTCTGCTGAATAAAGTTTTTAGCGCTTTCTCGACTCCGCTCGAAATGACAGCGTTTAATGTCATTTCGAGCGGAGTCGAGAAACATTGTTGCTATATAGCTAATTAGGAATATAAGTAGAGCTTTTGTGCTCAAAAAAACTTATCCACAATTTCCATTTTTTTCCTTGCATAGCATTTTAGATTTCGTATTTTCGTTTTCGGTTTTAAATTATTTTAAATTATTCTACTCATATGCATATAGCAATCGCAGGAAATATTGGTGCTGGAAAAACAACTCTTACTACACTTTTAGCAAAACAGTTTAAATGGCAACCGCATTTTGAAGATGCAGATGATAATCCATATTTGAATGATTTTTATGATGACATGCAGCGTTGGTCTTTCAACTTGCAAGTATATTTCTTGAATTCTCGTTTCGGACAAGTACAACAAATTCGTAACAGCGGAAAAACGGTTATTCAAGACAGAACCATTTATGAAGATGCATATATTTTTGCACCTAACTTACATGCAATGGGTTTAATGACTACCCGCGATTTCGAAAACTATTTTGCATTATTCAAATTGATGGAGAGTTTCATTTCTCCTCCCGATTTATTAATTTATTTACGTGCTTCTGTTCCTACATTGGTAAACCAAATTCAAAAGCGTGGAAGAGATTATGAAAATGCTATCCGTTTGGATTATTTGAAACGTTTGAATGAACGTTACGAAGCGTTTATTACTTCATACGAGCAAGAACATCCTGGAGCTAAATTGCTCATTATTGATGTGGACAATAATAATTTTTCTGAAAATGCAGAAGATTTAGGTTCTATCATTAATAAAATTAATGCCGAGATAAACGGGTTGTTTTAAAAAGAAGATATATTAAATAGAAAATGCCTCATAATTTTATGGGGCATTTTTTTTCTACTAAAGCAATGATAAAATACAATTTTATACTCATTATTTTTCTTATCAGTTCTTGCTCCTCGAATCGAGATAAAGCTAATGAAAGGGCATTAGATATAGATTCTTTGAATTTAAAAGAAAGTGTAAAAAATGATTCTGCAGTAATCGATATTCATTTAAAAAGCTTTATGGATACACTTAAGCCTGTTTTTGGATATCGTTTCAAAATTCAAGGAGATTTTAATGGCGATGGTAAAAGTGACACACTTATAGAGCATTATATTAGCAATTTTTTTCATAAAGAAACTAACAAGTTTTACTTGAATCTCGATTATGATAATACTGTAATGTTGACTATGCAAAAGGATCCAATGTGTTATGTTTCATCAATAAAACCCTTAATTGACACACTTTTCATAAGAAAATGTGGACAAGCATTCGGGCTGGAATTTCTTAAGAATGAAGGAGATTTAGATGGAAATGGTACTGATGAGGTTTCTTATGTTGAAAATTATGCAGATTGGTCTAGTTTAAATACCTGTCATTTAATGACGTATACAAAAACTGGTTGGAAAGAATTATATAAATTCTCGATTCACGATTGGGAAATTCCTGCAATGCCAGAGTCGAGTGTTTCATTTGGTTTGTTTGGTGCTCAAGACCTTTATCATTATTCTGACAATGACACGTTGAATGCACGACTTGAAAAAGAATTAAAAGCTTTTTCCTTCATAAAAAAAATAAAAAGAGGAGTAATAGAAGTTACGGAAATGCAGATGGAAGACACTGATTCTATACCAATCGGGGATCAGGTAAAAAAAATCGTGTACCTCAATAAATAATTAAACCTCATCAGAATAAACACTTTTCACCCTGTCACGTAAATTATAAGCAGAGCTCATTACTTCTCCGTAAGCTCCTGCAGTGCGCAAAGCAATAATATCGCCTCTGAAAGTTTCTGGAAGATTCACAGCTTTTCCAAAACAATCGGAACTTTCGCAAATAGGACCAACAACATCGTATTTAAAATCTTCCAACTTTGAACTTTGAACTTTGAACTTGGTTAGATTTTCAATTTTATGATAAGCTTGATACAAAGCTGGTCGCAGTAATTCAGTCATGCCAGCATCCAAAATCGCGAAGTTGGTGTTCACACCTTTTTTGATATAAAGTACTTTTGATATCAGTGTTCCGCATTGTGCAACCACCGATCTTCCCAATTCGAAATGTACTTTTTGGCCTGGACGTAATTCTAAAAAATCGTTATATAATTTGAAGTAAGCAGCAAAATCTAAATAACGATTTTTATCTGGTTCGTGGTAATCCACTCCCCAGCCACCGCCAACATTGATGTTTTCGATGGTGATTTTGTGACTCACAAACCATGATTGAATTTCATTCACTTTAATGCACAAGCTTTTAAATGAACTGATATCCATGATTTGAGATCCAATGTGAAAGTGCAATCCTATCAACTTTAAATTTTTTAATTCTTTTAAAGCAGCTATTACATTTTCTAATTCCCATAAATTTATTCCGAACTTATTTTCTTCTAAGCCCGTTGTAATGTATTTATGAGTATTTGCATTCACATTTGGATTTATTCTCAAAGCGATACTTGCTGTTTTATTTTTTGCAATTGCCAATTCATTAATCACTTCCATCTCTTGCAAACTCTCACAATTGAAACAAAAAATATCTGCATCTAAAGCAATGTTTATTTCTGCATCACTTTTTCCAACACCTGCAAATACAATGTGTTTAGGATCAAATTTGCATTCTAAGGCTTTTTTAATTTCATTTCCGCTCACGCAATCTGCACCCAATCCGTACGAACGAATAATGTCTAAGATTTTATTGTTTGAATTTGCTTTGGTAGCATAATGTACAATATAACCATACTTATCGCTTTCCTTTTTTAACAAGTCAAGTGTTTGTTTTAACACTTCTACATCGTAGTAATAAAAGGGTGTTGGGATGGATTCTAATTTTGAAACTATACTAGTATTAAACATGTTTGGCCCCTCCTGACCTCCCCAAAGGGGAGAAAATTGTATTTTAAATTAGTTACTATTATTTTTCACCTATTGCCCTCTTCCACTTGGGAAGGGGATTAAGGGGTTGGGCTGAATAATCCTTTATTCAAAGCTATTAGCGTGTCTTTCTTTAATTTTGAATCTACCAAAATAGATACGTTGTTTTCGCTTCCTCCATAAGAAATCATTCTAATAGGAATATTTTTTAACGCATCAAATATTCTAAATGCATAACCTTGCTTTTCAGCTGCAAAACTTCCAACAATACAAACAATGGTTAAATCGGTTTCAATTTTAATGGAGCAAAATTCTTCCAACTCTTTTTTAATGGACTCTAAATTCTTGGTATTGTCAATTGTTAATGAAACCGCGACTTCCGAAGTGGTAATCATGTCAATCGGAGTTTTATAGCGTTCAAATATTTCGAATACCGCACGTAAAAAACCGTAAGCCAACAACATTCGCCCCGATTTAATATTAATAGCTGTAATATCATCCTTGGCTGCAACCGCCTTGATGCTGTCACCAGTTGTTTTCGAACTTATTACAGTTCCTTTGGCTTCGGGCTGCATGGTGTTTAATAACCTAACAGGAATATTTTTTGTTTGTGCAGGAAGAATACATGTCGGATGTAAAATCTTAGCTCCGAAATAAGCCAACTCGGCTGCTTCATCAAACGACAGCTCCGCAATCGGATGTGTTTTATCTACTACTCTCGGGTCGTTATTATGCATTCCATCTATATCGGTCCAAATCTGAATTTCTTCCGATTGTATAGCAGCACCTACAATTGTAGCAGTATAATCACTTCCTCCGCGTTTCAAATTATCAATTTCACCAAATGCGTTTCTGCAGATATACCCTTGTGTAATGAATAAATTCGCTTTCGGATATTTTTGAATTTCGGGTTTGATGTTGATTTCGATGTACTTCATGTCGGGCTCTTCATTTTCATCAATGCGCATGAAGTTGAGAGCAGGAAGTAAAACTGAATCAATTTTAATTTCTTCTAAATAATAATGAAACAAAGCTGTTGAAAGCAATTCACCTTGTGCTAAAATAGCACGTTCTTCATTTATCGTAAACATATCCATCGTAAATGCACGTAAATAAGCAAAGTGTGAATCAATGAGCTCTTTTCCTTTGTTAATAGCAGTTTCGGATGAATATAATTGTTTTACTACATCTTTGTACTTGTTTTCTAAGGTATCAATAAGGCTGTTTGCCTTGTCGTTCTCCTTTGAATAAAGCGCAATGGCAATTTCTACTAAATTGTTGGTTGTGCCGCTCATAGCAGATAATACCACAATTTTGGGCGCATTGTCGTTAATCAACTTTGCTAATGCATGCATACGTTCTGCTGAACCGACTGATGTTCCGCCAAATTTTAAAATTTTCATTGCAATAGATTGGTTTTGTATAAGGGTAGCAAATTTAGAATAATTTAACACATTAGCCGAACTTACTAAGAATCGATTGTTAAATAATTTGTTATCTTAGCATCCATAAACATCCCCGCCATACTATTAAAATAGTATTTTTGCAATCATATTATGTTCACATTACTAAAGAAGGAAATTCGCAGTTTTTTAAGCTCACTCATTGGTTATATAGCCATTGGAGTGTTCTTATTGCTTATAAGTCTCTTCATGTGGTGGATTAAATCCGATTCGGGTTCCGGCAGTAATCTAAATGTGCTGGATAGTGGTTATGCCACTATCGATCCTTTGTTTATTATTGCGCCTTGGGTGTTTCTGTTCCTTATTCCTGCTATTACGATGCGCTCTTTTGCAGATGAGAAAAAAGCTGGAACAATAGAGCTATTATTAACTCGACCGCTTACCGATTTGCAAATCATCTTAGCCAAATACTTTGCTGGATTTGTGCTCGTGCTATTTTCCTTAATCCCTACACTAATTTATTATTACTCGGTTCATAAATTAGGAAGCCCTGTTGGAAATATTGATACAGGCGGAATGTGGGGCTCATACATTGGTTTATTATTCCTCGGAGCAGCTTTTGTTTCCATAGGAATATTCGCTTCTGCTATAACCGATAATCAGGTAGTTTCTTTTATTTTAGCACTCTTCCTGTGCTTTTTCATTTACACAGGTTTTGATTTTATCAGTTCTTTTTCGCTTTTCGGAAAAATTGATAACCTCATTTTAGCATTGGGAATAAACAATCATTATGTTTCTATGAGCCGTGGAGTTGTGGATACAAGAGATGTAATTTATTTTGTGAGTTTAATAGCCGTATTTATTCTTGGTACAAAAACAGTTTTAGAAAGTCGGAAATGGTAGGGAGTTGGGAGAATGGAGTTGGGGGTAAGGAGTGAGCAGTTGGGAGTTTGGAAAACGGAGTTAATAGTGGGTGATGTGTTCGTGAATTGCGAGATGTATTCTCCTCTAGCGAGGGGTTAGGGGTGTGTTTGCAGATGTATTATTGAAAGACGTAGCATGAATAAAAGCAGAAATAAAAAACGAGATTTATTAGCGCTTGGTTTGGCAATTGCCATACTGATAATGCTGAATTATGTCGGCTCGTTTGTGTTTCATCGCTTCGATTTAACTACTGAAAAACGTTATACCTTATCGGATGCCACTAAAAATTTATTGAAAAATTTGAATGATGTTGTTTTTGTAAAAGTGTATTTAGAAGGTGAATTTCCGGCTGGATTCAAACGGTTGAGAAGTGAAACAAAAGAAATGCTGGATGAATTCAGAGCTTATTCCGATAATAACATCGAATACGAATTCATCAACCCTTCTGCAAGCTCAGATAAAAAAGTTCAGAATGAAGTTCACAAACAACTTTATGATAAAGGCCTGGATCCTACCAATCTGGAAGTAAAGGATGAAAATGGAACTTCTCAACAAATTATTTTTCCGGGTGCTCTCGTCTCGTATCGCGGACATGAACTTTCTTGGCAATTATTAAAAACACAAATGGGTCGTTCGCCCGAAGCGCAATTAAATAATTCCATCCAATCGTTGGAATACGAATTTGCAAGTTGTATCCGAAACCTTAGTGTGAATATTCGTCCCGAAATTGCATTTATTGATGGCCATGATGAATTGGATACTGCCGCAGTTCAGGATATTGCTGATGCACTTAGCGAATTTTATACAGTGAAACGAGTTGTTATAAATGAACAACTGAATGCACTAAAAAAATACGATGCCATTATTATTGCTAAACCTGATTCTTCGTTTACTGATAAAGATAAATTCATAATTGATCAATTTATTATGAAAGGAGGAAAAGCATTGTGGTTGATTGATCCTTTGTACACTAGTCCAGATAGCTTACGTAGAAACGGTGGAACACTTTCCATTCCGTTTAATTTACGTTTGGATGATATGTTGTTTAAATACGGAGTAAGAATTAATCCTGATTTGATTGTAGATATGCAATCTTCTGTTATTCCTGTGAATGTTGCTATGCGCGGACAACCAGCTAACATTCAAATGAAGCCGTGGATTTTTTCTCCATTGATTTTGCCAACAGGGAATCATCCGATTGTAAAAAATCTGGATGTTATTAAAATGGATTTTGTTTCAAGCATCGATACGGTTGCTTCAAAAGGAATTCGAAAAACAATTTTACTGCAGTCATCAAAATATTCGAAGTCGATGCTTTCGCCTGTACGTGTGGATTTGCGAATGGTGAATATGCCACAAGATGAAAAACGATTTAATAATCCATACAGAAACGTAGCTGTATTGCTAGAAGGGAAATTTGAATCCTTATATAAAAACCACTTGGATCCCAAAATTGCAAAAGACAGTGCCATTGGATTTAAAGAAAATGGTGTAGAATCAAAAATGATTGTGATTTCTGATGGCGATGCTATTCGTAACGACATTGATTATCGTTCACAAAAAAAATTGCCTTTGGGATATGATAAGTATACCAATCAAACTTATGGCAACAAAAATTTCTTGTTGAATTGTGTGAACTATCTCTGTGATGACTCTGGCTTGATTGGTGTGCGTGCACGTGAATTAACATTGAGATTGCTCGATAAGAAAAAGTTAAAAAACGAACGATTAAAATGGCAGCTGATGAATACCGGTTTGCCATTGCTTGCATTACTTGTATTCGGAATCATTTATAATATCAGACGTAAACGCAAATACTCTTCCTAATGGCTAAAAAAAATAGAATTGCAATTGTTTTAGTTATCCTGATGGGTTCGCTCACTTTTTGGTTTATTACAAACAATCGAAAAGGAACACTTAGCGCTGATATGAAAAATTTTGCAGTGAAAGATACTGCCTCCATCACCAAAATATTTTTAGCAGATAAAAATGGTCGCACCTTAACGTTGGAAAAAAACGATAAAGGAAAATGGACGGTGAATGGGAAATACGGAGTTCGTATGGATGCTTTGGAAACCTTGCTGGAAACAATTATGCGATTGGATGTGAAAGAACCTGTTGGAAAAAAAGCACATGATAACGTAATGAAACGATTGGCAGCAAAAGCAGTGAAATGTGAAATATATCAGAATGGAGAATTGACAAAAGCATATTATGTTGGTACCGAAACACAAAAAATGACCGGTACATTTATGATTATGATTGATATTGATAATATGGAAACGATGGAACGTCCTTTCATTACCTATATTCCGGGATTCGAAGGTTATTTAACAACTCGTTATTTTACGGAAGAAAAAGGTTGGAGAGATCGTACAATGTATCAATACAATCCAAATGATATTAAATCGGTACGCATGGAAGTGCCTTACAATACTTCGTTTGGATATGAGCTGACCGTAAAAGGGAATAACGATTATGAAATTAAAATGTTAGCAGATAATAAAATTATTTCCAATGTTGACCCAATTGCCGTTAAACAATATTTATCATACTTTCAAATCCTGACTTTCGAAAGTTTTGAAGTGGATTTGAAGCAAAATCAAATTGATTCGGTATTAAAATCGCAACCGATTAATATTTTAACGGTTACTGATAAAGATGGCAAAACCAATAAAGTGAAATTTTATGCCCGTAAACCTAAAAAGGATGTTTTTGGCAAAGATGGTTTGCTTTTGAAGTTTGACGAAGAACGTATGGATGCATTAATGAACAATGGAATTGATTTTGTGATGGTGCAGTTTTACATGTTTGGGAAAGTAATGCCACCAGTGGATTATTTCCTAAAAGGAGGAGCACAATCGCCTCAGCCCGTTAACCTTCCTGTAAATAAGCCAAAAGCATAAACATTTTTTATTAACCAAAATTGTAGAAAGTCCCTGAAAACAGGGGCTTTTTTTGTTAAAAAGTTGGTTGAAACTAAAGTTTTAAACCCCTCTTTTTTTTGTTTTAATATTTATATTTGCTTATTAAGAAAACGAAAAACTATTAAACTAGCCAGATATGAAATTTATTGTTTCCAGTACATCCTTATTAAAACAATTACAAGCCATCAGTGGTGTTTTAAATTCAAATAACGCGTTGCCAATTTTAGATAATTTTTTATTCGAAATTGAAAAAGGACAATTGAAAATTTCTGCATCTGATTTGGAAACAACAATGACTACTTCCATCAATGTTGAATCAAAAGATTCAGGAAGTATAGCAGTGCCTGCTAAATTATTGTTGGAGACATTAAAAACATTTGCTGACCAGCCATTGACATTTTCAATTGATGATAAGAAATACGGAATTGAAATTATTTCTGATTATGGTAAATATAAATTAACTGGTCATAACGGAGAAGAGTTTCCGAAATTACCAGCATTGGAATCAGGTTCTTCACTTGATATGGATGCAAGCGTCTTGGCATCAGCAATCAACAAAACAATTTTTGCTACAGGTAACGATGAACTTCGTCCTGTAATGTCAGGAGTGTTTTGTCAGTTGGCAACCGACAGTATTACTTTTGTTGCAACAGATGCACATAAATTGGTTCGTTACAAACGTACCGATGCAAAAGCAAAAGCAGCAGCTTCTTTTATTATTCCTAAAAAACCTTTGAATTTATTGAAGAATACCTTGGCAAGTGTTAGCGGAAATGTGAAGATTGAATACAATAACACCAATGCATTTTTCTCTTTTGAAAACACAAATTTAATTTGTCGCTTGATTGATGGAAAATATCCAAACTACGAAGCAGTTATTCCAAAAGAAAATCCAAATAAATTAACAGTTGATCGTGTTTCTTTCTTGAGCTCTATCAAACGTGTTTCTATTTTCTCCAACAAAACAACACACCAAGTGCGTTTGAAAATTGCAGGAAGTGAATTAAGCATTTCTGCGGAAGACCTTGATTTTGCTAACGAAGCAAGCGAGCGTTTAACTTGTCAGTATGGCGGTGAAGACATGGAAATTGGATTTAACTCTAAATTTTTAGCCGAGATGTTAAGCAACATGGGTTGCGAAAATGTAAATTTAGAAATGAGTGCACCAAACAGAGCAGGAATTTTATTGCCAACCGAAAAAGACAATGCAGCAGAGGATGTATTGATGTTGGTTATGCCAGTTATGTTGAATAGCTAAAATAAATATTGTTTCGAAGCGTGTCCCCCTCTTGAGGGGACAGGGGAAGGAACACGAATGATTTTTAAAAGCCGTCCCGAGTATTCAGGACGGCTTTTTTATTTCTCACTTATCGCTTTACACCAATTACTTTTGCTATTCTATTTTTTGAAGAGCTGCTCACTTCACACTTATCGGCATACTTTTTCCACTCGTAAACAACACTTTCTACATGGTTAATTATTTTAGATGCATTTTTAATTTTAAAATAATTTGCCAATTCCAAAAGGTGTTTTTTTGTTGGACTCCCACTTTCTCCAGCTACCATTATGCTATGCATACCATGTCCCGGGCTCGAAAAAGTTAAGTCATAAGCCGGTGCTACTTTCCAATTGCCATTTGCATCCATCAAAAAAGAAAAATTCTTACTATGATCATCTCTGTTATGGGCAAAAACATTAAATGCTGCTAACCGTAATATTTTTTCATAAGCCAAAACATCCTTTTCAAGTTTTAAGGCACAATCCATTATATTTCCATAATCTAAATTACTTAATCTAAAATCATCATGCATTATTCCTGCGGCTGAATGCAGGTGTACGCGATTGTGTCCGATCCTGTCAAAACGTTTTGTTCCAAAATAGGACTTACCCGATTTCCCTTCAAAAAGTTTAGATTCACTCATTTCAATACCCGCATCCAGAGCCATTTTGTAATAAGCATATTCTATATTTGCTATATCAGTGCTATCAGTAGAAGATGAAAATTTTATGAGCCAATGTTCATAATCTTTAGTTAATTGTTTTTTTGTTCCAATTAAATGCTGCGTTTTTGGATTATAACCCACCAGTATTTTAGGACGCGCCCCACCTGACGAACCGCCAAGCTGATATAATTCATCTAACACATCTATCGTTGTACCTGCAATAATTTTGTTGCTCGCTTTAGCAATGTTATCCAATTCAAGTTTGTATTCTTTGTCTTTGTCTTCTTCCATTGCCGGTTTATAAATTAATGCGCCCATGCCATTGCTTCCAACAAAAGCTAATCGGTCGAGCATAGTAATTTCATTTATATTTATACCTCGGTTTGTTAAGATGCGATCCAATAATAATTTCCCCCAACCATCAGGCAGTGAGTCTGCAAAAACACCAAACAATCCATCAAATGGAACAGGGTCTGCTTTATTTATTTCGGTATTTAACTTTAATTTAAGGGGAGATATTTCAATTCCCCTTTTAATAAAATCGGTATAGTATTTAAAATAGATGGCTCTGGAATCGGTTACTAATTCTCCCACTTCAATTTCTTCTTCATTCAACAGAATTGAAACAATTATTTTTTTTACGTGTTCCATTATTTCTTTGTTTTATCACTAAATAATCTATCAATATCTTTTAGATTTTCCGTAGGTTTTAATATTAACTCAAAGTCTTTGATGCGGTTTAAAATTTGAGCTAATTTCAATAAGGACTCTAAAGAAATTTGTCCTGTTAATTCAAAGCGTTTGATGCTTCCCAAGGATACACCTGAACGCTTACTCAATTCCATTTGTGTGAAACCCGCCTGTTTTCTTATCGTTTTATGTTTAAGTGATAACTCCTCTAAAAGGTCAGAGGGGTTTTTGTCAATTCCGTATTTTGTCATTTGGCTAATATATTAGACAAATTTAGGCATAAATAGTAAAAATAGCTAATATATTGGCTGTGTATTTATTCTGGAATTGTCAAATATAAGCAAACCTGCATTTTTCAATTAGTTCGCTAAATACAATCTCCTTATATTTGAATACTACCTTGTATGGTAGATTTGCTTTCAGAAAAACCAGAAATAAAGAAACACGATGACTTGCTAAAGAGGATTTTTTGTTGGTTTTGTATCGGAAAATGAAGTAGGAAATCAACGGCAAATAAGGGCTAATAAAATGCCTGACAACCAACAATCTAACACTTTTGTTCGCTGCTGAATCAGGAGAAAGGAAAATCGATGGATTGGAAGAAGCAATTGATCTTGGTAATTTCTCAGCCAAAGAAATAAAATTAGCTACTGTTTCTATAGATTGCTCTAACTTTTTTATTTCTAAAATAGGTATCTCAATTAGGCCTTCTGTTTGTTTTTTATTAGCTCAAAAAAGATGTCTTGGATTTCATTATCCGTTCCGATAACGCACCACTGTTTCAATTTTTTATTTTTCCAAATAAAATCGGCATGTCCATCCTTTCCTCTTTTTTTATACCAATATGTTGAAGAGGGTGCTATTTCTTCTAGCTCTTTCAAATAGGCGAAAATTATTTTTTCTTCAGATGAATCTGATATTGTAAGTAAGCTTAGAAGTGAGGCATTTGATTTCATTTGGTTTCTTTGCTGATGCAATTATAATTTTTCTAAAATCTCTTTTTTTATCAGTTCAAAAGCTTCTGCCTGATTGTATTTTTCATCCGGTCTCAATAATGCAGTTATATCTCCTATGAAATTGTCGTTTTTCATTTTTTCTTCCATATTCAGTAGGAATTCTTTTTGGGAAGGAGCCTGACCAACAGAAAAGATCATGTACTTTTTATAGCATTGTATTATTGCTGAAGTATCAATTTTTGTGTGCGTCAATGCTTTGTATAAATCGAACAGATCTCTTCCTTTTCTTCTTTGATACAATGCTCTTAATTTTGTTCCAAGCAATTCTTCCAATTTATATGTTGTAATAAAGCATTCGCTTTTATACCATTCAGAATTAATAACGAAATGTTTTCTTTCCCAACCAAGTTCCGCAAAATGTTCTCGGCAATTTGTTTCTATTTTCAGTTTTAATTGAACGCTTGGTGGAACCTCTGAATTGAATCGGTATTTTAAAGTTGTCATCGAATCACCGTAAGCAACATTTATTCTACCAT
>Ga0163144_10011576_pt1 | contig 18647 bp, 15 predicted proteins | sample OliLak19BULKMAT1_FD_123175 | JGI IMG/M metagenome (GOLD analysis project Ga0163144, IMG submission 123175) | Freshwater microbial mat bacterial communities from Lake Vanda, McMurdo Dry Valleys, Antarctica - Oligotrophic Lake LV.19.BULKMAT1 | ecosystem: Environmental > Aquatic > Freshwater >... | reverse complement strand
TTCGAAGGAGCTGCAGAAAGTTGAGATGCTGGCAAAAACCCACGTATTCCCAAAAAGTCACAAATCACGCCACCACGATTAACTTCCATTGGCAAAACATCTATCTCCTCATCGCTATCTCTCTTCTCTTCAAGCTCTGTCCATCTTTTTTCTCCAGAGAGTTTGCGTAGAGAAAGTACAACTTGCCCAGCTTCGTTTTCTGGAGAAATTACAGTCGCGTCTACACTGTCTCCAACCGCAATCTTGGCAACCAAATCAGAAACTGCACTGAGTTCGCGCCCGATTACAACACCCTCACTCTTGGCACCAACATCGATTAAAATCTCTTGTGGAGAAACCGCAACAACAGTCCCAGTTACTTCCTGATTTCTTCGAAGTCTAGGTACTTTGCCTTCTGTCGCCGCAAAAAGGTCTGCAAAAGATTGACTAGAGTTACTTTTAGTTGAGGTACTTTGTGTTGGTTTCGAGCTCAAACATAATCACTTCCTTGTTTTAAATTTCGGATTTAGAATTTCGGATTTCCAGCAATCTGATGCCCAAATTCCTCATCTGATGTCTGGTAGTATATCAGGTTTCAAAAGATAAAAAAAGGGAAATTAAGAACTAAGGCTTTAAGATTATTTTTTCCTTCTGCCTAAGCAATGTGACACTATCAAACTTATTAAAAAAACCTTGTTGACCCAAAAGCGGAACAGTAACCTCTTCACTAAAATCCACCGAAGTTACAAAACTATGACCCTCCACAAACATTTTTATACCAGAGTGCCTGTATGCCTTTATGGTTTTGCCGCCAATGCCCTCAGTCATTCTTAATACGCCATTCGTAAGCTTAACTCCAATAATAGAAGCAACCTCCTCTGGAAATAGGTTGTAATCCGCGCCAGAATCAATCAAGGCTTGGACTGGTCCAACCATTTTGCCGTGCTTATAATTCAAAATAATATCAATCATGGGTCTTGCTACACTCCCTGTTATCTGTCTTTTATCATTAATAATGGGTAATGTAGTATAAAACAGCTCAATCGGGGATTTAGACATCACGGAGCAAAAGCTGTATCAAGACGGGGAACTCTCATGTAAACAGGCTTACCCTCAACGCCAAGCATCTTTACCATAACATCTTCAAGACTTTTTCCACCTACAATTACTTTTGTTTTTTTAGAATCCAGTGCCACCCATTGATTAGAGTACTTCTCGATTCCTTTTATTATTCGAGACCTCATAAACCCATTATATCAGCAGAGTCAAAATATGCGTAAGTTCTAAATCCAATTGCAACCCCCTAGAATAGTCAGGGGGTGAAAAATACATTAAACATATAACGGCAAAAGAGCGTGATTTGCTTGCGCTGTGGAAAGGAAGAGGGTTCTCGAACAAGACAATTGCTAAGAAACTTGGAAGAGCTGCTTCAACTATCGGCAGGGAGATTAAAAATAACTCTTTTGAGAGAAGATATTACGTCTCGATTCATGCCCAAGTAAAGGCTGTTAAAAGAAGATCTTTGGCGGGCAGGAGACATCCTTTAAAGAATAAGGAAGTTTTTAGATGGGTTGTTAGTAGGCTGATGCGTGGTTGGAGTCCTGAACAGATATCAGGCAGAATGAGGCTTCTGTTTCCCAAGAACCAGAGGATGAGGGTTTGTCCGGAAGCTATCTACCAATTCATCTACTCCAGCGGGTATAAACATAGGGCATTTTGGGAATACCTGCCTTGGAAAAGAAAGACTAGGAAGAAAAAACAGGGTAGGAATGTTCACAGAAGCCGGATTCCAAATAGGGTTTCAATCCACCAAAGACCAGAAAGTATTGAAACAAGGGAAGAGTTTGGCCACTGGGAAGGAGACACTGTTGAGGGTAGGGCCCATAAAAATGGTATCCATACTGAGGTTGAGAGAAAGTCAAGGTTCCTGGCCGCAATAAAAGTAAACAAAATTGACTCTCTGCAGGCTTTAAATGCTCAAAAGAAGATATTTTCTCAACTGCCTGAGTTGGCAAGAAAAACTACCACGCTTGATAATGGACGAGAAAACCATCTTCATGTAAAGCTTAAAGAGTCTTTGGGGATAAGCACATTCTTTTGTGACCCATACTCTTCCTGGCAAAGAGGCACAAATGAGTACCACAACGGGCTGATAAGACGTTACCTGCCTAAGAAAACAGACTTTACCAACCTTACCCAGGAGGAGCTTGACGAGATTGTTGAAGAGATAAACGACCGGCCCAGAAAATGTCTTGGATTTTACACAGCAAAAGAGGTATTCTTTAGGGAACTAGGTCAAGGGGTTGCGATTCGATCTTGAATGTAGGATGTTTATAACAAGTTTTAAAACATTTACGAAAGACGGTTGTGTTAAACTCAAATTGTATTCATGTTTCAATTGTTAGGTTATATTTTAACCCCACCTATCGCTGCCTTCATCCTAATTGGAATTGGCATATTCATGCTTAAATACGCAAAGAAGTTCACAAAAACAGAAATTGCTAGAGCTAAAGTTACGGCAAAAAATCTTGGAGATATACCTGTATTAGGAAAAGTATTCGAGGTTAACAAAAACATCGCACAAGAAGCAGCACCAATTTACTATAAACTATTTCCCTATGTTTTGATTACGAGCGGAATACTAATATTATTTATTTGGCTCTCTGATTAAACACCCATCAAAAAACCCTGTGATTAACAGGGTTTAGTGGAGAAACCGCAACGACAGTCCCAAGTTACTTCCTGATTTCTTCGAAGTCTAGGTACTTTGCCTTCAGACGCCGCAAAAAGGTCTGCAAAAGATTGACTAGAGTTACTTTTAGTTGAGGTACTTTGTGTTGGTTTCGAACTCAAACATAATCACTTCCTTGTTTTAAATTTCAAATTAATCCGCCAATGGCGGACAAAATTTGCTGATGGCATTGTAACAAGTTTTAAAAAAGAAGAAAAGGGAAAATTAGGGTCCTACAACAAGATGACCACCAAGATTTACAGATTGCGCGGGTTCAGTTAGGCTTGACTGAGATTTAATAAACTCCAAAGCTTTGGGTAACAACTCTCTTTTTGCCTTAATTGCTTCTGCGCGCCTTTCGGCGTTTACAACTGATTTCTTATAAGTTTCTTGCCACATCATCAATCCATCATCACTTAAAATTTGCTGCACACTTCTGTCATCAGGTGTTAAATTTGCACTTTGTCTTTCATATTTATAGTAGGTATTTCCCCCATCTGTTACTCGTTCCAACAAGACCTTACCCGCTTCTTTCCCGATACTCACAATACCTATTTTTGTATCAATCCCAAAAGCTGGAGCGTTTCCACTGTCATTATCATTAAAAATATATAGCGTCCTATCACCCTCTCTTGGTATTGCAGCAAGCAGCTTGTGTTCCAATTGTTGATCCTTTTGATTGATCGCATCAACCATCTCTCGAATTTGATTGTCGGCAGTCGTTTCTGTTGTACTTGATGACTGGTCGGGACTGTTTGTTTCCATGAATAAATTATTGCATAAGCAAAAGTGCAAAATCAATTTACACTTTTTCGAATCAATTAATCATAAAAAATGGAAGCAAAATAGCCTTAAATAATTAAAAATAAATTGACATTTATTCCCCTGCAGTATATTAATTACTAACATAAAAAATTTATATGGAAATTAAACTTAAAAAAAGACGCTATCACATCATTATAGATGCGACCAATTGCAACGCTGTAATTTTAAACAATAAAGAGAATTTGGACGGTGCAATAAGAAAAATTGCCTCACTGTGCGAAATGAACATTTTACACGGCCCAGTAATTATCGAAGGAGAGCCTATTAATCCCGGCTTGACTGGTTTTGCAATAATCGATTTTTCGCATATTTCTATTCATACTTTCACCAAAAACCAAGAACTTTGCGTAGACGTTTTTTCCTGCAAAGCTTTCGATTACGAAGCGGTTAAAAAATATATAGTCGACACCTTCAACCTAAACGAAAATTACGTTAATTATATAGAAGTAGAATATCCCAAGAAAAACCACCAAGTCCCAAACCATTTGACAACCCCACTCAGCCAAGTGTAAAATCCGCACAACCTAAATGTCACCAGAAAGACATAAAGATCAGGAACCTCGAAAAGAACCCCTTAGGTTTGGTATTGCCGAAGAAACCGACAAATTAAAAACAGTAGCCGTTTGGGGCAACGTTGGAGCAGAAGCGTCGCTTGCACAATTATTTCCGCCAGAAATTTCACTTTTCTACGATCACATGGATGTTCCAGAAGCAAGACGCGAATGTGTCTCCTTTATAACTACTCTGAGAAACAATTATGGAATAGAAACAATTGAAGTTAGAGACGAACTGGCCAAAACCATAACACCAAAAAAATATTCAAGACAACAAATTCAACAAGGTCTTTTGCAAAAAGCAGAAGATATAGTTGCAAAACACGGCACAAAATTGTCCTCGCAACAACTTAGAGACAATAGAGGAGGAATGCTAGCACTTCTAGAAGAAGATATTGCAAAATATGGCCCTGACCAAGCATTAACACTAAACCATACCCTGTCCTTAACTCGCGAGCTTCCACTGGGAGATGCGCTTTATGCCAGAGACCAAATGAACGTTCTACTTGGAAAAAGAATCATTGCGTCAATGGCAAAAGATATCAGAAAACCAGAAGTTGGTTTTTACGAAAAGGTTTATAGAAGTATTTTAGAAAAAGGTAACGAAGTAATTCTACCCCTAGGAGAACACTTCGAAGGGGGTGATGCCTATGTACACGATGGAATTGTCTACATAGGAGTTGGCACCAGAACCACTATTGGTGCCGTCGAGCACATCTACTGGGCGCTTGCTACAGAAATCAACGAGAAAGGTTTCCAGTTAGCAGTAGTTATAGACCCAGACCCATTTCAAAAAAGCCAAGAGGACCAAATGGAGTCAATGCACTTAGATACGTTTTCTATGCCCGCCGGCCCAAACCAAATGCTCGTTTGCGAAGTCGAAGCCATAAGAAGGACGGTTTCTATTGCAAGGCAAAATGGTCCGGATATAGAGTTTGTTTCAACTGGTAAAAACTTCATGGAGTATCTCGAAGATCGAGGCGAAGAAATAATAATTTTACCCAAAGAAGAACAGCAGTGTTTTGGCGCGAACCTACTTGTAATTGACAGTAATAATATACTTGTACCGCTGGATAGTAATGAAAAAACCATATCACAGCTTACAAGAACCGGTAAAAATATTGTGAACTTAGACCTTGCAGAATGCACCAAAGGCTACGGCGCTGCCCATTGTATGACGGGTCAACTCTTGAGAGAACCTGAATAAAATGGCAGAATTAGAACACCAAATAGTAAAAGAAGGATCAAAAAACCAAATGATAGAACGTCTCGGGATCGAGGTGCAGGTTCCTAAACTTCCTGAACCCTTAATTCCAATCGAAAAACCGAATATTACAAAAAAACTCCAAGACTATGCTTGGCCAAGTATTAAAGCTCATCTTCAAACCCAAATACAAAGAATTACCCTAGACCAAAGTATTTTTGTCACCGAAGCAAGAATAAATGTCGATGCAGACTTTGCAGTACCCCTTCATCCTCTTTCAAAAAAGCAAAAACGAAACCCGCAAGATATTGCGCAAGAAGCATCAGAAAAATTAAATAAAGAATTGGATTCCGATCTTGTAAAAACTTCTCGCGCAGAAAGCGGTTATCTAAATATAGAAGTCGATCTAAACCCTTTTGCAAACAGAACGCTTGGGGAAATTGAAGAAATGGGAGCCGACTTTGGAAAACAAAATACCGGGGAAGGAAAAACAATCGTCATAGATTGCTCCTCTCCAAATATTGCAAAGTTTATGAGCGTCGGCCATTTAAGATCAACCGTAATCGGAGAATCGCTCGCACGTCTATATAAGGCCAATGGCTACATAGTTGTACGAGACAATCATCTCGGCGATTGGGGCACACAATTTGGAATGTTAGGCAGGGCACACGAACTCTGGAAAGACGACATCCCAGAGTTAAGTAGTGGTACTGATACTGTAAATGGTCTTTACCAGCTGTATGTAAAAATGCACGAAGAGGTGGAAAAAGAAAAAGCAGAAAACCCAGACGGAGAATCAACACTGGAGCGCGAAGGTAGGGCTTGGTTTAAACGTCTCGAGGAAGGCGATCCAAAGGCTTTGGAAATGTTAAATTGGTCCACATCCCAAAGCCTTTCCGAATTCCAAAGAATTTACGATTTACTGGGGGCAGACTTCGAATACAAACTTGGTGAATCCTTCTATGTCCCAATGATTCCAGATGTTGTCACTTCCCTAATCAAAAAAAAGGTTGCAGAACGCGATGATGAGGGAGCAGTTATGATTAATTTTGACGAGAAAGATAAATTAAATAGGCTTGTTGTAATGAAATCAGACGGCACTAGCCTTTATGCCTCCCGAGACTTGGCAACACTCGTTGCAAGAACTGAATGGTTCGAACCAGAAAAAATTATGTACATTGTTGGAGCAGACCAAACAGAATATTTTAGACAAGTCTTCAAGGCATTTGAAAATTGGACAGACAGCAAAGGTCCCAAACTAGAACATATTAGTTTCGGCATGATCTCACTTCCAGAGGGGAAGATGTCTACAAGACGCGGACGTGTTGTGTTTCTAGAAGAGGTTCTTACTGAGGCCATAGACAGAGAAAAAAAGATAATGGAGAGCAGCAAACGAGATCTATCTCCAGAAGAAATAGAAGAAGTTTCGAAACAAGTTGGTGTTGGCGCAGTAATTTATTTCGATCTAGGTCAAGGTAGAGAAAGAAATATAAAATTTGATTGGGACAGCGCCCTATCAATGGAAGGAAATAGCGCACCCTATATCCAGTATGCGCACGCAAGAACAAGAGCTATAGATAGAAAAGCAAATGACACGGGAATAAAAACTGACAGAAAAGAAGAAGTAGATTTTGCTCTCCCAATAGAAGCGACACTTACAAAACACTTGGCAAGATTCCCCGAAGCCGTGGCACGCGCAACACAAGAAAATAAGCCAAGTGTCGTTGGCGAATACACATACAAAACTGCAGATCTTTTCAATCAATTTTACAAAGAAGCTGCAATTGTAGTTGAACCAAATCCTCAAAAAAGAAATTCACGTCTAAGATTAACCAGCGCTACAGGACAGGTGATAAAAAACGGACTATACCTTCTTGGAATCCAGGCTCCGGAAAGAATGTAAATGAACACTCTGCAAATTCTGGAGAAACTTGTAAAAATTCCCTCACACTCCGGACAAGAAAAAGATTTACATTTATGTATCCAAAAACTTCTAAAAACCAATGGTGTCGAATCAAAAATAATAAACGATAATTTAATTGCAAAAATTAAAGGAAAAGATCCCAAAAAAACTTTTGTATTCAGTGGACACAGCGACATTGTAGATGTGGGTGACAAAAAAAAATGGACGTTCGATGCATTTTCGGCAAAAATTATAGGTGGAAAAATTTACGGCAGAGGCACAAGTGACATGAAATCAGGTCTCGCAGCAATAATTTCAACCTGCATCAACCTATCTCAAAACAAGAATCTCCCTACCAACATTTACTTTGCATTTGTAACCCACGAAGAAACAAACGGCACAGGATCTATAAATTTTCTAAATTATCTAAAAAAAACTGGAGTAATACATAATTCAAAAAACATATCCGCAATTATTACTGAACCTACCAACCTAAATTCAATCCAAATTGGACATAGAGGAAATTTTTTTCTAGAAGCAAAATCTTATGGGGATGTAGGACACTCTGCACGCCCTGGTCAAATCAAAAGAAACGCAAACAAAGAAATGATTGCTTTTATAAGCGAACTAGAAAAACTAAATATCACCTGGCAGAAACAATTTATTAAAAACGACTTCCCTACTCCTACAATTACTCTTACATCCATTGAAGGACTATCAACTTCTCCAAACAAGGTTGCAGATAACTGCACTGTTGCCCTCGACCTAAGAACTACTCCAAAATTTCATTCCGAGGCATTAGAATATATAAAGCAAATTGCATCAAAAAGAAAAATTGAAATATCTATAAAATACGCACCCTTTCCACCAGGTTATACAGATCCAAATGCCAAAATTGTGAAAGCAGCAAAGACTATTCTGCCCAAGGCTGGTCTCCTAATAAACGATGCATCAAATGATTTGGGTGCATTTACAACTTATGGTATAGAAACAATAGTCTTTGGTCCTGGAGAAAGACAAACGTCTCACACCACAAACGAGTACGCACTTGTAAAAAATGTTGAAGCTGCGCCACTAATTTTAGAACAAATATATTTCGCTTGGGCAAATGATTAAATAAACATTTGACAAATTAACGACATAAGATTAAATTATATAAACACTGCTCCATGTATGACCGTAGACCGTGAACCACTAAGATCAGAATTAGAAAGACAGACAACATCGACTGTCTACATGGTGCGCCCCGACCACTTCGCCTTCAACACTCAAACAGCACCCAGCAATACATTCCAACATAATCCAGAGTCCCAAACCCAAGATCAAGTTCAAAAAAGTGCATTGGGCGAATTTGAGACGATGGTAACGACTCTTCAAGGTCACGGTATAAATGTAATTGTTGGAGAAAATACAGAAAGCAGAAACACCCCAGACGAAGTGTTCCCTAATAATTGGTTTTCGACGCACGAGGATGGAACCCTAATTTACTATCCAATGCTTGCACTAAACAGAAGGCTAGAAAGACAATCAGATCCTAAATTCATGCAAAAACTAAGAACCCAGGGACACTTTCAACCAAAAAGAATCAAAGACTTAAGCGTTGCCGAAGAACATGATTTCTTCTTGGAAGGAACAGGCAGTCTAATTCTCGACCGAAAAAATAAAATTGCATATGCCCATGAATCACCGAGAACATCGGTAGATGCACTACGAATTTTTTCAGAAATGATGGGCTACCAGGCAACTTTGTTCCAGGCCAAAAGCAGAGATAGGAAACCTATCTATCACACAAACGTAGTCATGAGTATAGAAGAAAAATTCAGTGTGATCTGTAGCGAGGTAGTTAGGGATAAGGACCAAAAGAAACTGATTGTAGAACAACTTGCAAGAGATCGTGAAGTTATAGAAATTACCGAAGATCAAATGAGCAGTTTTTGCGCAAACATCATCGAACTATCTGCCCCAGATGGTTCTATTATCGTAATGTCCGAAACTGCAAAAAACGCATTTACGCAAAAACAGTTGAGGACTTTGAAAAAATATGGCAAACCAGTTGCGGTAAAAATACCAACAATAGAAACTGTTGGTGGCGGTAGCGCCAGATGTATGGTTTCAGAAATCTTCCCAAATAAAAAACTGGATGAAACAGGCCTCCTCAAGCCTTAAAAGTTACACACCTCAAGATCTCAAAAAAAGCTCAAAGACAAAAAATGGACTATGAGCTACAACAAACTTACGGCAATTGTCGATAAAAAAATAATAAAGTCCAAATCACAATAGCTGGTTTTGGAGGTGGTGGTGTAAGTACATCCTTCTCCAGAGGCATGGCAGACGGTGTCGAAGCCAAAAAAATGCTACTTGTTGGCGTGGACGACACAGACAGGTCTTACGATTTTTGAAGGTTTTACTCCATCTCAAAACTTAAGAGATTTTTGTCATAGTCTTAAATTTAGAATGTTGGAGGACATGGATGAGTTTTACAATATTTGTAAATCATCTGGCGTTTCCTTGTATCCAATTACTGGAGAAAAAGGCTTAACTTGGGCAATAGTAGCAATCGGTTTTTTTGACCAGGTGGAATTCGCAGCCAAACTTCCAAGCCAGTGTGTCTAAAAATCAGCCAGTCACACCTTTTACTAATTTCGCAGTTTCCCCTTTTGCACCATTGATCATTTTTTGGCTTGCTAGCGTCCACTTCAGTAAATCTTTAACTTTTTTATTTGACGCAAGAAGTGATTTACCAAAAACACTCTTGGCAGATCCCCCAACATGTATTCTTCTTTCTATAGCCTGCCCTACGTCTATTGCGTTAGCAATTTCTTTGTCCTCTACTACAAGATCTACACCCATTTCTTTTGCCTTTTTGTTTAGTTCGTCAGCTTTGATATCAAAAAGACTCTTATTGTTTTCGATAGCATCATCGACCACTGCACCTACAATTTTGTAAACAATCCTATACCCAACCTTGGATTTTTGAGAAATGAAATCAGCAAGATCGGTCGTCAAAGAATAATTGTTCTTTACCAAAAACAACATCCGCTCTTTGTTTATTTTTAGAGATTTAATTACAAAACCTAAGTTAAAAATTACAGATTGTGTTTTTGTAATCCCCAAAGACATATATTCTTTAATTTCCCTTGCATCTCGGTTATAACCACTAGGTAAGGAAATAAGAATATTTGCACAGATTTCCCGAAGTCCTAAGATTTGCACACAAGTAGAACGGATAATTTCCAACGCATCAGGGTTTTTCTTCTGGGCCATGACAGACGAACCAGTAATTGGGTGCATTCTCTGCGCAACGTCATCTCCCAACTCAATCATTCCATATTCGTAAGTATTAAAAAGCAATATATCGGCATTAATCTTAGAAGCAACCAAAGCAATTTCAGCAAATGCACCCAAATAACCTAATTGAGCCACCCCTCGGAAGGATATCGCGTCCATAGTAACATCCCAAACCTTACCAAATCCTAATTTTTTGGTAGTGAATTCACGGTCTATTGGCCACGATGTTCCAAAAGACTCAACTGCTCCAAGCGGGTTCATATCATAAACTTCAAGATAGTATTTGAGGGTCTCACTTGCCCTCAAGAAAGCGTTTGCGTATGAAATCAGCCAAATACCAACCGTAGTTGCCTTGCCTGGCTGCATATGTGTATAACCGGGCATAATTGTACTCTTCTCTTTTTGGGACAACATCAAAAGCACATCAACCAAACCAAGAACATCAACTAATATTTTTTGCATTACTTCCCTTAGGTACAAAAACTCACAAACCATAACTTGGTCATTACGACTCCTGCCAGTATGAACACTAAAACCACTATCCCCTGCTTTTTCAATAATCTTAGCTTCAAGTGTAAGTTGTGCACCTCGTTCAGGATCAATTTCAAATGTACCCTTATCCCACTCTTTTTTAATAACTTCAAGTGCACCCAAACATTTCTTTGCCACACTTCTTTCAATAATTCCCGTTTTCAAAAGCATCAAAACATGAACCTCACTAGCCCAAATATCGTATGGAACCATCACAAGATCCAGCTCTATTTGTGTTTTAGAAACTATGAAAGAAGACGTTGCGAGCTGTTTTTTCATTTAGTTAGGAAGAGGTCATCACTTTTTCAAATATTGCCATCTGTGCCCACATTCTGTTCTCCGCCTCATCCACAACCAGTGAATGGTCACTATCTATGACGCTATCAGTAACCTCAATATTTCTCCTAACAGGTAAACAATGCATAAAATATCCCTTATTAGTCAGCTTCATTGCATCATCGTCAATGATCCATTTTTTAAGCTTACTTCTTACTTTGGCTTCTTTTGACCAATTTCCATAATGCTTTAACGCTCCCCAACTTTTAGCACACACTATATCTGCCCCATCCAGCGCTACATTCTGTTCATTTACAGTCAAAAGGCTTCCCCCAGCTGCAGTAGCCCTCTTTTCTGCTGCCTTCACAATCTGTTCATCTAGTTCCCAACCCGCAGGATAAGCAACAACAACATCCATCCCCAAGTCACAAGCTGCCATAAACTGTGAGTTTGGGGTAGCCATTGGTAGCGCTTTTGGATGATATGCCCAGGAAAGTACATATTTACGTTTCTTTGGCTTTTTAAATTTCTCGATTATTGTCATTGCGTCTCCCAAACCTTGGCAAGGATGATAAACATTAGATTCCATATTAATAACTGGCACAGTCGAATATCTTTCAAAAGCAGAAATAACCTCGTCTTTTTTAAGTTCTTCCCAGCCCCTAACATTTACACTTTTACTGCTTGTAGTTACAAGCTCACTTGCTCTTATTGCCAACGCGTCACAATAACGCGACATAACTCGGGCAGCGTCGCGTACATGTTCAATCTTGTCACCATCCATTACAGCTCCGTCGCGAAATTCAAAAGGGTAAGATTTGCCCTCGGCAACAGGTAGATCAACAGCGATCCCTCCAAGTTTTTCCATAGCGGAAACAGAAGAAAGACGAGACCTAAGACTTGCGTTGAAAAACAACATTCCCAAAATTTTCCCAGACAATGTTTTTTTCCCAATGCTCTTCTTTAACTGCAAGGCACGTTCCAATAGATTCCCAATTTCTTTTTGAGAGTAGTCAAAAGTATTTATAAAATTACTTATCATTTTTTACCGTTCTTTTTTTTAAAAACCTTTTTATTGATTGCCGAAATAGTCTTTTTAATGTCATGTTGATTACTTTCTGCAAGCAATTCGAAGTTTTTCTTAATAAGTTCAATCCCAACCTTGCTGTTTGCAATGGGCCCAGTAACACAATCAATTTCGACCCCATAAGTCTTTAATATTTCACGGGAACCATAAATACCGGCCAAATCGTTAGCTGCCAGAATTAGATATGATATTTGATCCCTTATCTGCTTATTTTTCAAAATATCAGAAACATGATATTCCCCCAAAACTCCTTCTCCAAATTCCATAATTATCAAATCAGCACCTGCATGCTTAAGATGATTTAATAAACTTTTTGTGCCTTCAACAACAGCTTCCCCGTCTGGTCCGCAAGTAGAAGGCATTCCCATATCCAAAAAATCCAAAACCGGGTTTGCGCCGTTATCTAAAAATTTATATGGGTCTTGAGAAAAAGCTACGCCAGTAGGTTTCATAGCAGCTACCTTCCTGTTTCTGGTTTTAAAATAGTGGACAATTTTAGATGCCATTATTGTTTTTCCAGAATCCATACGGGTAGAAATCAAACAAATAACAGGAACTTTTTTAGATATATTCTTAACATCATCAAGTTTATAATTTCTTATGTTTAATATCTTTCCATCTTCACCAACAATGGAACCCAAAACCTTGACTCTCATCGGTTTACCCCACGCTTCAAACACACCAGAAATCTTTCCAACCAAACCGCTTTCACAAAGTAGATAAAGTTCATCACCGACACATACTCTTTTTGGCACAACACCTGCAAATTCGACGGGGGCTTTTCTAAAACCTAAAACCCCAGGTACAACATCACCTTTAACTAATTTGCCCAAACGTCCACCAATAAAATCAAAAACATCGTTCTTTCCATCATTCTCTCCAGCCTCAACTAAAAGCATTGCCCCTTCATCTGGGGAAATCTTTGGGCTTACCCAAACCTCATCACCAAAATTTACATTTCTAAACACGGAAGGAATCTTATCTAATTTGTACTTTTTCATTTATTGTTCCCCTGAGCACTTGCAGCAATAACGGATGAAAGACCATAAATTTTAGAAAAACCAGAAACATCCCTAGCATCCCAAAGCAAATTTTCCTCTCCATAAGTTGCAACCTTAGAATCCATAAGAGAATATTTACTCTTTACTCCCTCAACACTAACGTTGCCTTTAAAAAGAGAAATTTTTACATCTCCACTCACAAACTTTTGAGTACTTTGAATAAATACCTCAAAGTCCCTCATCGCAGGATCAAAATACAAAGCCTCGTGAAGCATGCCACCATAAAATTCAGAAACAGTATTTTTCCAAAAAGATTGCCATTTAGTATGAACCAACTTCTCAAGTTCAGTGTGTGCACGAATCAAAATTACAGCAGCAGGAGCAGCGAATAAAATTCTACCTTTAATCCCCAAAATCGTATTTCCAAGATGAATATTTTTTCCTATCGAATACTTTGCACCAAGTGTATTTAAAAATTCCATAATCGCCACTGACTCCATCTTTTTACCATCAATTGAAATTGGCAAACCCTTATCAAACGAAATTATCATGCCAAAAGGTTTTGCAGGCGCCGAGTCTATGGAGTTAAAGTTAGGAATCACTTTGTCAGGTGGAGCGTCCCACGACCCTTTTGTTTCACCACCACCAACAGTAATTCCAAGCATTCCAACATTTATGGAATATTCTTGTACGTCGTCGGATATGGTGATATTGTGTTTTTTTAAATATTCAACTTCATCATTGCGTGAAATTGCCAGTTCACGAATAGGAGTCAAAACCTTCATTTTAGGAGCCAACACCGAAAGAGACACATCAAATCTAATCTGATCGTTGCCTGCACCAGTCGATCCATGCGCCAGATAATTTGCTCCGTATTTTTTTGCAACTTCTACTATCTTCTTGGCAATTACTAACCTTTCACACCCAGCAGAAAGTGGATAAACACCACCCCTTAAAATATTTCCTTTAATAATAAAAGAAACAAATTTGTCGAAAAGTTCCACTTTACCGTCAATAAAAAAGTGCTTACTTACACCAAGTTTCTTGGCTTGTGCTGCTATTTTCAAAATGTCGTCTTTGGAAAATCCCCCAGTATCAACAGTAACAGTTATTACATCAAAACCTTGCTCCCTTAGGTAGGCCACGCAAAAAGAGGTATCTAAACCCCCAGAAAAGGCAAGAACAATTTTGTTCTTTTTAGCGCTAGACTTTTTCAAATTTTTATTTTTATTCACAAAAAAAACCCGTCCTCACATCTAAATGTTAGGGACGAGTAAAAACCCGTGGTACCACCCTTATTCAGCTTTCGTATTCGACCAGAAAACTGCACTTAATTAAAATCTACTTGCCCGTTAAAGCTTTCTTCGATTTTATGCTCGAGGGCTCTGTTCATTAAGTTTAAGTCTTGAGGCTTTCAGCTGTCCTCTTTGCTACAGACTTTATATTTAATTACTCCTCCCTGTCTACGCAAGAAGTAAAAATAATATCATAAGACCCCTATAGTGTCAATGACTAATAGGCATAAATTGCAGCAAAGCTATAATAAATTTTTTATAGCTTATTAGGCCAATCATTTTTGATGAGCCGTTTTAATGTGGCGATGACCTTAGGATCGCACCCCGCAATGCGGGGGAGAACCGCAGGAAATCGACGCGCTTCATTCCAACAAAAAACCATCCTGCTCGGATGGTTTAATGAAGTGTGGCGATGACCATTAAGAGCTTTAGCTCACAGGTCAATTCCATTAAAAAAGCTCATCCAAGATGAGCTGCTTTAATGTGGCAATGACCTATTTTCGCAAAACCTTGCGGAGACACTATCGTCGGCGCTGACACGTTTCACTATCCAGTTCGGAATGGGATGGAGTGGTTCCGCGTCGCACAAATCACCACACGGGAATTCTACACCAAAGTAGGCTCAGTATCAAGATCAAGTGCGATTGCTTTGCTGCGTATTAGTTCTCTAACCATGCTTTTAGCCTCTACCTCATCCGCTAAATCCTTTTCAGCTGTTTGTGCAATCTCTGACATTTTCTCACCCCACCTATGCATCAAACCGTTTCCAACAGCCATACCTTTATCGTCAATTTCTGGCTTGTAATTGTAATCAACTATCACAAAAAACTCCTCCGGTGTATGCACACTCATTAAAAGATCTTCTCCGTAGTTTGGGTTACGCTTGTCTGTTAACCTAGCTTTATCCCCTAAAGTAAATCCGCCAAAAAACTTCTGAAAATTAGGTTCAGTCATCAAAGCTTCAACCATAATATCTATAGCCTTAACCTGAATTCTTTCCTCGAAAGAAATGTCTTTATGACCGTCGATTGTGTCAAAAATTTCCGAATAAGCAACATGTGGCCTAACAGGACCCTGCTTTTCTCTTTCCATTAATTTTGTCTCCATATATTCATATTAGTATATTTCTTCCAAAAAAATAATCCCTTTTCGGGATTGCGGCCAAAAAATTAATTTCTGCCTCTATTATTTTCTAAATCTATTTACTTTTCCTATTCGAACTGCGGTTTCGCAATCAACCAAACTATCAATCTCGCTTAACTGCTCTTGCCGAAATGTCCTCATACTAACCCTCCCAACAAAAAAACACCCTTGACAGACAAGAAGTGTTTACTTCTTAGCTAAAGCTAAGAACGTTCCATTATTGACCTCATTCAACTCCTATGGAAATTAGAAGTCAAGACCAAAAACACGTTAACGTTTTCAAAACCGAGCGGAAAAATAGAGCAGATGATCTATTAGTACACCTAAGCTGAAAAATTAGTTAGATAGCCAGGTCCAAGATATTGCTATCTCCTACCCAACTACCGAACAGATTTAACCATACGCATGTCGTATACAACCATTACTAGCTTTACACTTGGTGCCTATCAACCTGGTAGTCTTCCAGGGATCTATGAGATTTAGTCTTGAGGCCTGTTTGGCGCTTAGATGCTTTCAGCGCTTCTCAGTTACGAACGTAGCTACCCAGCACTGCCACTGATGTGACAACTGGCACACTAGAGGTTCGCTCACCTCGGTCCTCTCGTACTAGAGGTGACCCCTCTCAAATCTCAAACGCTTACACCGGATAGAGGCCGAACTGTCTCACGACGTTCTGAACCCAGCTCGCGTACCGTTTTAATGGGCGAACAGCCCAACCCTTCCCGCCTACTTCGGCAGGAGGATACGATGAGCCGACATCGAGGTGCCAAACCTTCCCGTCGATATGGACTCTTGGGGAAGATAAGCCTGTTATCCCCGGGGTAGCTTTTATCCGTTAAGCTCACGCGTTCCCACAAACTACGTGAGGATCACTATGACCTGCTTTCGCACCTGCTTGTGATGTACCACTTGCAGTCAAGCCGACTTTTGCCATTGCACTCTAAAAGTCCGTTTCTGTAGGACTTGAGTCGACCTTTGTACGCCTCCGTTACTCTTTAGGAGGCGACCGCCCCAGTCAAACTGCCCACCAGACACTGTTCCGCATCCCGTTTTTTGTTAGGACGTACGGTAATCTAAAGTCATCAGAAAGAGTGGTATTACACTGTCGGCCGAAGCCTCCCACCTATTCTATACAGTTCCAAAAACCTTAAAAATGCCAAGCTGCAGTAAAGCTCCACGGGGTCTTTTTGTCCTGGTGTAAGTTGGCCGCATCTTCACGGCCATTGCAATTTCGCCGAGTCTTTCCTCAAGACAGTCGCCAGATCGTTCAACCTTTCGTGCGGGTCGGAACTTACCCGACAAGGAATTTCGCTACCTTAGAACAGTTATAGTTACTGCTGCCGTTTACCCGGGCTTATACCCGAAGCTCATCAGCCGAAGCCAAATCACCTCAAGCATTTAACCTACGAGCACTGGGCAGGTGTCAGCCCCTATACATCGACTTTCGTCTTTGCAGAGACCTGTGTTTTTGTTAAACAGTCGCCTGGCGTCATTAACTGCGCCCCGTATTGCTACGGGGAGGACATCTACCAAAGGTACGTCCAGTTGTATTGCCGAGTTCCTTAAGGAAAGTTTTCTCGCTCGCCTCGGTATTCTCTACCAGTCCACCTGTGTCGGTTTGCGGTACGGTTAATATAAAATCTCCTAACGAGATAATTTCTCGGAAGCTGAATTCACCTCTCTTGTCGGCTTGCGCCAACTACCCATAAAAGCTCGAATAAAAACATAAAAGGGGATTTTCCTCCTTCTACTTCCTAACTTTTTAGGGGCCGTATCATTTCGACCCAGAGATTATCCTTCTCCGTCTTCCCTTTAGTGATAACGATTTTATATTAGTTGCAGAGTATTAACTGCATATCCATCGACTACGCCTTCTGGCCTCGCCTTAGGACCGACTAACCCTGATTCGACGAACGTTGATCAGGAAACCTTGGACATTCGGCGGTCATGATTCTCACATGACTTTCGCTACTCATACCGGCATTCTCACTTCACATCGCTCCACTCGCGCTTACGCGCAAACTTCACCGCAATGCAAACGCTCCCCTACCGCTCTATATTTCTATAAAACTCTAAGCTTCGGTGGTATCTTTAGCCCCGTTGAATTATCGGCGCACCTGTGCCAAATCGACAAGTGAGCTATTACGCTTTCTTTAAAGGATGGCTGCCTCTGAGCCAACCTCCTTGCTGTCTAAGCACAAATACTACCTTTTACACTTAAGATACACTTCGGGACCTTAGCTATAGATCTGGGATGTTTCCCTTTCGCCCTGGCCCGCTTATCCGGGTCGGACTGACTCTATGCCTCCATCTCCAGTATTCGGAGTTTGGTTGAATGTTGCAGATTGCTCCGCAACGATCCATCCAGTGCTCTACCCCTGGAGCCTTAAGCATAGGCTATACCTAAATATATTTCGGGGAGAACCAGCTATCTCCGTGTTCGATAGGTATATCACCCCTAACCACAACTCATCCAAGCCACTTGCAACTGACACTAGTTCGGACCTCCATCCCGCGTTAGCGGGACTTCATCCTGGTCATGGTTAGCTCACACGGTTTCGGGTCTTTACCATTCTGTATTTGGTCGCGCTATTAACGCTCGCTTTCACTTTGCCTTCGGACAAATCGCCCTTAGACTACAGAATGGGAAAACTCACCGGTTCATTCTTCAATAGGCACGCGGTCACCCGGATAAATCCGAGCTCCCACTGCTTGTTAGCGTTTGATTTCAGGTACTTTTCATTCCCCTTCCGGGGTACTCTTTCACCTTTCCCTCACGGTACTAGTTCACTATCGGTTAGAACACATATTTAGCCTTAGCACGTGGTCG